>Ga0265301_10006759_pt1 | contig 10879 bp, 13 predicted proteins | sample AusTroGonzalo_MG_2_FD_193488 | JGI IMG/M metagenome (GOLD analysis project Ga0265301, IMG submission 193488) | Bovine rumen microbial communities from tropical cattle in Woodstock, Queensland, Australia - Gonzalo_04 | ecosystem: Host-associated > Mammals > Digestive system > Stomach > Rumen ...
GCTAAAGTTACAATTAGATTCGTTATCTTGGAAGTGGATGAAAATTCTATTTTATTTTCTTCATCCTCGTATTGTGCAGCAACCCACTTGTCCATTGGTATTGTTGTACAATCAATGGTTAATTTCTTTTCGCCTCTATCAGGAAATTCTTTAAATAAAGGAGGCTTTTTCTTGTTTTTCTTATAAAGGTAGCTAAGAGCTTCTTGAATTTTATGTTCTGATTTGCTTAATAATGTGCTGTCTATTGTCAAAAACTCTTTTAAAGTGATAACTTTGTTGTTGATTTTTACAAAAATACAATCCATTGAATTTGTCATTTTTGTCCCTTTTATTTCAACATATTTTTCAAGTCTTGTGCAACTTCATAGATGGGTAGGCCGATAATGTTGGTATAGGAACCTTCAATACTTTTTACCAATGCTGATAAAAGTCCTTCAATTCTATAGGCAGCCACATTTTGCCACTCTTTTGAAGTGATTAGTGTATCAATTTCATCATCCGTGAACTTTTTCGTTTTAACGGCAGTTTTGACCAATTTTGAAATCACTTTGCCTTTGTCTGAGATGATGCAGTAGCCTGTATAGGCGTAGTGCGTGGATCCTGACAATAATTTCAGGTTTGTGCGTGCCTTCTGTTCTGTTGCGGCTTTACGGACAATTTTACCTTTTGCCACGATAATGGTGTCTGCCGCTACAATACAGATTCCTGGACGTAATTTTGCCACATGTTGAGCTTTTTCGGTGGCAACCCTTACCACATACTTGTCTGGGCGTTCTCCTTTCTTTTCAGTTTCATCAATGTCCGCAGGGACAATTTCTACTGGTTTAAAGCCTGCGTTTTCTAATAACCTGATTCTTCGTGGCGAAGACGATGCTAAAATAAAAGTTTTTGTGAGGCCCCAACATTGTTTTTTGGTTTTTGTTTTGAAAGTTTTTATCATTTTTATTCCTTTTTTATTTTCTTATATTCTTTTTGACTAAAGTTGTCAAGGGGGCTTTTGGGCCCCCGTTTTTTATCTGAAGTCCCCTGCGTATTTGATGCCGAGTAGGGCGCTGATAGCTTTATCGGTGCCGAGTTTTTGTTGAGCTGACACCACCAGTTGGAAGCCTTTGCCCAGGTTGTAGCTCGCACCTGCAGTGGCCAGTCCGCCAAGCTTGCCCCTTTGTGGACTTGTCATTTGGACTCCTGCGAAAAGTGTCAGGTCTTCTGTTAGTTTGTGGTTAGTAGTCAGGATACCTGTCGTTTCTCTGTTCCAGTGCAGCCCTTCTGCCACCAGTGTTGTTTCTTGGGTTGGTTGCCATCTTAGCGTCGCTCCCAGTGTGGAGAGCGGTTTTCTTCCTCCTGTTGTTTGCAGGTGTAGAGCCCACTCATTGTTCAGTTCTTTTGCCCATCCTAGCAGGGTGCTATCCCAGTGTGTTGGTGTCATTCTGGTATCGCTTGCCACTTGTCCCAAAGTGAGTCCTGTTTCCTTGTGTGCGAGGGTGGTTCCTGTGTAGGTTCGACTTGTTCCTTTGATCATCCCTTGGTTGTCAAAGCTTGTTGTGGTTGGTGCGTAGAGGTATCCTGCGTATTCGCGTGTGCATGACCGCCCAATTTCCAGAGCCCAATCATCATTTTCTGCTCGGATTTTACTGGCTAGTGTCATCCAGTCAATCTCTGCTCCTGGTGTGTTTTTAGCTCGGTAGAAGGAACCGTAGTAGCCCAGTTTGTATTCTCCCTTTTGATGGGTGATTTCTGGTTTTAGTGTGATTTCAGCGTAGTTCTTTTTGAACCCATCTTGTTCACTAGCTGACAAGATCGTGATACCTGGTTTAGGGGCTTGGTTTTCTTCGGCTTTGCCTGTGCTGTTTAGCAGTGCACTAGTGAGTGCGAGTACTTTGATGATTTTATGTTTCATTTGTTTCCTTTTGTTAAAAAAATCCCCCCTGTTTCCAGAGGGGGCATTGTTTGGTTGTGTTTGCATGTTGTTTATCTTAGGCGGCTCGTTGCAGTTTTTTGTATTGGAAGTAGATGTAATCCAGCATCAGGTCAGGGTTTCTGCGGAAGCTCTTTTGTTGTTGGTGGTGCAGTTTTCTTCTGAGTAAGTGCAGTTTTTTGTTTTGCTGTTCGGCTTTTGTGTTTGTCATTTTTTTCCTTTGGTTTAGGGTTAAAAAAATCCCCTCATTTCTGAGGGGGGGATTTTTGAAAAGAAGTCCGCCAGTGATGTTCGCCTTTTCTTTCTTAGCCAGGTTTTCATCGCAAGCTCTCCTTTTCGTTGCGATGACCTATTTTACCACAGAAGGTGTTTCTTGTCAAGTTCTTTTTTAAAAAGCGTTTGTTTTAGGGCGTAAACAGCCCCAAAAATATATTGACTTTTTTGATTGAAAACGCTATAATTGCCGCAAATTTTTAACAAAGGAGAATAAAATGCCTGCAACCTCTATGGAACAATTAGTTAGTCTTTGCAAACGTCGTGGTTTTGTTTTTCAAAGTGCAGATATTTATGGGGGGCTTCAGGGTGTTTATGATTACGGTCCTTTAGGGGTAGAACTCAAGAACAACATCAAAGCAGCTTGGTGGCGTGCGATGGTTTATGAACGTGATGATGTGGAAGGTTTGGATACAAGTATCCTGACTATGCGTAAGGTTTTGCAACACAGTGGTCATGAATCGACTTTCTCGGATCCTTTGCAAGATTGCAAAAAGTGTAAGGCTCGTTTTCGTGCAGATCACGTCAAAGATGGTAAGTGCCCCGAGTGTGGATCTACCGAATTGACGGAAGTACGTTCCTTTAATACGATGTTCAAAACGAACTTTGGGCCAATTGATGATGGCTCTGTGTTTGTGTATTTGCGTCCTGAAACCTGTCAGGCGATTTTTACTCAGTTCAAAAATGTGATTGATTCCACGGCTCGTAAAGTCCCCTTTGGTATTGCACAAATCGGTAAAGCATTCCGTAATGAAATTACTGCACGTAATTTCACGTTCCGTATGCGTGAATTTGAACAGATGGAATTGGAATTTTTTGTCAAACCTGATACAGATTTAGAATGGATGGAAAAGTGGAAAGATTATTGCCTAAAATGGTGGGAAGCTCAAGGTTTGGATATCAATAAAATGAATGTTCATGATATTCCTAAAGAAGATTTAGCCCATTATTCCAAAAAGACTTATGATTTGGAATATCAATTCCCACATGGTTTGGATGAATTAATGGGTATTGCCGATCGTCAAGATTACGATTTGGGTAATCATTCACGTCATCAAGAAGAATTGAACTTGCAGGCCAAGGTTCATAAAAATGTGGATTCTAATACGAAGTTGGCAGTTTATGATGAAAACGATAAAAAATGGTATGTGCCCTTTGTGATTGAGCCTTCTATTGGTGTAGATCGTGCTTTCTTGGCGGTAATGACTGAAGCCTATACAGAAGAAAAATTGCCCAATGGTGAAACTCGGACAGTTTTGAAATTGAAAAAGCATTTGGCACCGGTGAAGGTGGCTGTAATTCCGTTGAAACGTAACAATGAACAAATTGTGGCGCTAGCTCATCAAATTAAGGCTGATTTACTTAAAACAGGCATTGGTCGTGTGATGTTGGAAGATTCTGGTAACATAGGAAAAGCTTATCGTCGTCATGATGAAATCGGGACACCGTTGTGTATTACTGTGGATTTTGAATCAATTGAACAAAGTCCAGCAACCGTTACTTTGCGCAATCGTGATACGATGGCCCAAGAACGTATTGCTGTGGCAGATTTGCCTGCTTACTTGAAAAACTTTTTTATGTAAGGAGAAGTCATGATATTGAATCATGGACATTATTTGAAAAAAGACCAATATGGACGAGAAGTTTTTGATTATAGAGCTTATGAAGATGATGAACAAATGCAAATTTTAAGCCAAACTAGACAAAATTTAAAAAGAAATTGTCTGGCATCTCATAACCGTGGTTTGTTGTCGTTTATTAAAAGATTAAGACGAACACGTGTGTGCACAAAGTAAGATCTATAAAAAAGCCCCGAATTTCGGGGCTTTAAATTTTTACCAACAACGTCCTCCGCGTGGTCCTCTACCAGGATGGAAACCGCCGCGAGGGGGACAATGATTAATACGAGGTGGTGCACAGTGATTAAAGCGTGGACGCATAATGGGTGCACAATGATTATGTCTTGGTGCTGGGGCACAATGATTGTACCGAGGCATATAATACCCGCCGCAATATCCACCGTAGACACGTGGTGGTGGAGGTGGAGGGAGTATACGAGGACGTGTATAGCACCAACTGTTATTGTACCACCAACGTTTGTTCATCGCATCATAATAACCATTATAATATCCGTTGTTATAAGTTGTTGTATAAATGGGTTGTGCGATAACTTGTTGGGTAACAATGGGTTGAGTGATAACGGGCGTTGTTGTATATGTAACTGGCGCTGTATAGGTTGTTGTGTAAGTAGGTTGTTGTACTACATAAACTATACCAGCATCAGCTTTTTGTGGGGCTGCTAAAGCACCAATTGCACACAATGCTCCGATGGCAGTTGCTTTTTTGTAATTCATTTTGACCTCCTTTAAGAAATGTGGCGATATTTCTATCGCCACTTACCTTTTATCTTGCATAACCTGTGCGACGAATTACACGACGAGTTAATTGACGTTTATCTGTGAAACGATAGCCGCTGGCAGGATCATCAAATTGATAAAAATCTTTTTTCTGATAAGTACTACCATTAAAGGTTTGTTCTGCGCGTTCGTGGCTGAAAGAAACTTCTGTAGCTTCAGCAGGAACAACACGCACTACACGACGCACCACGCGAACGGGCTGTTGTTGTTCTACAACCACAACAGATGTTGGTTGAGCATATTCGGTGCGAACAGGTTGAACGTATTCAACAGGTGCTTGTTGAGTGTATTCTGGCTGTTGGACATATCTGACCTGTTGTTTTGTAGGTACGGGTTTGTAACCGACAACATGACCATTGCTGCCATATACCCATGCACAACCTTTTGGAGCGGGTTGGTTAGGTACGTAAAGTACTTGACCATTTTGTAGGGCAACTTGCTTTGTGTTGGCTGGTTCAAAGAATTTTGCTGTTCCACCAACATAAACACCATCTTGCCATGTAGCGCCAGCATTAACACCCACATCGGCTACATTCCAAGCGTAAGTGTTCGCATTGGCTTTTACGCCATCAAGACCTACATGAGCAGCTGTATTGGCGCCAACACCAACAACATCTGCGCCGACGTTTGCGTCTACACCAGACAAACCGACGTTGCTACCAACATTGGCACGGGCTAAACCGACGTCTGCATCGACACTGGCGCCGATACCGCGTTCAGTATTAGCATGTAAATCTATATCAATGCCGAAAGCATTGCTTTTTTGTGGCAAAACAGATGTCAATGCGACTAACGCAGGAATGACAGTTGCTTTGGCAAATTTGTTTTTTGTTTTTTTCATTTTCTCTCCTTTTTAATATTCATAATAATAAGTCGCTGGAACAGTTTTAATAGTTCTACGAATCACGCGACGACGAATGATACCCCTATATTGAGGTTCTATGAGAACTTCTTGATAGTACGTAGGGGATGTTTGTTGGGGTACTTGTTCGACTTGGTTGATGGGGGTGGGTTGTGGTGTATAAGAACGAGCACATGCACATTTCTTTTCTTCATCACACCCTTTGATAGCCATTAATGTTCCAAAAACACACAAAGCCGGTACAGCAAGATCTTTTAAAGCCATATTTCCTCTCCTTTTTTACTGTAACTCTATTATACACCAAAAGTTGACAAAAGTAAAGTGAAAAAATAAAAATTATATTTTTCAATATGTTATTTTAGAAAAATAGAGTTTTTAGGAGAAGAAAAAATTTTTTATGTCAGTAGTTTTTACTGATGCGCTGTTTCCTTGGTACGATTATTAATGATTCAACTGATTCCGATAAAAATTATTGTAATTGATGAGCCAATTTTTCAATTAAAGTTGCGATATTTGCCACAAAAATTTTAATGGCGATAGCAAGCAAGATAACCCCAAAAAACTTTTGTATCATCATCAAAATACTTTTACTGACATTTTTTTGAAGTTTATTGGAAAGTAGTAAAACAATATAAATAATAATGACGTTAATCACTAAAGCTAAAAGAATATTGATATCTGCATATTCTGCACGAATTGAAAGAAGGGTGGTAAAAACACCAGCTCCGGCAAGACTTGGAAAAACAACAGGCATGAATGTGGCATCATTATCATCGTCAGGTGTTTCTTGAAAAAGAGTTGTGTTCAAAATCATTTCTAATGCAATTAAGAAAATAACAATGGAACCAGCTACCGCAAAAGTCGATATATCCAATCCAAATAGATTCAAAAAGGCTTCTCCGATATAGAAAAAGCCCAAGAACATAATAAAGCTTAGAATTGCTCCCCATTTTGGACTGATCCGTTTGCCTTTATTATTAAGTCTAATGAACAAGGGAATATTCCCCAAAACATCAATAATGGCGAACAAGACAACGAAAGCACTGGCACATTCTGTTAAATTAAAATTTGTAAACATATTATCTATTCTATTCTTTTGGGGCGGTTTGTCAAGGTTATTTATTTATATGATGCACGTTTGATCCTATCATTAATAGCGCGCCCCAAACCCTTATTGGGAATAGGGGCTATAGCTATCTTTTTTTTGATTTTTTGTGTTTCTGCTAAGTGCATCATAGAAAACAGGTTGGCGGCGGCTTCTTGTAGGTCCCCACTTGGGCTTAAATTTAGATCACACGACATTTTTCCAAAGCCGATATAGAACTCATCTGCTTGGGGGTGTCTTACATTAATTTGGGTTTCGTAACGTGGCGCATAATGTTTAAGAAGTTGTCCGGGTGAGCTAGGCTTGTTGGGATTGCCGTCTGAAAATAGTACTTTTTCACCTAAAAATTCTTCAATAACTTCTGCGGCCAAACCGCCAGCACGTAATACCACAATTTGATGATGTGTCATATCTAAAATTGTTGATTCCACACCGACAGTACAGGGGCCTGCATCCAAAATCATTGGTACGGCATCTCCTAAACTTTTCTGCACGTGTTCAGCTGTAGTTGGGCTGATAGTTTGTGATTTATTGGCAGAGGGTGCGACAATTGGTACACCTGATGCCTTAATTAAATCCAAAGCGACTTTGTGTTTGGGCATGCGTACACTGATTTTACTTAAACCTGCACAGGCTAAATCTAGTGCTGGATTATTGTCTTTTCTGTTTAAAATAAAAGTCATTGGTCCGGGCCAAAATTGTTTTGCTAAAGCCAACACGCGTTCGTCTGTCTGGGCGTATTCGGTTAAAAAGTCAATATCAGCAATATGCGAAATCAGTGGGTTAAAAGTTGGGCGATTTTTAATATCAAAGATTTTGGCAATCGCTTTGGCATCATAGCCGCTCGCTCCCAAACCATAAACCGTTTCTGTTGGAAAAGCCACAACATCCCCAGATTGAATCAGTTGGGCAGCTTTTAATATATTAGATTGTGTGGCTTTGTAAATCATCTCTGAAAAAATAAGCCTATCTTTTGGGATAGGCTTTTAAATTGCTTTTTGAAAGCCTTAAGCTGCAGGCCACTCAGCTGCTTTTTCAGCGTTGAATTGAACCCATTTTTGATCAGCTTCTTCGGAATTTTTAATGGCACCTTGTGGGCATTCACCAATGCACATACCACAATCGATACAAACATTAGGATCCACAACCATTTGCTTTTCGCCTTCATGGAAAGCACCCACAGGACAAACTTCCACGCAAGCCTTACATTTAACACAAGAATCGTTGACTACTGAGGTCATATTTTTTCTCCTTTTTAAAGTTAAAACAGAGCATAATATATCATTTTTTTTACAAAAAGCAAGTTTTTTCTTGCTCGAATTTTTTTTATATGGTAAAAGAAGATTAAAATTCAAGGAGAGAAATATGAATAAGGCTTTATTTTTAAGTGCATTTTGTTTAGTGTGTATTTCACCGTTAGCTTATGGTTCTTGGCATATGACAAATATTAACGTTTCTAATATGCAACCCAAAGGTGATTGCTTAGAGATGTTATGTTCAAATGGTTGCTTAGAGGATGATAAAGGTAACGCGAATTGTTGTTCAGCAGGGAATTTGGGTGATAAATGTTGGGGCGGTCTTTGTTGCCAAAAGGGATTAGTTTGCTCAAGTGCTACCGATGAAGGCACATGCGTAGAGTGTGTAAAGAATTCGGATTGTGAGGGAGGATTAATTTGTAGTTCAAGTAATACTTGTGGAAATTGTCCGACAGGAAAAACACCCTATATAAATTCAGACGGGAAAAAGGATTGCTGTAATAATGCTACTCATAAAGTTTTTAGTATAGCAGGCGGTACTACTCAAACTTGTTGCACGAATGCTTGTGCAGCCGGTGGTGTTGTACCAAAAGGTACAATTTTTGATGAAAAAACGATGACTCGTGGACAGAATTGTTCGTGCGATTGTTTGGTTTCATTGAATTGGACAAAACAAAATAAATGTTGTATCCCTGTGGAACGAGTAGATGGGACATTTGATTGTAAAAATTTTTCTTATAGTAATGCCTATGATCTTCATAATCCTAACGTAAGTCGTCCTTACGATAAGACAGAATTTAGTGGAGCATATAAGCAAGACCATAATATTTGTCTAACCGTTAGAGGGGTGGATGATGATATCATTGTAAAAGTTGGAAACACTTCATATGGACCATTTTGGAACAATTGTGCGGGTTTGGCTGCAGATAAAACAAACAATCATAAATTGAATAAGAAATATTTTGTACCGGCTAACAAACTCTTTGAATTAAAAATCAGAGATATATGCAGGACAAATGTGGGTATTAATTATTCAATTGATTTTTGTGATGAATAAGGGACAATCAGATTATTTTCTATTGACATCCATCAATAATTCTGATATAATTCCATCTATTCCCTGAGAATGTGGAGTGGACGGAAAAAACCATCCATTCACGCTTTTGCAATTCGGTAAAAGACTATCGGGGGCAACTAAAATAAAGGAAAATAAATGTCTAAAAGACTACAATCAAAATTTAAAATTGAACGCCGTTTGGGCGCCAATTTATCGGGTAGAGCAAAATCTTCTTTCAATAAACGCAATTATGGTCCTGGCCAACACGGTGCAGAACGTAAAAAATTGACGGACTATGGTACTCAGTTACACGCCAAACAAAAATTCAAAGGCGTCTATGGGAACATTTCCGAAAAGCAATTGCGTAAATACTATGCCGAAGCTATTCGTCGCAAAGGCGATAGTTCCGAAAACTTAGTGGGAATTTTGGAAACCCGTTTGGATAGTGTTGTCTATCGTTTGAAGTTTGTGAATTCCGTTTATGCTGCACGTCAGTTTGTCAACCATGGTCATGTGACTGTGAATGGTAAACGTGTGAACATTCCATCTTATTTGGTGAAACCTGGTGATGAAATCGCTGTGCGTTCTAAGGCCAAAGAAATGGCTGTTGTTGCTGAAGCTTTAGCGGCCACAGATCGTAATGTGCCTGATTACATGACTTTGGATGAAAAAGCTATGAAAGGTACATTTGTTCGTGTTCCGACTTTTGCAGAAATTCCATATGCTTCACAAATGGAACCCAATTTGGTTATCGAATTCTACTCTCGGTAATCGGGAAAACCTTAATAAAATCGCTCTGTTTTACAGGGCGATTTTTTTAATATCTAAAATCAAATCAGGTGTTTCAGGAACAATTTCTTTTATTCTCATCCATGCTAGACGAGTTTCATGGGGATTAGGGTTTATTCCGATCAATCCGTATACGCAATTAGGATGATTAATTAAAAATTCAACTGTTTTTTCTAAAAATATATTTTCATTTTGAAAAAATAAAAAAGTTTTATCAGCCCAATTTAACCATAGATTTTGTAATTGAGTGTACTGTGAGCCGATGGCAACAATCATCCGGTTATAGTGTTCTTCATAAACTTGTAAATCAGATAAGAATTGTTGTTGAAACCAGAGAGGTTTTTGTGCCAAAGATAAATTAGATTTGCCTCCAAGTATAGCAAGATGACGTATTTTTTTTATTGCTTTTGGAATGGCTCCTTTGTCTTGTAATACCTGGTCTAGATAAGGGTTTTCTGTCACTCCATTACCTAAGTCTCCATCTATACACAAAATTCTTTGATCTTGATTTTGTAAAAACTTAGCTAATTTTTCGGTCTCCTGATAAATTGGTGACTGATCCGCCGTTGTTATTAAAATTCGTTTGGCTTCTAGTGGAGAAATAATTTTAAAATTGTTATCTATAAAGGGCATCAGATTTAAACCAGTTTATTGATAATCAGGTTTTTTGCGATATCCAACATTTTTTGTTGGGCTTGTTTGCTTTCAATTAAAGTGCCAGACATTTGTCGGCATTGATTCGAAATTTCTTGCCATACATCAACAGGCAAATTGTCGGCGAATTTTTGGTGGAGTTTTAGAGGTGCCGTCTGCAAGGCCAAAACGGCTGTACTTTTATCTAGATAGTGTAAAAGTTTTTGAAAATTATTATCGGACCAATTTACTAAATCATCTAGATTTAAGACACTTAAATGCATGTTTTGTGCGATTTGTTGATCCTGTTGACTCATTCGCGAGTAAATATCATCTTTTTGATGAGATTTGGTTAAAATTTCTGCAGCTTTTTCCGTGCTGCTAGGTGCACATTTTCTTTGTAATAAATGGCTTAAACACCTTTCACTTTGAAACAATAGGTTTTGGTAAGCTGAGGGAGATAAATTTTCCAAATGGTTCATGTGAATCATAATTTGAGCAACATACTCTGACGGTAACAAATTACTCACTTGACCTGATAATGAACTAGGAAATTGGTACAAAATGAAACT
>Ga0265301_10006761_pt1 | contig 10877 bp, 17 predicted proteins | sample AusTroGonzalo_MG_2_FD_193488 | JGI IMG/M metagenome (GOLD analysis project Ga0265301, IMG submission 193488) | Bovine rumen microbial communities from tropical cattle in Woodstock, Queensland, Australia - Gonzalo_04 | ecosystem: Host-associated > Mammals > Digestive system > Stomach > Rumen ...
CAGAGGATCATATTTATTTGCATCACCTACAAGATAGAACAAAAGATCGCGGTAACTATTTAGATTTACTAATTCAAAGTGTCAAAGAAAGACCTGAAAGTGCTCATTGTAGGATGCTTCTAGCTCGTGAATACCTTGTAAAGCAAGATTATGAAACGGCTAGAAAAGAATATTTAGCTTGTTTAGAGTATAAAGAAATACGAGAACCGAAATATAAACTAATTCTACTTGAAGTATTAGGTAGATTGGGAGAGCTTCATTATTGGTGTTCTGAAGAAAAAGGAAAAGGTATTTACTATTTCTTACAATTTATGAAAGAAGATCCTACTTATAGGGAGCCATATTTCTGCTTGGCTGATATTTATATGCATGAAGGGCTATATCAATTAGCAATAGCAACAATCAATATGGGATTGCAAAATTCGGTCCGCCACTATAGCTGGGTTGAACGAGCTGATTTCTGGATTGCTAAAGGAGAAGAGCTACTTTTACATGCGTATCATGCATTAGGAGACTATCCAAATGCAGCAAAGTATGGTAAGATTGCATATGAACATAATCCGAACAAAAAAACAATTGCATCTGAATATATCCACGCTTTGGAAGCCTGTTATTTCCAAAATGTTGACGATAAAAAAGCATAATGCTTAACATTGGGAGTCGCGATTATTGCGACTCCCAATTTTTTTCACTGATTGCGGCGGCCGCTTATGCGATCGGAAAGCTAGCTTTACCGGCCGACCGCATGTCCTTTTCCTCTTGTTTGCAAAATCTTAAAAAATATTGTATTATAATAGTACAAGATAAGAAAAGGAGATCGTTGTGTTGTTCTACTATACAGTAACCTTTTGGCCCGAAGATAGCGATTTATATGAAGGCCACTTGGGTAAATCCGGAACGGTCACTGAACATGGTATCATCGCTGCCAAGTCCTATGGCAAAGCAGTAAATCGTGTTGTAGAATATTTTGGGAAGGATAATATCATCGAGATTGGCATTTACGAACTGGATAATCCAATCTCTATGGAAGAAGTACAGGAATTAGACAAATTTTAATAACAATGCTGGAGTAGCACAATGGTAGTGCAATCGCCTTGTAAGCGATAGGTTGCGGGTTCGATTCCCTCCTCCAGCGCCAAATACACCTGGCCGACAAAACATTAAAGGACCGGATACGAGAAATGCGTTCATTGGGTGCAGAAATAGAAGCTGGCTATAAAGCGGGGAAGGCTAGCGAATATGCTGTCGTAGCGCAATGGTAACGCACGCCCTTGGTAAGGGCGGGACTCCCAGTTCAATCCTGGGCGGCAGCGCCAGGCTTTGCAAAGCATCCGGCACGCGACTGGTTATTACGCGGTGGTTTATCGTAGAGAGGAACGGTACCCGACGCCGATAGGGGTAAATAAGGTATGGGCTATGAGCTAGATTACCTTTCGGCATTTTCTTAAAAGAAGGTGCAGTTATGGCAAAAATGTATCTGATGTGCGGTTTAAGTGGCGCGGGCAAGACCACCTTCGCTAAAGAGCTCGCGGAGAAATATAATCTAATCTATCTTTCCATTGATGATTTCTATAAGGAATATGGTAATGGACAGTATGATGAAGATACTGGCTTTAAGGTATGGATTGAGTTTTTTAAAGCTATTCATACATGTGAAAAATATCGTGCTAATATTCTCATTGACACCAACGCACCTACTTTCGTAAAACGCCAACAGTTTATTGATTGGTTCCCTAGCTTTGACGAATACAATCTTATCTATATCGCCATTGACGATGAAGAACTCCGTAAAAAGAATAATGCTTCGCGTGGCCGTGTCGTTCCAGTAGATGAAATGAAACGCATGCGAATGGAATTTGAAGAACCAGTAGAGTTCTATGCAGATGATCCTTTTTCATATGGGGTACAAGAGAAGCGCTGGGATAGAGTGATTGTTTATAAAAACATGAATAATCACTTTGTTCCTTGCTGCAAAGAATAACCGGTCGTAGCTCAATTGGCTAGAGTATCGGCCTTCCAAGCCGAGGGTTGCGGGTTCGAGACCCGTCGGCCGGTCCATTATTCTAAGTAAAGGAATAATAGCTATGGATATGGTAAAAACAATAGTCGAAGAAGTAAGATGGCGGAATAAGATTGGTACTCTAAAACGGATCAATATTGCTTCCGTCACCGAAGTAGCAGAAGAACTCTATCCCGATGTAGATTGGGACAGCTCTGATCTTATCTTTCAAGTAATGATGAATTTTTAACAAGGAGAATGACATGAATAGCTATCCACTTGACAAGTATCGCTTTGTTACAACTGGTAATAAAGTAATCGCACTGTCAACCTATGCAGGTAAAACCGTCCGCGGCGTAGCTCGCTGCTCCCCGCATGATACCTTCTCTCTGGATAAGGGCAAGGAACTCGCGGCGGCCCGCTGCGCTTATAAGATCGCTCAGAAGCGCGTAACGAGAGCCTATAACGAACTCCAGAAGGCAGATGACAAGATTACCGAGGCTCAGATTCGTTACGACAATATGTGCGAATATTACGATAACTCCATCGACGGCATGTATGACGCGCAGGAGCGTCTCGAAGATCTGCTTGAGTCGATGTAAGTTACGATTTGCAACAACTTAAAAAATATTATATAATGTATATAGAAAGTGGGAGTTGACCCATCTTCCACTTTCTATACTGCATATTCCGGTGTAGCGTAAAGGTAAGCGCAGGTGACTCTAAATCATCGGGTCTGAGTTCGATTCTCAGCGCCGGTGCCATGACTTTCTTATGAAAGGATTGATTCCAATGGGCCGTGATGCAGTTTTCTAATTACTTTTACAAAAGGAAGTGATTAGAAATGAGCCGTTCTTACAAGCACACTCCGTATGCGGGTGACAAGAAGAACAAATTCTTTAAGCGGTATGCCAATAAAAGACTTCGTCAGAAGAAGTTGACCCATGATCTCCAGCATAAGTCTTATAAGAAAGACTTTTGCAGTTACGACATTTGTGATTATTATGAAATCGAAACAAAGAACTTTGAGGAGTATTACAAGTCATGCGTCGCAAGATGGTACCGCTGGCAGACGATGTGGTGGATGAAAGACGAACCATTCCCCTCGCGTGAGGATTGTTGGAAAGAGTACCACAAATGGTACATAAGAAAGTGACTTGAGAGCCATGCAGCAAGTTAATTTATAGATTACTTGTAAATATATAAACGGTTCTCCTGTGCTAACGATGGATCATAACTAGCTTGGCTCTCGAAATTAAAAGCTATGTTATGGGGAAATGACCTGGCAGGAGAACTTAACTATGGGCTTTTGGTGTTAGCGGTAGCATAGCGGACTTTTAATCCGTCAGGCGTGGGTTCAAATCCCACAGAGCCCACCATAATCCTCTTGCCTAAGAGGATTCAATAAGAGAAAAAGGAGAATTAACATGGCAAATACCATCCTCGCGTCCATGAAGAAGGACGCAAATTTCAAGCGCACCGAAAATGGTGCCGTTTCCCTCAAGTCCACTATGGACGGAATCATGGATATGTTCGCCCTTGGTGGCGCATACCGCACCCGTAGTGATGCGGATGTTATCCTTCTCTTTGAGAAGGCTTTCCGTGAGGATCCCGTCTACGCGCTGAAGTGCCTGTTCTACCTCCGCGACTGCCGCGGTGGCCAGGGTGAGCGTCGCTTCTTCCGCGTCATTCTCAAGCATATGGCCTCTAAGCATACTACCGAGATCCGTCGGAATATGCAGTATGTTAGCGAGTACGGCCGGTGGGACGACCTCTATGCGTTCGTCAACACCCCTCTCGAAAAGGAAGCCTTCAACATTATCAAGCATCAGCTTGCTCTGGATGTTGAGTGCAAGGCTCCTTCTCTGCTCGCCAAGTGGCTGAAGAGTGAAAACACTAGCTCTCACGAGTCCTGCAAGCTCGCTACTCTTACTCGTCGCTACCTCGGCATGACTGCTCGCCAGTATCGTAAGACTCTGTCTACTCTGCGTGAGCGCATCCGTCTGCTGGAGCGTCTGATGAGCCAGGGTCGCTGGGATGAAATCGAGTTCGATAAGATCCCTTCCAAGGCTGGTATCATATACCGCAATGCCTTTGCTCGCCGCGATCTTCTCCGCGAACGCTATGAGAAGTTCGCTAAGGACTCCACTACCAAGGTCAATGCCGGCACTCTGAATCCTTGTGACGTTGTCAATAAGGCAGAGAGCGAGTACTGGAAGAGCCTGGACGAGCCCTCTCGTCTTATGGTAAATAAGTATTGGGATAATCTGACCGATTATTTCCACAATGCTATCTTTGATGGCGTTGCCGTCATTGATACTTCCGGTTCCATGACCTGGGGATCCAATGGTATCAAGCCGATCGATGTAGCTATCGCACTGGGCATGTACTGCGCTGAAAAGTGCAATCCTCGTAGCCCTTGGTACGGTCACTACATCACCTTCTCTCGCAAGGCTCGCCTTGTTGAGATTGAGGGTGTAGACTTTGTCGATAAGGTGCATCGTATCATGGATGCAAATCTGTGTGAGAACACCAACATCGAGAGCGTCTTCGATCTGCTCTTGAACAAGGCTCTGGAATGTCATGTGCCTGCCAGCGAAATGCCCAAGAACATCGTCATCGTGTCTGATATGGAGTTTGATGCTGCGCGTAGCGACTATCGTTACAATGTGCAGCCTGTCGAAACCCTTATGGAAGGCATCATGCGCAGATGGAAGGCTTACGGGTATAACGCTCCGAAGCTTGTCTTCTGGAATGTTAATGCTCGTAATGACAACATTCCTATGCGTGATAACGGTCAGGTAACTTTCGTTTCTGGCTATTCTCCTGTTCTCTTTGAACAGCTCCTTACCGGGAAGACTGGCTGGGATCTGGTCAAGGATAAGCTGGATAGCGAGAGATACGCAGTTATCCGCTAATCTAAAACAATAGGGTGATTGATTAAGTTCAATCACCCTATTTTCTTTTTTGTAAATTTTTTGATATAATAGATATATAAGGAATGGAGGTTTTTGATGTGCCAAGAATTACACAACACGGCAAAGAAAGATTAGTCGAAAGAAATGATAGTATATGCAACTATCAGGATGCCAAGCGCATAGCAAAGATTGCTTGGCGAAGCGGGAAAGAGCGAGGAGCCTTTCAGAAATATCCCAAGTTTTTTTCGTATCTGGCGAATAAGCAAAGTCAGTCCAATACCTGTTCAATAAGGGTATATAAGGGAAATATCTACATATGGAGAGGGAAAAATAGAAGTTTGGTGACGAGCCATCCTATTCCGGAGAGATATGTAGAAGAAATGGCAACAATAGACGCAATGGAAATGTAAGTGGATTGCGGGAGCCGAGGTAGTCAGGGCGCTAAAAAGTGATATAAGGCGCTATATACCTCCACTCCCGCAATCTTCTGCTCTTGTTTGAAATTACTAAAAAAATTTGGTACTATATATATAGAAAATATATGGAGGTAATCAAACGATGCCGGGCAGAACAAGTAAGTATTCCCCTCAGCTTAACGGGCAAATTAAAATGGAATTGCTCGCAGCCCTCTCCGAAGCAACAGAGTATGATAATCCTACACTGGAGTGGATTCAGAACCATAGCATCTTCCTTCGCGGATTCACAACTCAAAAGTTGAGTCGCAGCCTGGGAGAAATGGTTGAGATGGGATTTGTGAGAAAAGGGAAGCTGAAGTCGTCGGGACGCATGGTGTACCGACTGGTCGCCAATGATCCCGCAGTAGAAGACTTTGCATGAACGTGTATCTTTACTTCGTAGCCGCCTGCGCCGCCCTGTGTATATTCTTCGCGGGGATGGCGCTAGGCGCATGGATTGTAGAACGACAGGAGAAAAGGAGGAAAGACAAGTGAGACTTTGGGTTGATGACCTGCGGCCGGCGCCCAATGGATACAAATGGGTAAAATCAACGCATGAAGCGATCATCCATATTTGCCAACTGAGAAAGCCCGATGGTCATCATAACATTGAGGTTTTGGATCTTGACCACGACGCCGGTGAATATGCTTTCATGGGCGGGGATTATATTGAGATCCTCAAATGGATGGAGTTGCATAATATAGATGATATTCCTATCCATCTGCATACTATGAATCCTGTCGGTCGAGAGAATATGCGGAGAATTATTCTGCATAATGGATGGAAGCAGGTGTACTAATGCGAGTAATTAAAGAAAAATGGGTTAAGGAAGAGATTGCATTTTGCAATCATTGCGGGGCAGAGATAGGGTACTACCCGCATGATAAGAATGTCAAAGTGATGGGAACAAATCTTATTACTTATCTTATCTGCCCCGTATGTGGTAAAGCAATTATTCTGGAAAAGGAGGACTATTGATGATTAGCACTATAGTTCCTCTTTCTAATGTCAATGATATGTTCGCTGTCATTGATGTTAGCTTTGATTGCACTAATCTTAAAGAAGGCGATCTGTATGTAGGACGCCGGAATACTGGGTGGGAACTCGGTATTTGCCATAAGGTTAATAAGAAATATAATTTCATCGAAAGTAAAGCTGCAATGATTTATTCTTATGACGTTCCTGAGTGTAAGAAAGTTATCAGAATAGGTAGCTTTAAAGATGTAAGAGAAGCATAATAAGAAAGGAGCATGATATATGAGCGAGCATTGCGGTTATGTTGTGCAGATAAACGAACTGCACCCACACTCTAATGCAGATCGCCTTCAGATAGCAACTATCTTTGGGGCGTCTGTTATTGTAGATCTTAAGGTTGCTATTGGCGACCTTGGTATCTATTTTCCTATTGATCTTCAGTTGAGCGAGGAATATTGTCAAGAGAATGACCTCGTTCGCCGCAAGGATGAAAATGGAAATCAGGCTGGCGGATACCTGGATCCAGACAAGCGTAATATCCGCGCCATGAAGCTCCGTGGCGAAAAGAGCGAAGGTCTCTTTATGCCGCTGGAATCTCTTAAATATACCGGCGAAACTAAATTTGAAGTCGGTCAGAAGATTGATATATTGAATGGGCATGAGATCTGCAAGAAGTACATTCCTCGCAGTAATGTCCGTCAGGGCCATGTAACTGAGGGTAATCGTACCCGCAAGCGTTCTGTTCCTATTGCTCCGCTTTTCGCTGAGCACGCCGACACCGAGCAGCTTGCTTACAACCTCGCTGCATTTAAAGATGACGACCTCATTGAGATCACTCTTAAGATGCATGGCACCTCCGGCCGCACTGGTTATCTGCCTAAGTTCCAGGGTTACAAGCGCACTTTCTGGGACAAGATTTTCCGGCGTGAAGGCACCCCCATCTATGATTGGGGTTATGTAACTGGTACCCGGAGAGTGGTATTGAATGACTTTGGTGATGGTGGATACTATGGAAGCAATGCGTTCCGTGCCCCATATGCCAAATATTTTGAGGGCAAGCTCCATAAGGGTGAAACTGCTTACTATGAAATCGTAGGATTTGCAGGACCAGATTCTCCCATCATGCCTTCTGTTGCTAATAGCAAGATTAGTGATAAGGAGTTTACCAAGAGGTATGGTAAGACCACTACCTTCTCTTATGGCTGCGAAAATGGTCATTCTGATTGTTATGTCTATCGTATGACCATGACCAACGAAGATGGTGACGTAGTAGAATACACCCCTGACTTTATGCGTTATCGTTGTGAGCAAATGGGGATAAAATGCGTTCCTGTTATGTGGAAGGGGTATATTCCAGAAGTTAAGGAACGCGCTAAGGGATTTTTCTTCCAAAATGGCGAACAGCCTCAGTTCTTTGGTGTTCTTTCTCCTGGTGAGTATATCGAGAAAATCGCTGAACAGTTCTACGATGGCCCTGACCCTGTTGGCAAAACCCATGTGCGCGAAGGTGTTGTTATTCGTATCGTAAATCGACCTAAGTTCTGTGCGTATAAGCACAAGAATTTCTCCTTCAAGGTACTTGAGGGGATTGCGAAAGATCTTGCGGCCGAGCCAGATATGGAAGAGGCCCAAGAATTGGGTGACGAAAATGGAGGGTGAATCATGACTCCAAATGAAGCAATTCACCTACTTAAAAATACTGATCGTTGGTATGATGCTAAAGAACTAGTTGAAATGGCTCTTGCCCTCGGATCATACAATGAAAAACTACCTTGGTTTTCTGCAATAAAATCGCCACCACCCGTAGGAGAAAAAGTAATCGTTGCAATCTACGACACTAGTGGAGATACTCCCTGGGATTATACCACCGCAGGTTGGTACACTGGCATAGATAATAAATGGATAGTAGATGATGATTTCTGCTATTATGTAACTCATTGGATGCCTTTTCCAGATCCGCCAACAAGAGGGAAAAAGTAATAAAGTCTGCGGGAACCGAGGTCATACGCGCTAGCGATCTTGCCTAGTCGTATGTATGACCTCGGTTCCCGCATTTTAACTATCTTCGGGCAAAATAGATTCATATCTCCTCCCTAAAAATCATATCCTATAAGAGAGTTCTTCTCTTGTTTCTTGAAATGATAGAAACATTCCAATTATAAACTTTTGAAAACGATAAAGGGTATAATTTTTCTCGGCTAGGGGTAATTATACCCTTAGCCGTTTTTGTTTTTGGGAGAGAAAACATGATAAAAGAAAATTCAATAGTTAAAAAAGATACCCTTGAAAATTGGGACAAAGCGACAAATTTCGTTCCAAAAGAGAATGAGGTCATTGTCTATATTGGTATAGGAATAAAAATTGGAAATGGGAAAACGAAAGTATCCGATCTACCCTTTATCAATTAGACTTCTTATAAAGTTCAGGGGTAGAAATTAATTATAAATACGGGAGGGATTTAAATCATGTCTGAAAATCCCACTACTATTTTAAAAATAGAAGTTGATGGCGTAGAACATGATATTGGAGATACTACTGCTAGAAACGCTTTAAATGATAAACAAGCGATTATTACCGCAAATGGTATTCTTAAAGGCGATGGCAGCGGCAATATATCTGCTGCAACCGCTGGTACAGATTATCCAACCATTATAATTAGAGATTGGTCGGTGACATAATATGGGATTATATTTAGGAGAAACTCTTATTGCTCCGATCATATCAGATGATTCATTACCAAATTCACTTGTATGGATGGGGTCGAAGCCGGAAGTAGTGGAAAGTAATTTTAAGTCATTTTCTACTACTCTTGATCAAACTACATATCCAAGTTGGACAGCTTCTACCACAGCAAGTGCAATTGTTGCGACAACGACAACTAAAAATTTTACTGCTGATCTAGAGAACTATGAATATATTATTGAATGGTTATGGGATGTGCGTTGTAGCTGGAAAAACACAGCAACATTGAAAGCTTGTCCTATTATGCAGTTTGGAGCAATCTATCAAGTAGTTCATAGACGCGCATATGGAGAAGCAAGTTTTGCAGCAGATCTTGCAGATCATAACTATTGTACTGCAATATATTCAGCATCAAACTATATTATTTATTATAAGTCTGATGGAACAAGATCATGGACAACGAATCCTTCTTATGGATTATATGGAGCATCAAATGCAGCTACTGTAGCAAGTACTTCTGCATTAAGTACAACATTTAATCCAAAAACTCCTACTATTAATGCTCGTTGTTCTTCATCTTACTTTGCTACAGGTAGATATTCAGATATTGACCAAGCAAATACTACAATTAAATATACTGGTAATGTTTATCGTGTAAAAGTAGATACTAATCTTTTGAAGTAGGCATATATGAACGCTTCGCATCTATATGCCCATCCATTATAACCAGAGGTTGAGAAAGGAGGAGAATTATGTCACAAGACATTAATTTAACAAGTTTAGTTATTAATAAAATGACAAAGAATTAGTATGATTCATTAGCCACTAAAAATGTCAATGAACTATATTTTATCACTGACAACTCTGGCATTGTTGCTGGCACTGGTCTTACTTTAAATGGTTATACCATTAATCATACTAATTAGGTTGCCGCAGCTACAATTGGAACTTCTTCCGCAACTTCTGGAGCCACTGTGACGATACCTTATATTATCTATGATGCACAAGGGCATATCACAGGTGGAGGCACTCATAATCATACTATCACTGGATTTACCACTGAATCTGATGTTAATACATTGATTGGTGCCGCGATAGGTGGTATAAGTTCATTTAATGTTGAAGTAGTATCCTCTCTACCAACAACTGATATTGACACACATACAATCTATTTTCTCTCAAATTCTGGCACTGGAACCGATATATATGATGAATATATGTATATCAATAACGCTTGGGAGAAAATTGGCAGCACTCAAGTGGATTTAAGCGGTTATGTGCCAACTTCGAGAAAGGTAAACAGCAAGACACTTACTGCCGATATTACATTAACAGCTAGTGATGTTGGTGCGTTATCTAGTTCTGTTGCAGCGGCTTCAATTACTAGTACCGATATTTCAAATTGGAACGCCAAATCAGACTTTTCGGGTAGTTATAACGATTTAACTAATACACCAACAATTCCAAGCGCAACAAGCTAGTTAAATAATGATTCTAATTTTATCGCAGTTTCTGCTTATACTACTACTTTATCAACTGCATAGTGGTCAAATGCAACACCATCAACATATACATATAGCAATGCTAGTATAACCTGTGGAAAAGATGGGACAGTACCACCGATAATTGCTTGCACCAGCGGTCAAAATGCATATTCAACAATATCTTCCGCAGTGGCTACCTCAGGAACGGGTATTGTGTTTACAGCTCCATCCTCTCCTACTATTGCGATTGATCTTGTTATTATAGATTATAGCTAACTTCAAGTGGAGTAAGACAACTAGTCTTACTCCACTTTTTGCTTTATTATATAATTTATGTTATTATATAGTAAAGTGAAAGGAAGT
>Ga0265301_10006762_pt1 | contig 10876 bp, 9 predicted proteins | sample AusTroGonzalo_MG_2_FD_193488 | JGI IMG/M metagenome (GOLD analysis project Ga0265301, IMG submission 193488) | Bovine rumen microbial communities from tropical cattle in Woodstock, Queensland, Australia - Gonzalo_04 | ecosystem: Host-associated > Mammals > Digestive system > Stomach > Rumen ...
CAGTCTCCCAGACGGTCGATGCGCTGGCCGCCGACGGCGTCGTCGAGCGCATCCCGTCCTCGGTCGACCGCCGCTCCGTGCATGTCTCGCTGACCCCGTTCGGCAAGGAAATCCGCAAACAGCTGGAAGTCTACCTGACCGACGTGATGAGCGGCATTCTGGACGAAATCCCGGAGGAAAAGCAGGAGGCGTTCCTGGAAGTCCTTCAGGACATGTCCGAAACGTTCACCGAAACGCAGCGCATCGCCCGCGAATCCATCAAGCGGTGACGTCTTCCCTCCCGGAAGGCATGCGACAGGCGGGCGCGCCGCCTCATCTTCCGACATGGTTCGTTTGTGCCGGAGGATGCTGTCATTCTCTCCAATGATATCAGAACGGTCTTTTCCGCGTTGAAAAGGCCGTTTTCTTTTGGGCGGATTGTCGGATTCCGCGGGCGGCGCTCCGGTCGTTCTTTCCCCGGATGCTCCTTGACGCGGTCACATCGGCGCGGCGGTCGAGAATTCGAAGACGGTGCAGAGGGCGGATTCGTTCGACAGCGTGAACGTGAGCGCGCCGGGATTCGGGACGTCGCGGTAAAGGGCGGGCGTGATGAGTTCGCCGGGCTTGGCCTGCGCCTTGTATTCGAGGCGGAGACGGTTGAACGTGAAGTCCGTCGGGAGGTATTCCATGGTCTCGTCGAGGGAACGGTTGCTGTTGAAATGGCCGTACATGTCGGCCTGATGCTCCTTGACGCGGAACGGCGCAAGGCGTTCCGGCTCCTGCGCGGGGAGCGTGATCTTGCGCGAAAGATACTCCATGGGCAGCGGCGGGTCGAAGCGGAGGTCCCGGACGATCTGCGCGGGCACCTTGCCGGGCCGTCCGGTCGCGCGGTCCACGAACGCGCCGATGGCGGCGCAGAGCACGCAGATGCGCCCCTGTTCGTCGTAGATCGTGGTGTTGCGGAACCCGAAGAAGTTTTTGCAGTCGTAGACGTTCGTGCGGACTGCGAGGTGTTCGCCGTAGGCGGGCAGACGCACGATCTCCACCTGCCGGAACGCCAGGAAGACCGCGATGCCGTTTTTCCGCAGATAAACGGAGAATTCGTCCTCGGAATCCATCTGGAAGCATTCGCATTCGAGGAGATAGTCGAGGGCGTGACTGAGGCGGAGGCAGCCTCCGGGCGCTGTGTCGCTGATGGCGACGGTACGTTCGATCTGAAACATGGCGGTTTTCTTTCTGCGTGGCAGGAAACGGAATGACGGGGGTCAGTTCGAGGTCTTTGCGGCGGGCTTGGCCTCGTTCTCCTTCGCCGGACCGGATTCGGAGAACGGATTCACCGTCCAGTCGATGGAATCCATGTCCGCGAAGAATCCGGCGAAATAGGATGCGGCAGTGTCGTAATCCTTCAGGATGAGTCCCTTGTCCGGGATGCTGGAGGTGCGTATCTGATCGAACGCGGAGGAGGAATTTGTGTTCAGGCGGCTGGTCTGCGAGTCGGCCTGTTCGATGGCTCTCACGTATTCGATATATCTGGTGTAGACGCGGGCAAGACGTTCGGCCTCGGTGCTGATCGAACCGGTTTTGTCCGGGAAATACGCCCGGTAGACGGGCTGTATCTGCGCGGCGAGTTTGGTCATACGCTTCAGGCGTTTCTCGAAGTCGAGCCGCCAGAAACCGACTCCGACGAGCGAGTCGAAATGTTCGTAGGAGGCGTTGAAATACTCCACGTCGCGCCTCAGCTCCAGGTAGGGCAGGATGCGGCGGTACCGCGGGGAAACGGAGTACTTGCCGTTGCGGAGGCCAAAACCGAGCATGGACAGTGTCTGAATGGCATTCCCGGCCATGCGGAAGGAGAATCCGGCGGTCATCTGGTTTTGCGAGGCGGATAATCCAGCGGTCGCCGTCATGTCTCCGGCATGTTCGCTGAGTGATTTCCCGGTCATGCGGGAAAGCGGATCGTTCGCCTTGTCCGTGGAGGAACCGGAGGACTTACTCCTGTTCTGATTCGAGGAGGAGCTTTTGGAGTTGGCGGGGGTCTGGAGCCGGACGGGCGTCTGGAACGAGGTCCGGAGGTTCCGCGCATGCGTCGCCAGATTGAAGTCTTCGCCGATCCCGAGGTCCACCACGATTCCCTGCAGCGTGTTCGCGTCCTGGACGAACTTCTCGAACGTGTTCATGTAATCCTGCCGGAACGCGGAGGACACGCCCGATTCGCGCGCCTCGGCGAATCCGCTCATGACGATCAGGAGTTCGCGGTCGAAGCGGGCCAGAATGTCCTCCTTTTCATCGGCGGCGGATGCCGTGCCTGCGAACAGTGCGGTGACGGCGGTCAGAATCGGGACCAGCAAATAAAAACGCTTCATGTCAAGTCTCCTTCGGGTTGCGGTGAAGTTGTTCCGGTTTTCGTTTTCCGGGCGGCGGCCAGGGCCGCTCTTCTTTTTCTGACCAGATATCGGGCGGAAACCCACTTGGGATTTCCGTGCTTGTCTCCGATGACGACCTTGCCGCCGAGTTTCGCTTCGCGTTCCAGCATCTCGTCCACAGCGGCTTGCATAACTTCCACGGCTTTCCTCATTTCTTCACTCATGGTCCAGAACTCCTTGTAAAATCGAGAACCGTTCTCTGTCCTGAATGTCAAGCGGATGACCGCAACGCTTTTCAAAAATGGAAACGATCCGGTTCCCGGTATTATCGAAACACATCGTTTTATCACAGAGATCGGCATAGGCGAACATGTTCCGGATGCTTCGCGGGAAGCGCCTGACAATGTCTTCCGGCGGGATGTCATGTCCGCCACTCATAACCCGTTTATGGACCCTTTGTTCGGAAAACTCTACGCTCGGGATGAAGAGATAAAACAGCGTGACGAACCATCCGTCTTTGCGCCATTCCGCAATGCGCGGCAGATAGGTGCGCCCGGAAAGCGTGGTCTCGAACGCAAAATCTTTCCGCCGGGCGATCTTCTGATTCAGAGTCTCCAGAAATATTTTGCCGGCCTGCAGCAGTCCCGCATTGTAATCAAGCGGAGAAAGCCCTTTGGCTATCTCGTCGGCGTTGATGAAGTCATAGCAGGACGCGATTAACGGCAGATACTTCAGCGCAAATGTGGTCTTCCCGGCTCCGTTCGGACCGGCGATCACGTAGCATTGCGGCTGTTTTTCGCGTTTCATGCGTTCCCCCTTCGGCGCGGCCTTACTGCGATTTCTCCTCCTCCTTGCCGGGGAGCGCACGGAGAATGACGCCTGCCTCCTGAAGGATCCTGCGGGCGGTGCCGTCGATGGAGTAGTGTTCGTTGAAGACGACCTCGGCGATGCCGCCGTTGATGATCATTTTCGCGCAGAGCAGACAGGGGCTGAACGTGGTGTACAGCGTGGCACCCTTGATGGAGATGCCGTGGTAGGCGGCCTGGACGATGGCGTTTTCCTCACCGTGGGAGCAGAGGCATTCCTCGAGCGCGGTGCCGGACGGCGCGTTGGAGTTGCAGCGGGGGCAGCCGCCCTCATTGCAGTTTTTGATGCCGCGCGGGGTGCCATTGTAGCCGGTGGAGATGATGCGCTTGTCCTTCACGATGACGGCGGCGACGTGCCTGCGGCTGCAGTTGCTTCGGGCCGCGACGACCTTCGCGATTTCCATGAAGTATTCGTCCCAGTCGGGTCTGTCCTGATGGCTGCTCATGTTCGGGGCCTCCTGCTGATGCCGGAAAACGGTTGGGGGTTACGCCTGGCGTTCGACGAATTCGCGGTGGAGCGCCTTCTGGGCGATTTCGAACTGCTCGCGTTCGATGACGAACTGGATGTTCACCTGACGGATGGTCTGGTCGATGGCGAGCACGTTGACTCCGGCCGCAGAGAGCGCGTTGGCCGCACGGGCGAGGAATCCGGGGATCTTCATGTTGGAGCCGATGACGGAGACGATGGCGACCTTGGTCACGTGGAGCTCGGCGTTCGGGAAGTCGCGGTGAATGCTTTCCAGGCAGTTGTTCAGGCGCTTGCTCTTCTCCGGCACGAAATGCGCGATCGTGTTCGCGTTCGTGGTCTTCGCGATGTAGTCGATGTCGCGGTCGGCCAGATGCTTCGTGAGACGGTAGTCGTAGCCGGGTTCGCCGACCATTTCCGGGTCGAATACCTCGATGCCGAGCAGGTCGGCGCGTCCGCAGATCATGTCCACGCGGGGGTTCGGGGACACATAGCCGCGGCTGATGAGGGTGCCGGGGTGCTTGGGGTCGAACGCGTTTTTCACGCGGATGGGGATGCCCTTCAGCTCCATTTCCTTGGCGGCCTTCGAGTGGATGGCCTCCATGCCCATGTCGGAAAGCTGGTCGGCGATGTCGAAATTGGTGTTGCCGATGACCTGGACCTTGTCGATGCCGATGAGCTTCGGATCGCCGGTGGACAGGTGGAATTCCTTGTGGATGATGCCCTCGCGGGCTTCGGTGAGCACGGCGATCTTGCTGAACGTGATTTCGCTGTAGCCGCGGTCGAACCGCAGCATGATGCCGGGGTCGAACTTCACGTATCCGGTCACGATCGGCAGCTCTGTGGAGAAATCGACGCCCTCGAAGCCGGAAAGGATCGCCTGGTCAAGCGTACGGGATTCGGGGGAACGCCAGCCGGAAAGGTCGATGAAACGCGCATTCACGCCGTTGGCCTTCAGAATCTGCACGGAGTTCCACGCGCTGTGGACTTCGCCGACGGCGGCCAGAAATTCGCGGGTCATGGGCAGGTAGTCGCCGGGACGCATGAATCCGTAGGAGCGCATGTCCTCCAGGTCCTGCAGGAACGAGTTGATGTCGTCGAGCTTGCCGTTGATGAACGAGTCGGCCTCCTTCACGTTCAGACCGAGGAAGCCGAACTCGCGGTTGTAGTCCAGCATTTTTTCACGGACGCGGGCGAGGGCTTCCCGCCATTCGCCGCTGCCGGTCGTGAAGTGGCCGTAGACGCCGGGCGCACCGGTCTTCTTATCCTCCAGCAGCAGATTGGTGATGCCGGAGTACGCGGAAACGACGAAAATGCGGTTGTAGAGGTCGGCGGGCGCGCGGTCCGCGATGATGACGTTCTGCATGATCTCGCCGAAGCGGGACATGCTGGTGCCACCGATTTTTTCGACTGTATGATTCATGGTCAAAGCTCCTCAATGCGAAGCAGGCAGATATTGCCGTGAACGGCGTCGAAGGATTCCATGGCCGTGATGGCCTGCCGGATGGCGGATTCCTTCGCCTCGTGCGAGATGATGACGATGGATGCTTCGCCCGCGGCGTTCTTCGAGACCGGGTTCTGCATCAGACGGGATACGCTGACGCCCTGTTCGGCCAGGATGCCGGCGAGTTTCGCGAGCACGCCGGGACGGTCCGTGACCGTGAGGCGCAGGTAGTAGCGCGAGGTGATCTCCTCCATCGGGACGATCCCGGCGCATTCGACGGCCTTGCGGTAGGCCGGAATGCGGACCGGAGCGCCGCTTGCGAGGTTCAGCGCGGCGTCCGCGATGTCGGAAACGACCGCGCTGGCCGTGGCCGCGCGTCCTGCACCGCGTCCGTAGAACAGCGTGTCGCCCACGAAGTCGCCGTTCACCATGACGCCGTTGAAGACATCGGAGATGCCGGCGAGCGGGGCGCGTTTCGGTATGAGCGTGGGATGGACGCGCACCTCGATGCGGCTGTCCGCGCACTGCTTGATGATGGCCAGCAGCTTGATCTTGTAGCCGAGCTCGTCGGCGCAGCGGATGTCCGACAGCGACACGTCGCGGATGCCCTGCACGTAGATTTCACTGGTGCTGTGCCAGCCGCCGTATGCCAGCGACGCCAGAATCACCGCCTTGTGCGCAGTGTCGAATCCGTCGATGTCGAGCGACGGGTTCGCTTCAGCGTAACCGAGGCGCTGAGCGTCCTTCAGGACCTCCTCGAACCCGAGGTTTTCGCGTTCCATGCGGGTGAAAATGTAGTTGCACGTGCCGTTCAGGATGCCGAAGATGCGGTTGATGCGGTTGCCCACGAAGCCTTCGCGCAGGCTCTTGATGATCGGGATGCCGCCGGCCACGCTGGCTTCGTAGAAGACCGTGCCGCCGCCCGCTTCCGCCGCGTCGAATATCTCGCGGCCGTAGTCGGCCAGCAGCGCCTTGTTCGCGGTGACCACCGTCTTGCCCTGTTCCAGCGCGCTCAGGATGAACTTGCGCGAAACGGTTGTGCCGCCGATCAGCTCGACCACGATGTCGCTCTTTGCTATGACCGACGGCGTGTCGCTCGTCAGCAGTCCGGGCGGCACCGCGACCCCGCGGTCCGTCGTCGTATCCAAATCGCCGATCCCGGTCAATTCCACATCCACGCCGGTCCGTTCGCTGATCAGACCACGGTTTTTCAGAAGACAATCCGCCACTCCGGCGCCGACTGTGCCGAATCCGAGGATTCCCACACTTGCATGTTTCATAATTTCGTTCACTCCGTTCAGGGGAAAAGTTAGCAATCTATATAATATACATCGGTCGGGGGAAAATGAAAGCCCGCTTTCCAAAAAAAATAAATGAAAGACGGAAAAGCCCTGTGTCGCGTTCCAGGGAAGGTTACCGTCCATGCGGTCAACGGAAGACTTTAGGGTATCTCTGAAAATTCGATCGGATGGATTTTCAGCGTATGGGCAAGCAGGACAATGCAGGAAGATTTGAGGGTGGCTACCCGAAGGTAACCACCGAAAATCTTGCCAGTTGGACTTTGCCCAGACGCGAAAAGCCGCCGAAAACCATTTTTTAGAGGTGCCCTTTACATCAGGACAATCCGTTCCCCGCGCATACACTCAAAACAAACCTGATTGGTGAGAAAAACGTTCTTACGCACACACGCAAGTTTCAGTTAAAACAGGTTCCTTTTAACTGAAACTTGAGTAAGGTCTCCGAAATGTAACGGTGAACCCGGTTTCAACTGATTTCTCGACCTCATTCTTGCCCGATTGCATTCCCTCGACAACCTCGTTTCTAAGCATTATCGTCGACCCGGCAAGGAAATGAAAAACCATTCTGCGCACACGCCCCAGTTTGCCTTGGAAACATGAAAACAGCCTTCCCGCGTACACGCGCAAGTTTCAGTTAAAACACGTTCTTTTTAACTGAAACTTGGGGGGATGGTTCCGAAAACTGGAGGAAATCCCAAGTCCAGCCGAAATCCCGACTTTATCCCGCCCTCATCCTTACCAAATCGCCTTTCCCCGACAAACTCGTTCCCTTGCAATTATTGTCGCCCCAGGCATCGAAAAAACATTCCCGTGCACACCACGCAGAAATTTGCTTCGAAAAACAGCCTTCCCGCGCACACGCACAAGTTTCAGTTAAAACATGTTCTTTTAACTGAAACTTGGGAGGATGGTTCCGAAACAAAATCGGAAAATGTCCGGTTTCGGCGGCTTGAGCAGCGGCGGGACCTCATCCTTACCAACCCCAGCTTGCCTTCCGTTCGATCACCTCCTTTCTAGTGGACCTCATCCTTACCAGACTCGGTTAGCCTTCCGTTCGATCACCTCCTTTCTAGTGGACCTCATCCTTACCAGACTCGGTTAGCCTTCCGTTCGATCACCTCCTTTCTAGCGGGACTTCATCCTTACCAGGACGAAAGCAAAAAAACGGCACTCCGGGGATGAGCCGGACTGCCGTGAAGATCAAGAATGATTCCGCAGACGCGGGGTTCAGGTCACTTGAAGAGCAGCGGCGCGAATTCGCGGAGGCTGCGGCGCCAGGTGAGCCATTCGTGGTCGGTCTTCGGGGATTCGTAGAGCACCATGTTCTTGATGCCGTGATCCTTCAGGATGCGGTAGGTTTCGCGGACCGGGTTGGTCTTTTCCGCCTCGCCGACGCTGATGAAGACGAGCTTCATCTGCGAGTTGAACTTGTCCGCGTCCTTGTAGACGCCGCCGAAGATGGTGTTCACGTCGCCGCCGCCGGGGGCTGCGCCCGGGCCGGAGAAATTGCCCGCGCCGGAGAAGCCGCCGATGTAGGCGAACTTGTCCATGTTGTCCGGGAACACGGTGTTCCAGGTGTTCACGCCGCCCATGGAGAGGCCGGCCATCGCGGTGTTGTCGCGGTCGGTTTTCGTGCGGAACGTGGCGTCGACCCACGGCTTGAGCTCCTTCACGAAGATGTCGGTCACGCGGACGCCGCGCGGACGCACCGCGCCGTAGTTGCGGACGTTGCCGCTGTCCATCACGACGATCATCGGGAGGGCCTTGCCGGAGGCGATCAGGTTGTCCATGATGTCGGCCATGCGGCCCTGTTCTTCCCAGCCGGATTCATCCTCGCCGCCGCCGTGGAGCAGATACAGCACGGGGAAGCGCTTTTCCGGGTTGGTCTCGTACTCGGCGGGGGTGTACACGCGGCAGTGACGGTCCAGACCGTTCATCTCGGACCAGTAGCGGCAGTGGCGCACCTGGCCGTGCGGGATGTTCTTGTTGAAGTGATAATAGGCGGCCTCGGCTTCATCCTCGGGAATTTCGATGCCGGACATTTCGGAGCTGCAGCCGTAGAATGCTTCGCTGCCGTAGTCGAATGCCTTGTTGCCGTCCACGGTGTAGTTGAAGTAGTGGAATCCTTCCACCAGCGGATCGGTCGTGACGGACCACCATCCGCTCTGGTCCTTCGTCAGCTCGTAGGTCTTGCCTTCCTGCGTGATGGTGACTTTCTGCGCGCCCGGGGCCTGCATGCGGAAGAATGCCTGCTTGGTCTTCGGGTTCACGGCCGGAAATTCGGAGTTGTAGATGTTCGCTTCCGAGGGGACGAAGCCTTCGGGGAGGGCGGAACGGGCCTGGCCGCCGAATCCGCCGAATCCGCCGAATCCGCCGGGCATGCCGCCGCCGAATCCGCCGGCCGGCATTCCGCCGAAACCGCCCGCGGGCATACCGCCGCCGAACTGTGCGAAAGCAGCGAGAGTCAGCAGGGAAGCGCCTGCCGCGATACAGACTTTTGTTGTCGTTTTCATGATCGTTTTCCTCATTGTTGAAGTTGTTGTTGTCGGGTTGAAAAAGATTTTCCAGTAAATTACTACAAAAACATCATTTTGTCAATCCCATGAACACCGTTTTTTGTGAAAAAGTACATGCTTTCCTTATTTTCTGCATAGCGCCGTATTCGTCCTCGCGGTTCGACTCGCGTCCCGTCGGACATCTGCTTTTGTTTGTCTGCGTCGGAAAAGGACGCGGTCCGCGGAAAGGGTGCGCCGCGCGGTCTCCGTGCCGCTTCGCGTGGGGGCGTTTCATGTTTTTTTCGTTTTTTTTCAGGGAAGGAAGCCTTGCAGAAATCGAGATTCGGGGTATATTAAATGTAGTGAAAAAACAGACTTGATATGGTCGGCAGAGGCCCCTTGGACCTGTCTGCCCCGAGCGGGAACATCCCGGAGAACGGAAAAGCGGAATGACACAGGACAACAACATTGATTTTGAACAACCGGACGACCTGATGAAACAGGCGGAATCGAACGCCGCCCGTTCAAAATATAACGACGACAGCATCCAGACCCTCGATGCCCTCGCCCACATCCGGCAGCGTTCCGGCATGTATATCGGCCGCCTCGGCGACGGCTCGCATCCGGACGACGGCATCTACGTGATGTTCAAGGAGATCATGGACAACGCCGTCGACGAATTCATCATGGGATTCGGGCGGCGCATCGACATTACGCTGGACAGCGGCTCCTTCACCGTGCGCGACTACGGACGCGGCATCCCGCTGGGCAAGCTCGTGGAGTGTGTTTCCCAGATCAACACCGGCGGCAAGTTCAACTCGGAGGACTACATGTTCTCCGTCGGCATGAACGGCGTCGGAACGAAGGCCGTGAACGCGCTTTCCACGACGTTCGAGGTCACCTCGTGGCGCGACGGCAAATGCCGCACCGCGGTGTTCCACGAGGGCATTCTGGAGCGCGACGAATACATCGACCCCGGCACGGAGCATTCCGGCACGCGCATCCGGTTCACGCCCGATCCGAAGCTCTTCCTGAACTACGAAATCCGCTCGTCCGAGGTCGAAAACCGCCTCTGGATGTACGCTTACCTGAACAGCGGACTCTCGCTCTACCTGAACGGGCAGCGGTACTATTCCAAGAACGGACAGCTGGACCTGATGCGGTCCAAGCTCGACGAAGACTCCTCGCTGTACGCCCCCATCCACTACAAGGACGCCACGCTCGAATTTGCGCTGTGCCACACGGCCGACACCGGCGAGCGTTATTTCTCGTTCGTGAACGGGCAGTACACGAGCGACGGCGGCACGCATCTTTCGGCGTTCAAGGGCGGCATCTCCCGCGCCATCAACGAGCATTTCAACAAGAATTTCGACCCGAAGGACATCCGCGACGGCATCATCGGGACCATCGCCATCAAAATTCAGGACCCGCGCTTCGAGTCCCAGACCAAGACCAAGCTCAGCAACACCGATATCCGCGGCTGGATCGAAGGCACCGTGAAACAGGCCGTGATCGACAGCCTCCTGAAGCACCCCGACGAGGCGAATCTCCTTCTCGAAAAAATTCAGAAGAACGAGCAGGTCCGTCGCGAAATCCAGAAAGTGCAGAAGAAGGGCGCGACCATCGCGAAGAAGATTTCCCTGCGGAACAGCAAGCTCAAGGACTGCCGCCACCATTTCGGCGACCGTTCGAAGTTCGCCGAGGAGACCATGATCTTCCTGACCGAGGGCGATTCCGCAGGCTCGTCCCTCGTGACCAGCCGCGACCCGAACTATCAGGCGGTTTTCGCCCTCCGCGGCAAGCCGTTCAACTGCTTCGGAAAGAAGCTCGACGCGATCTATTCCAACGAAGAGCTGTTCTACATCATGCGCACGCTCGGGATCGAGGAGGACGTGGAGAACCTGAACTACGCCAAGGTCGTGATCGCGACCGACGCCGACGTCGACGGCCTGCACATCCGCAACC
>Ga0265301_10006765_pt1 | contig 10873 bp, 10 predicted proteins | sample AusTroGonzalo_MG_2_FD_193488 | JGI IMG/M metagenome (GOLD analysis project Ga0265301, IMG submission 193488) | Bovine rumen microbial communities from tropical cattle in Woodstock, Queensland, Australia - Gonzalo_04 | ecosystem: Host-associated > Mammals > Digestive system > Stomach > Rumen ...
CCCAGGTGGCCTATGAGGATCACGTAGTCCGCGCCTTCCGCCCGGGCCGCGTCCACCGATTCCTGGATCGCGGTGTAGAGCGCCTCACCGTTGCCGCCCTGGGAGAAATCGTAGATATAGTTGCCGTTTTCATCCTGGAAAAAGCGGGGGATGGAGGCGGTCAGCGTCTCCGGCGCCGTGGCGCCGACGAAGGCGATCTTCACGCCGTCGAATTCCTTGATGACATATGGCTTCAGGAGGAATTCCCCGTTCTTGTGGATATTGCAGCTGAGATAGGGGAAGTTCGCCTTCTCCACAAACTCCATGAACCGGTCCATGCCGTAGTCGAACTCATGGTTTCCCGGAATGGCGATATCATAGCCCACGATATTCATCATCTCGATGGCCGCCATGCCCTTTGTGAGCAGGCCGATCGCTTCGCCCTGGACCGCGTCGCCGTCATCCACCAGCAGCACGTGGCTGCCCGCCGCGATGGCGGCATCCTTCATGGCTTTCACGCCCGCGTAGGTAAAATGCTGGTCCATGCCGCAGTGCACATCGCTGGTGAACAGGATCACCACGTCCTTCTGCAGGCCGGTGGCCGCTTCCGCCCCGGCAGCAGGCAGCATCGCCAGGCACAGGGCCGCGGCAATCAGCAGTGCAAGAAACCTCCGTGTCTTTCTCATCTTCAGATGGTTCCCTGTCATATTCATTCAATCGCTCCTGTCTCGTCGTATGGCAAACAGCGGCTTTTCACAGCGACCTTCGGGCCTGTCCCCGCCGGAAGGGCAGGGTTCCCCATGCTTATACTATATCATTCTAATTGTACTAAAAACGCAATACAAAGTAAACAAAAAATACACAAAAAAATCCCCCGGAACAAGTCCCAATGTCATTTAGATAATGACACTGAGCAACAAGCAAAGAAGACTGACTGCCATAAAACGGTGGTCAGTTCTTCTATTTGGAGGAAAGAATCAATTTATAGGCATATGAAACAAAGCGGAGACTTTCATCTGCGCTGAAAAGATGTATAATGCGGTTGTTAGGCTACTCTATAGAGGAAGCTTACTGCAGACTGGAACTTGACTTTGCGAGGGTCGGATCTTCCAGGTCTAACAGGGAGAAGCTCCCGACTGATGAGGAATTCCACATCAGGAGGGGCTTCTTTTCGCATAGAGAGGAAATACCGACAAATAAAAATCGCATGAGTATAATTCAATTGATATATGAATTTTCGCTTTCGAACACTTTGCCTAATAATCGTTCTGGTTGTAATTGCCTCACAGAAATTATATAGAATTAGCCGAGCCCAGATTTCTTGCTTAATGTAGTCTTGCTTTATTGAATGAAAACTGGTTAACCCAATGGCATATTTCAGTTCCCTAAAGGAAGTTTCTATTCCCCAACGTAAGCGGTATAATTCCCTGATATCTTCCAGGGGAAAATCATCCTGGGGAAGATTAGTCAGAATACATTCATAAGAGTTATTTGATATAGGGAAACGTACCACCCGTATATTCATTTCATAAAACTGATGGAAGTACAGATCCAGATAGTCAAAATTTACATCTTTTCCAAGTATACGATATTTAGCGGGATTTGCTTTGACAGCCTTCGTCTGTTTTTTTGTTAATGTCAGGGTCACCAGCCTGTCAAAGGTTTCCTGGTCTGTAGGCAACTGGGGAACCATTGAAAGGACCAGACCGCCCAGGCTTGATATGTCCTTAACACGTATCAGATAAAACATCCCTTTTTCCTGAATATGAGCAAGAACATTATAACTTTCATACCCTCTATCTGCTATGAAGATTGATCGAGATCCATGATATCTGTCGACCAAGTCGCACATTATTTTTACTTCATTTGAAGCTCTAATTGGCTGCACAACAGCATCCTCATAGGTCCTTGTTAGTAAATCATATAATGCGCTCAGATGCATTTGGTTAAATCCTTTTACATCTGGCGATGTCTGGATATATGTTGTTTTATCCTGAGGATTATGAGCAATTGTCATTTTTGATCCGTCACAGGCCAGCAGACGATATCCATGATACAGTTCGTCTCTGGATGCAATGCTGGTAAATTCTCGAAAAAGGAATTCGAAGGCTTCCGGTAATATTTTCGCACGGCTCTGGTTGAATGATGAATTCGTTGGTGTATCTGTGCTGAAGTTAAAGTATTTCAACAATTCGTCTTTGAGTGATTTCCCTTCCATGGAAATAATAAATCTCACGATCTCTCCGAACGACCACTTTTTTATTCGACTGAAATCTTTCACCGGGTTACGGGTAAACAACCAATGATACTGATCCATCTCGTTGATTAAGGATAGCAGTTTTTCTTTGATAATTGCAGAATAGCGCATCTTGTGCCCCTCCTTGAACTCAGGTTCTTACCTGCTTTCAAGGGCCGCTTTCGCTACCGATTTTTTGATTCAGTAGCGAAAGCGGCCGCACATTTTGCCTGTTTTGTCAACCCCTCTCAGCAATTTTCTTAACAAAAAAAGAGACCGGAACATGTTTCAGTTCCAGTTCTCTTTCCGTCATTCTTATCTAAATGACATTGGACAAATGTCCGGGACTTTTTTTGTTCAAAATATGAATATGAAGGCTTTTACTGACCCGCTTCCGGAGCATTCAGGGGAGAGCGGCAGATTTTCAGGCTGTGTATCTTCATCAGTTCTTCCATTGTTTTGGGATTGTTGTGATATCCATCCATATATCCTGCGCCAACACTGATCTTATTATAATTACTTCCGGAAACCTGAAGAAAAAGAATTTCATCATCCGTTACAGAGTAAACAATAGCGCTGTGTGTGTAATGTTTGTTATTTTTTTGGAAATCCACACGCAGAATATCACCGACTTTCAGACCACCTGCATCTTCAAAACTGTAATAATATGTCCATTTATGATGCGGATTATATTCTCCGGACAAAAGATAACCTACAAATGAAGCAAAACCAAAACATTCTCCGTAAGTGCCGTATGCTTTTGCACGTGTAATCCGGTTTGCCATCCAGCGACACCCATACTGGCCCTGGACATAATTCGTTCGATGGTATTTGTTTACTGCTGTGTCAGTCCATCCGGGCATGTTTTCCATTCCATGGAACGTCTGCGGAACTCTGGCGCGTGTTGTCCAGTACCATCCATCAAACAGTTCATATTCCTCAATGATTTTATCAATATTCTCCGTTGTAAAAACGCCTTGAAAACGGTCGTCTGAAAACTGAAAAGAAGCCGATGCAACAGATGAAATCAGAATCAAAAAGCAAACAGCAAAAGCAAAAAATCGACGATGATAATTCATATTTCATGATCCTTTCTTTTGATTCTGGTTATATTATACGCCATATAATACAGGAAACACAAGAATATATTAAAATTTTATTTCTTTTCTTAACAATGCGGATGCTTGACGAAGTATCCTGTCTAGACTATTATGGTATCAAATGGAAGGAGGATGACGGACATATATGGAAAAAATCGAGTTATCAGTTCAGTCATTCTCTGAGATTCCTTCTGATATACAGAACATTTTCAAAAATAGAAATACGTCTGCATTACAGTATAATCATATGTTATATGTCCTTGCGGGCGATAAAGTCTATTCCTGCGCTGACAGTCCGGAAGGGAAATCACTTATTAACCAGATCAGTACTGTATTTTCTGTCAGTATTTATTCAGAAAAGGATATCTGGAAATCTGCGATAGAAGGTTTTGCAGATCCCGCTGCTTTTCAGCATTTCAACATCCGTAATCATGTCCGGCGTACAATTGTCGTTTTCAGGCCTTTACAGCATCCTGAATCTTTTACATTGCTGGAGAGCATTCCTCTTGAGTCTTCCGACAGGATCATTTCCTTGGATAATGGAGATGTTGTACTGATTCTTGAAATGAAAAAGAAATCTGAAAAAGAAGTCGTGGAATTTGCTGAAGCTGTAACTGAAACGATGGAAAGTGAGGCTGGAATCGTATGTTATGCCGGAATTGGAAGGGATTCTGAAACATTTGATTCATTGTCTGACAGTTATAAAGAGGCAGTCGAAGCTCTCCAGACAGGTCTCCGGTATCATCTGAAAGGTAGAGTTTTCTCCTATAGCAGACAAACGCTGGAAAGGCTGACGGATCTGATTCCTGAAGATCGCGCCTTCGATTTCACACAAAAGATTATTACCCGGGAAGCTGAAAAAACACTTTCAGAAGAAATGCTTGAAACAATACGTGTTTATTTCCAAAATGATCTGAATCTTTCAACAACAGCCAGGGAGTTGTTTATTCACCGTAATACTCTGATATACCGTATGGATAAAGTTCGCAAAGCGACGGGCCTGGATCTGCGCAAATTCGAGGATGCTGCAGTGTTCCGCTTGATAATGAATTTTACTGAAAGACCAAATAGAAATGAAGAAAAATAAAGGAAGGTTTACAGTAATGAAGAAAAAAATCCTGCTCACAGTCTCTCTTCTGACCGTTATGTTCCTTGTCAGCGGTTGTATGATGGTTTCCGGTTCCAGACTTGAATCCATGTTTGGAACCGGAAATAATACCAATTCCAGCTCAAATACTGCCAGCTCATCGTCAGAAGGTATGGTTACGATTACAAAGGCGGAATATGATTATCTCAACAGCCTGACGAAGTTTTCAGAGCTTGAGGAAATATATGAAACTGTTCAGGAGTATTTCTATTTTGGGGCAGATAACCAAAAGATGCTCGAATATGCTGCCAAAGGTCTTATGGCGGGGATGGACGATCCTTATTCCTTTTATTATTCTCCGGAAGAGTTTGCACAGATGCAGGAAGACGATGAAGGTAAATATGTTGGAATCGGTGTTCTGATCCTGACAGACAACAAGTCAGGCACCTGTACAATCAGCAGGGTTTTTAAGGGCAGCCCGGCAGAAGAAGCCGGTGTTATGCGCGGAGATATTCTATATAAAGTCGGTGAGGATCTGTTTGTCAACGCCGAGACAATCAATGAGGCTGTCAGCATTATGAGAGGTGAGCCCGGCACAAAAGTGGACGTTACGTTCCTGCGCAAGGAAGAAGAAATTACTTTCAATATTGAACGGCGTGAAGTACAGACCAATCAGGTGGAAAGTGCCATTATTGAGCCCGGAATCGGATATATTGCGATGTATCAGTTTGCGGGTGAGGCAGAGAAGGAATTTACAAACGCTCTGAATGAACTGCTTGAACAGGGTGCCAAATCGCTGATTATTGATCTTCGTGACAATACAGGCGGCTGGGTCGAACAGGCCCGGGTCATTGGCGATCTGTTTATGGATAAAGGTGAACTCTGCTATCTTGTAGATAAAAACGGCATGGAAGAGCATTCTTATCCGACGTATGACGGAAAGACCGAAATTCCGATAACGATTCTGGTAAATGAAATGACCGCAAGCTCTTCTGAAATCCTTACAGGTGCACTGCGTGACTGTGCAAATGCTACGGTAGTCGGTACAAAGACCTTTGGAAAAGGGATTGTACAGGCGGTTCTTGATGTGGGAAACAGCGGTGCAGGCTTCCAGCTGACCATCCTTGAGTATTTTACGCCGAAAGGAAGTAAAGTTCACGAAATCGGTATTACACCTGACATTATTGTTGAACGGCCGGAAGATGATCCTGGAACTTATGATTTTGCAGATCTGGAAAAGGATATTCAGCTGAAAAAAGCACTTGAAGTTGCCAAAGAAAAGTTGCAAACACCATAACACAGTGATAAACTATACATGAGATCTATTCCAAAGCCAAGCCATCAGGTGAGGCAGAGGGCGGATTTATGAAAAGAACCCGATTGAGCGTTCAGAGAAATCAAGGCGCAAGATGGGAAGGGGGAATCCAATATGGCTTTATTGATATGCACGGAATAGGTTTGTTCCGTGCATTTTTTGATCCTGACCCTTTGGAGGAGTTCTTTGATGAATACTGAAAAAAGACTCGGTTTTATTGGAATTGTAATCGACTGCAGAGACTGTATTGATGAAGTAAACAAAGTACTCACTAAATTCGGAAGCCTGATCCGTGGAAGAATCGGCGTCCCGAATCATAATGACGGAACAGCCGTTATTGGCCTTATTACAGAAGGAACAAACGATGAGATCGGTGCGCTTACCGGTAAACTCGGTAACCTCCCGGGTATTATTGTAAAAAGTGCTTTGGTCCCATCAAAAAGCAAAGAAAAGAAGGAGTAAAAAAATGAAAAAGATTATTTCCATAGTGCTTGCTGCAATTCTCATGATGTTCACAGTAAATTCTGTTGCTGAAAATGAATTCCTGATCGTAACTCCTACCGGAGCACCTTCCATTGCCATTGCAGGCATCTATACAGAACACCCTGAGGTTATTCGGACCATCGGAGCCGATGAAATAGGCCATTATTTTGGCAACCAGGAAGCTGATATGATTATCGCTCCGATCAACGCCGGAGCAAAACTGTATAAAGCAGGGAATTCCACTTATCGTCTTGCGGCTGTCATCACGTGGGGCAATCTGGTTTTTGCCTCCAGGCTCGAAAATTTTACACCGGATATGATCAATGGAAGAAAACTGGTCCTTTTTGGTGAAAACACCATTAATTCTTCCATTGCACTTTATCTTCTTGAAAAGAAGGGAATTGTTCCCGGAGAAGTTGATTACAAGATCGGTGCATCTGATACACAGGCACTGCTCATGAATGAGGAAGAATCGGAAACTATTGTAATGACAGCAGAACCCGCCATTACCGCCGCCAAAATGAATGCACAGAAGCAGGATATTGTAATTTCTTCCATTGCGCTGAATGATCTTTATAAGGAATTAACCGGTTATGATGGATTCCCGCAGGCAGGTGTGTTTGTAAAGGAAAAAACGGCAGCTGAAAACCCGGAACTGATCTCTGGCTGGCTGGAAAAAATCCGCGCAGCTGCCGAACTCTGTGAAAACGATCCGGAATCAGTTGCAAAAACAGTTGTTGCCATGGAAATTGTTAAAGCTGAACCTGTCGTACTGAAATCACTTCCGGGATGCAGCATCCGTTTTCTGTATGCATCTGAAGCAAAAGAACAAATTGAATTTGTCGCGGAAATTGATCTGAAACAGTTCGGAGGAGAAATCCCGGCAGACGATTTCTATTATGAAGCAAAACAATAAGAAAAAATCCTTTCTGGCCTTTTGTGCAGGAATTCTCCTGATTGGTTTTTTCCTGCATACAGGTGGATTTCTGAAAGGAAACAGGATTGTTTTTCCCGGTCTGCCTGAAATCGGGCAGGCCTTTTTCAGGTTGCTTTCATCCGGAGCAACATATAAGAAAATAGGTGTAACGCTTCTTCATGTTGCAGAAGCACTCCTTTTGTCAGCGGGTGCAGGAATTCTGATTGGCCTTGCGGAAGCGTACAGGGAATGGATCTATTCTTTATTCAGACCAGTTATGATTTTTCTGCGGTCTATTCCCATGATTGTTCTTGTTATTCTGATAATGTCCACGATATCATACCATTCTGTTCCAGTTGCTGCCACATGTATGGTCCTTGTGCCGATCTTCAGTGAAGCAGTATATGAAGGAACCCGTTCAATCAGTCAGGAACTGATAGATGTTTACCGGATGAACAGCGGATTCAGTTTCCGTGTGGCGGCAAATGTTTATCTTCCTTTAATATCCGGATATCTGAAGCAAGCCTTTATAAATGCAGCCGGAATGGGAATAAAAGTTGCTGTTTCTGCCGAATATCTTGTTCAGTCACGCGATTCCCTCGGAAAAGCGGTTTTCCTTAGCGGTTATTCAAGTGAATATGCAGAAATATATGCATATGCGCTGATGATGATTTTGCTTGTATTGCTGATTACGGAAGTTCCAGGACTTCTGATTAAACTATTTACAGGGGAAAAAAAAAGGGAAATTACCATTCCCGGATAAACGACTCAATCAGATCTGCGGCGATAGACTTACCGTTTTCCTTTGACAGACGGTCTGCAATATCCGCCGCCCTTTTTTTATATTCAGCGTGAGAAGTAAGATCAAGCAGACCTTCTGTAAACTTTTGTACAGTTATTTTTTCACGCGAAATTGGTCTTGGCCCGCAGCCGATGCGCCATACCTGCATTCCCCAGAATGGCTGGTCACCGGCAAAAGGAAGAACCCATGTGGGACATCCCCAGCGCAGCCCTGCAGCAACGGTACCGGCACCTCCGTGATGAATGACAGCGGAAACGCGCGGAAAAAGCCAGTCATGAGGAACATACCTGTCAGCAAAATATACTTTTCGATTAGATTTACGGTTATTTCCGATAAGTGCACCGCTGATAACGGCACGCAGACCAGCAGCATGCAGAGATCGAAGAATAATTGAAAGCATACGATTCATATCTCCGGTCCGCATGGAGCCAAATCCGATATAAACAGGTTTTTCCCCAATGGAAAGAAAATCTTCCAAATCTTTTGGCGGTTCCCATTCACAGCTGGAAGAATCAAACAGAAAACCAGCCATTTTAAGATTATCCGGCCATTCTGAAGGGCGTGGAAAAACGGATGGACTGATGGCATAAATGACAGGAATTTCATGGTTTCCGATTCGGTATACGGGATGGGTGGACGGCTTTCGTTTTGTGATATTGCTTTTCTTTCGCCAGCCCGACAGAAGTATTCCTTCAACCGTTCCAATTGCATAATAAGCGAATTTATAAGTCAGCTTATTCATTGCTGGTCCAAGATTCTGGTTTCTGAAAGACGACATTGGAATTGCCGCAGTCGGATCCATTGGAAAAAAATGAGTCTGAATACATGGAATATGTAGTTTTTCAGCAATGGAATAATAAACAGATCCAAAGTAATTGCATACCATGGCATCAGCGTTTTTGCAGCTGTCTTCAAGATCACGCAAAAGATCCGGAACAATTGCGTGAAGCATTTTATATAATCTGGGAAGATATGTAACCGCGTTCGTGTCCGGATTCATAATGGAAGAGATAAATTTTTCCGCATTTCCGCTCAAAGGAAAGAAAGGTAAGCCGGCTTCTTCAGACATACACGCAAAGGAAGAAAAAGCAGCAAGGGTTATATTGTGTCCACGCTTCTTCAATTCATTTCCAAGCACAATATATGGCCTGACATCACCGGCCGATCCCATGGTCACCATTGTTATGTTCAATCCGTACACCTCATCAGAATATTCTTTGTTATCAAAATTATATCGCAGGTTTAAAGAAGCTTCAATGTCCTGATTGAATTTCAAAAGATTAAAGGCAGAGGATGAAGGCTGTCCGGGCATACCGGAATGCACGAAAAATACCGGAAATAATTGCATAATCTGCATGAAGAGGGTATAATATCCACTGCGGCGGATTCAAACCGCTTGATAATGGAGGTCTGCGGATGTACAAACTGTTGCTTGTCTCCGATCGGGACGACGTGCTGGAAGCGTTTGAACAGGTTGAAAACTGGGAAAGACAAGGCTTTAAGCAGCCGCATATCCGACATGATTATGAGGGCACACTGGACAGTCTCTCAAAACATCACGCAGACGGAATTGCTGTCGCAGTTAACCCTGAAGAAGAAAAAAAGATCCTCGCATACCTTCAGGAGAACTATCCGAATGTACCGATTTTCCAGGCTGGAACAACATCCGAGGAAGTATTACGTTATCTGAATGAACTGAACATCCTGCTGAACAGGATTCATGCCGATTTCTCAAACGACCGGTTCCGTGAAATTGATATGCTGCAGGAATGCCGGCATGACTTTTTCCGTAAACTTTTAACCGGCCGTATTGAACATAAAGATGATCTTGTGAGGAATATGCGTCTGCTTCGGAGCAGAATGGATCCTGACCGTCCCTGCCTGCTTGTTGAACTTGCACAGCCTGACTCTACTGAATCTGATAAACTGGAAGGTCGCTGGCATTACGGCGCTGACAGGCTGGAACTTGCACTGCGCAACTCTTTCGGTGGTGACGTTGAAGGGTTTCATATTCTTCCCACCGTTCATACAAACGGGAGAATCCTTGTACTGTGCTGCCCGCTGTACGGTGTTGAATCTTCAGTGACAGGCGAAAAAATGACTACCGTACTTACTGAACATATTTCAGATGGGATCGCTCACCTGAAGGAATTTTTCGGGCTTGACCTTCAGATCAGCGAAATTCGTATTTTACCGTCGCTCTATGTTTTGTGTGCAGACGCGGCGGAATAAGGATACAAACGAATAAATAATCAGGGAGGGTTTTGCAATGGGTATTCTGAACATGATTAAAGGCCAGCTGATTGACGTTATCGAGTGGACCGACAATTCCGGAAAAACCATGGTTCATAAATATGATATGAACGGCAAAGAAATCATGATGGGTGCGCAGCTGACTGTGCGTGAAAGCCAGGTTGCCATTTTTGTGAATGAGGGAGAAATAGCTGACGTTTTTGAGCCCGGCCGTTATGAACTGCAAACCAGCAATATGCCGGTACTTACTGCGCTGAAAAGCTGGAAATACGGTTTCAACAGTCCTTTCAAAGCAGATGTGTATTTTATCAACACGAAACAGTTCCTTGACATGAAATGGGGAACAAGCAATCCTGTAATGATGCGGGATGCCGAATTTGGAATGATTCGCCTTAGGGCATTTGGTATTTACAGCTTCCGCGTATCTGATCCTGTTACATTCCTGAAAGAAGTATTCGGTACGGCTGCATTATTCACTGTAGAAGGTGTTGAAGGCCAAATCAAACGGACGCTGGTAAGTGGACTTAGCGATGCTATCGCTGAAAGCAAAATTCCTGCGCTGGATCTGGCTGCCAATTATGATGAACTTGCCAATTATGCAATGCAGTCCATCAATCCGAAACTTGCGGCCCTTGGTCTGACTCTTTGCAGCTTCATAATTGAAAATATCTCTCTTCCCGAAGAAGTAGAAAAAACCATGGA
>Ga0265301_10006767_pt1 | contig 10870 bp, 7 predicted proteins | sample AusTroGonzalo_MG_2_FD_193488 | JGI IMG/M metagenome (GOLD analysis project Ga0265301, IMG submission 193488) | Bovine rumen microbial communities from tropical cattle in Woodstock, Queensland, Australia - Gonzalo_04 | ecosystem: Host-associated > Mammals > Digestive system > Stomach > Rumen ...
GCGCCCTTCGAAAGGACTTCCTTGCTCAATTCCTTGATGACGACTTCGCCGGTTTCTTCGTCAGTGTATTCGACGGTCAAATCTTCGACTTCTGCACTCATTTTTACCTCCAATGAAACACAAGTACTATACAATTATAACATTATTATGGAGCTTGTGGGTTCACACTTCGTGGTGATGATGCTCGCAGCAGCCACCGTGGGTATGGTCGTGGCTCCCGAGAACACGATGCGGCACCCCGTGGGCAATCAAATCGACCTCGCAGCCATAAGTGCTATGCAACATTTCTTCGGTCAGGTTCGCCCCTTCATGGTAATGCACAGAATGGTTCACGCAAACGACGCTTTTCACCTTATGCGAAAGAGCCATCAAGTCATGCGTCACGATCACAATCGTCATCGTCTCGCTGAATTCAGCAAGCATGCTATAAAGCGCTTCAATCCCAGCGACGTCAATATTATTGGATGGTTCATCCAAAAAGAGAATCTTCGGATTGCAGACAAGAGAACGTGCAATGAGTACGCGTTGGCGTTCACCGCCACTCAGTTCGCCCAGACGACGGTCCAAATAACCACCAATATGCACGCGTTCAAGCGCAGCCTTCACTTCGTCCGACTTGGGAGAAAGCCCGGTCTTGCCAGTGGCAACGCACTCGCCCACCGTAATCGGGAAGTCGATATTCTTGTTCGTGTTCTGCGGCACATAGCCAATAGCCACTTTCTTTGTCGGGACCTTTTCGCCAAAAACGCGCACCGTCCCAGACGTCGGTTTCAAGAGCCCGACCATCAGTCTCATCAGTGTTGACTTGCCACCGCCATTCGGTCCGATAATAGCAACAAAGTCATTTTCGTCAATAGACAAGTTCACGTCCGTAAGCACGGGCGACTTTCCATAGCCAAAACTGAGATTGCTTATATCGATAGCAGACATTACTTCTTGCTAGCCTCTTTAAGAGCTTCGATGAACTTACGGGTATTGCCAATGAAATCAGCATCGAGCGGATCCGTTTCAACAACGACGGCATTCAAGTCCTTAGCAATAGTTGCAGCGGCGCGCTTGCTAAACTGCGGTTGCACAAATACGGTCTTCACGCCATTCTTGCGTCCCATCTTGATAAGTTCAGCCAAATCCTTCGGCTTGGGTTCCTTGCCATTGACCTCGATAGCGTACTGCTTGAGCTTGCAATCCTTGGCGAGATAACCGTATGACGGATGAAACACAATAAACGAACGACGGGCAATAGGCATATTGATAACGGTTTCGTTCAGCTCGCGTTCAAGCTTGCTCAAAGTTTTCTGGGTTTCCTGGATTCGGGAAATGTAGTACGCTTCATGTTCAGAATCTATCTTTTTGAGTTCCTGATAAACATTCTGCGCTAAGATTTTCACGCGATACGGAGAGGTCCAAATATGCGGATCGAGTTCTTCTTCATGATGATGACCATGAGCTTCGTGTTCATGTTCTTCCATCTTCATCCATTCCATATTTTTTGCAATATTAATGACCTGAACCTTTTTGTTGGCGCCCAGGAATCGAGGCAGCCAAGCCTTGTCCAAGCCGGAACCATCCGTGAAATAAATCTGAGCGAGCGAGAAAGCCTTGATAATCGCAGGCTTCGGTTCGTAATTGTGCGGATCAGCACCCGGAGGCAAAAGCGTCACCACATTCACGCGAGAACCACCGACCATCTTTACGAGAGTTGCATACGGTTGCAACGAAACCGCAACCGTAATGTGTTCATCGCCGGCAAATACAACGGCGGGAATCACGACGAGCAGGAACAAAAGACGTGCAATATGACGCATTATTTTTTTCCTTCTAAAAAGGCGTTGAAATCAATTTCACTAACGTTATTGACAATAAATTCGGGCTTCACGTCGAGTTTTTCGACATCCGACATTTTCGATTCGCCACACAAGGGCAGCACAAAACGGCAGCCGGAACGCTTTGCCAGTTCAAAATCCGTATAGAGGCGGTCGCCCACAAACAGGATTTCTTCCGGGCGGTAGAGCTTCAGAAGTCCAGAGAGCATCGCCGGATTCGGCTTGCCAAAACTCATCTCGGGTTCGACACCGTAAGCGGTCTTGAGGAGAGCCATGAAGCTCCCGATATCAGGCACCGGACCGCGTTCGTCAGGGCAGACAAAATCCGTATGCGTGACCCAGAACGGGATACCGCGCTGCACTCGGAAAGAGAGTTCGCAAAGTTCTCGGTAATCAAAGCTGTTGTGGTAAGCGACAAGCACCAGCTCGGTTTCTTCGACCGAAGGGCGCAAATTGAGACTCGGGTCCTGAGCCGCAAACCATTCGTACACTTCCGGGTTCGCAAAGAAAAAGACGTTCTTGATTTTGCGTTCGTGAATCGCATCAAGCGAGAGGTACAGCGCCGAGATAATGGAATCATCAGCCAGCGGAAGCCCCATGACCTTGAGGCGGTTCTCGTAAAAGACCGGAGACTTGCTCGTGTTGTTGCTCAAATAATAGACCGGCACGCGCTTAGAGACGCGATTGACCGTTTCGACCGCACCCGGGTATGGGCGGCCACTCAAATAGAGAGTTCCGTCTAAATCGAAGACAACAGCTTTTACTTTTTTCACGGGATGTAATATAGAAATTTAGTCTTTAGTTTTTAGTCGCTAGTCATTCGTCTATAGTGATTTGCTGTTTGGTTTGCTATTTTTACTCCTATGAAAACACCTGATAGTCGTTTCTATTGCCCGCTCATTAGCGTTGGCACCATTATCTTGGACGAAAATGAAAGCAGCCATGCCGTGCGCGTTTGCCGCGCCGCAAATGGCGACACGCTACAACTCTGCGACGGCCTCGGGCATTACGCCGATGCAACAATCACCAAGGCAGACGCCAAAGCCTGCGAAGTCCGTGTAGACACAGTCGAAGACGCTCCGTTCAAGCGCCCACGCCTGAATCTCGGTATCGCCTGCCTCAAGGATGACGCCCTCGAAGAAGTCGTTTTCCATGCGGCACAGACCGAAACGGATAGCATCATCTTTTTGCGTACGGACTATTCACAAGAGCCCAAGAACTCCGACTTGAAAAAGACTGTTCGACGCGCCGAGCTCAAATCGCTCGTGAGCCTCAAGCAATCCAAGAAGCCCTGGATGACGCGCATCGAAGGCCCGATTGAATTCGACAAGTGGCTCAAGGATTATCAGGGAGACTTGATTCTCTGCGATATCGATGGAGAACGTAAGTTGGATTTGGAAGACGGCTCCGGGAATGCCGCAGACGGAACCCCCGCCAAGCCAGTTACTTTACTTGTAGGACCGGAAGGCGGATTTTCACCTCGCGAAATCGAAGCGATAAAAGCGTTCATGAACGGGAAAGTCCATTTGCTGAACTTAGGCAACACGCGCCTCCGCGCCCGCACCGCCGCCATAATCGCATTAGGAAAAGTGCTATAACGAAAGAGCCGCGCAACCGCGCGACTCTTTTAACATTTATCGAACATTCACGATTCTATTTCGTCCGGCAACCCGCAGGAGGTAACGACCGGACTTTGCCACTTGCAACATGACCGTAGAACCGTTTGCATAGCCACGCTGTAACAGTCTGCCCTGCAAGTCCATGAGCGCATAAGATTCGCCAATTCGCAAACCGCTAATTTCAACCATGCGACCCTGCGTACGGATCGCTATTGGCGATGCAACAAAAGCAGACGCAATCGAGACCTTGCCGGAACTGCTTGATTTCACAGAACTACTACTGGATTTCGGCTTGTTCGACGAGCTCGAAGATTTCACTGACGAACTGCTCGATTTTGACAAGCTGCTACTGGATCCCGTCGCGTTGCTCCAGGATGACGAGGACTTCGGAGCGCTCGACGAAGACACATCCACAGCACTTGAAGAGCTTGAAGAACTCGAAACGCTCGAAGAGCTAGAACTTCTCGGAGCAGTCACCACAGCGAGCAGGCTATCGATAAACTTATCCGAAACAGACTTGTTCAACACCGGGTACTTATCGCTATCCGACTGCGTCCAAGCAGAACCATCCAAGCCATGACCATTGTAAGACTGCAAACGCTTCAAAAGATTCTTGTTGGCGAAATCTTCAGCAGCAACCGCCGTACCGCCAAGACCTTCCGGCAAGCCTTCCAAATAGTAGGCACCATCTAAATGAAGGTCTACATAATTCTTCTTGAATCCGCAAATACCGCCAATAGAATCCGAGCCCGAAACATTACCCATGTTGTACGAATTGTATACAAGCGTCGAATCATTCTTAAGGTATCCGACAAGTCCACCAATTCCTCCCTTTTTAGAAGACGAAACCGTAGCCACATTATAGGAATTACTCAAATGCAAGAAATCCGTTATTTCGCCTCCAATTAGCCCACCAACCGCTTGAGTTGCACTGACAGAGCCCTCGTTGTAAGAATACATCATCGTAAGAGAACCTTTGGTTTCATACGAAAGTCCAATAAGTCCACCCACATCAGCAGCCCCTTCAACGGGACCACGGTGATAACTAGAAAGCACCAAGGTCTGTGTACGATCCGTGTAGCCAATCAAGCCACCAACATCTTCGTAACCTTTTACAACACCTTCAAAATAAGAATTGGCAATAACTAAAGACTTCCCATACATCGCTCCGACAAAACCGCCAACACTGTTCCCGCCAAAGACATACGAATCAACAATTCCCAAATTCTTGATAACCAGATTTCCCGATTCAATCCTGCCAAAGAAACCACACGCAGCATGCGAAGAACTATGGCAATACAGCTCCGACAAGATCAATCCAGAAATCGTATGGCCATTTCCGTCAAACACACCTTGATAGTTATTCAACGGGAACCACGGCTCAAACGAAGATATTTTCGACGAATCCAGCTTTCCATCGACAAGGACATTTTCGTTCAGAACAATATCATCAGTCAACTTTGCACAAAGAGGAGTCTTCAGACTATCCACAATATCTCTGAACAGATTCAATTCACTTACATTTGCAATTTCATAGCAACCATCTTTCTGCAACGGGTAATGAACCCACTTTGCGTAGAAAGTCTGCGGGCCCTTCGCCTCGGCAGGAATAGCCTTCATGGCTTCGCCCGAAAAATCAGCATTAGCATACCAACCGCCAAAGACATCACCATCCTTTACAGGAATCGGAAGCGTCGTAACAATCCCCTCTTTATACTTGTTGTAATATTTCACCGTATCTTCCGGGAATGTCACCAGCTTCAAGTCCGACAAGGCAACGCTCGCCGAGATAGAACCACTAAAAATCGGATAACTATCGGAGCCAACATTCTGTCCCCAAACGAGTCCGTCGCGCCCGGCAGTCCGGTAATTGTGGAGCAAAGTCGCAACAGTTCCATCAGAAAAAAGTTCAGAATCAACATTGGAAACCACAACAGAATCTACGGTACGATAACTTTTTTCTATTTGCTTTTTAGTTGTTTCCGTGAACGTATTCTCAAATTCAGGAGCTAAACGCGTTTCAAACGAATAAATAGCAGGCCTCACCTCTAAAGACTTTTCTCTTGCATAGGGGTCTACTCCATACGAATTAACAACAAAAAGTCTATAATCCTGAGCATAATTCCATCCAACGAAACCCACCAAAAGCCCGACATAATTAGAAGAAATCAGCTTTGCCGCACTATAAGAATTTGCAATCAGAGTTTTCCCATAAGTTTGACCAATCAAGCCACCGGATAAAGAACCATTAACAATACCATCATTGTACGAAAGCTCTAGCGTCAAAGAATCTCCTCGATGATGACCCACAAGACCAGCACCGCTTCCAAGAATATAGGATGACGAATAGCAGTTCCTCACATGGACAGCCTTGCTAGAATCACGAACAAGCCCCACAATCGCGCCTACGCCACTAGCGCCATGGAAATACGAATCCATAACGCCTACATTTTCGATTTTCACTTCGCGTTCGGGATCCGGATTCATGACAGACCCAAACAAACCGATATAATAATATCCGTCATTGAAATAGAGACCCGATAAAACATGACCCGCACCGTCAAAATCTCCGGCAAAATTCCAGATAGGAATCCAAGGGAGGAAGTTTTTTCCATCCCCATTAAGGGTATCATTCAGCAACACATTTTTATTAACAACAATATCCTTTGTCAACTTTCCACAAACGTAATCACCATTATAATAAACCGCATTTGCAATCAAAGCAAAGCCATAAAGTTCCTCGGCTGAGCCAATCTGATAGCATCCATCGGCTTTTTTAGGATACTTGACATCGAGTTTTTTCGCAGGATTTTCATACGTTCCCACGGAGCTTACCAAGACGCGACCCGTCAGATTCGGGTACAAGTCAGCACCCAACGTCTGTCCCCACGTAGAGCCTTCAACACCATTTTTATTATAGTTGCGCAACCATTCGAGGATTAGGCCAAATCTAAAGTCATCCTTTTGCAAAGCCATTCCCAACTCGATGGGTTCTCCAAATTCCGGCAACAAATAAAAGATATTATCGGCAACCAAATCATCACTCTTATACGAGCCCACAAGAGGAAGCGGGTTGTCCGTGAATCCCCGTTCAATATAACTGAATGAATTGTAAATGCTCAATTTTCCAAGTGAAGTTCCAACAAGGCCACCAGCAACATCACCAGAAGCCGAGCCTACATTATACGAATTCACTATAGTCAGATCACCGTCGTTACGACCTACAAAACCTCCACAACCTGTAGAGTCTCCTTCATAATATCGGGAAACATACCCCTTATTATAGGATTCGCTAATTTTAAGAGAACTGGCACAGCCTACCAAACCGCCTGAAACCCAACGCGATTCAACGTTGCCACTTTGGTAGCTATTCGTTATTTCTGCTGCATGAGCTTTTCCTGCAATGGCGCCGTTACAACCCGCACCAGAAAAATAGTTGCCAGCGATACCTAGGTTCTTGACAACCGCAAGTTTTTCAACGCTACCATCGGCGTTCGTAAAGCCACGGAGTTCACCAAACAACCCTACACTTGATGTAGAATCCTTTGAAAACTGGTACGCACTGTAATAAAGATTTTCAATGGTATGGTTTTGCCCATCGAAAACACCCCGGAAAAGCTCTATGGGAACCCAGTAATTCGTGTAATTCCAACTCTCCCAATCCACGTAAATATCAGCCGTCAGCTTACCACATTCGTCGTGCGTTTTGGAAGCATTTACAATATCGGCAAAGCCATAAAGCTCTTCAGCGGTCGAAATGGCGTAGCAGCCATCGGAATCAAGCTTAGGCGCAGACGGGACAATCGGATCAGCAGCAAAAGCTACAGCCGCCAAAGCAAGAATTAAAAATCGTTCCATAAATTTCCTCCTTCTTTTCAACAAGAAAAGCACCCCGACTTAAAAGCCAGGATGCTGTATAAAATACAAATTTTTCGAAAAAATTCAGTAATTAGTCATCAGTCATTAGTCAATAGTTACTGTTAGGCACCAAAGGTGCGACTATTCAACCAAAAACTAAAGACTAATGACTAGCAACTACAAACTAATTTTCACTTTTTCGCGCATAGCCATAACAGTTGCCTTGGCTTCTTCAACCGTGTCGCGGCGAGCAAGGAGAACGCCCATACGGCGGTGGCCCTTGAGTTCCGGCTTTCCGAACAAGCGAAGACCCGTATCCGGTTCTGCAAGAACTTCTTCCAAGCCGCTGAACTTCACGTGGTCAGAATTGCCATCGACAACGATTGCCTTCGAGGCGCTCGGGCCGTGGAATGCAATGTTCGGAATCGGGAGACCGAGAATAGCGCGTGCGTGCAATGCAAATTCGGAGAGGTCCTGAGAAATGAGCGTCACCATGCCCGTATCGTGCGGACGCGGGGAAACTTCGCTGAACAAGACTTCGTCCTTGCAAACGAAAAGTTCCACACCAAAGATGCCGCGACCGCCAAGAGCGTCCGTGACCTTCTTTGCAATCACCTTTGCCTGTTCCAAGAGTTCCGGCTTCATCGGCTGCGGCTGCCAAGATTCCTGATAGTCGCCGCCCACCTGGTGGTGGCCAATCGGTTCCAGGAAGCTCGTGCCTGCCACATGGCGGACCGTGAGCAAAGTAATTTCGTAATCGAATGGCACAAAGCCTTCGACAATCACGCGGCTGGCAGCACCAGTGCGACCACCCGTCTGGGAAATGTTCCAGGAATTTTCAATGTCGGCTTCGGTCTTGATGACGCTCTGACCGTGACCGGAAGAACTCATCACCGGCTTTACAACGCACGGGATGCCGATTTCTTTGACCGCCGCCTTGAAATCTTCGTAGTTATCCGCAAAGCGGTACGGGCTCGTCTTGAGTCCGAGCTCTTCGGCAGCCAGGCGGCGGATGCCTTCGCGGTTCATCGTAAGCTTCGTGGCCTTAGCGGTCGGGATGACGTTGTAGCCTTCCTTTTCAAGTTCCACGAGCGTATCCGTTGCAATCGCTTCGACTTCCGGCACGATGTAGTCCGGTTTTTCCTTTTCAATGACGGCACGGAGTTCCTTGCCATCGAGCATGTTAATCACGTAGCTGCGATGAGCCACCTGCATGCCCGGAGCGTTGGCGTAACGGTCCACTGCAATCACTTCGACGCCAAGACGCATCATTTCGATGATGACTTCCTTGCCCAATTCACCAGAACCGCAAAAGAGAACCTTCGTTGCGGTAGAACTAAGAGGTGTACCGATTTCTGCCATAAAAACTCCTTGTTGTGACTACAAATATATAATTATTAGGCAACCATTAACAGAGACGCCCACGCGGTGGCGGGCATGAATTAGAACTTCAAATCGACCGGATTGAAATTGAATTTCACGCCTGAGCGGATCCAGGCGTCAGAGCCATCTTCACGCTTGTCATGAGCAAGATTGCGATACACGCGAAAGCCTCCGCCAAAGTAGAATCTAAACCAGTCTTGCACTTTTCTTTCATAAAGAACATCAACGACAAACTGTTTTTCCACAACGCCCGAAAGAGCATCTTCGGACTTCAAAGCAACATCGTAGTCCGTATAAAGTTCCTTATCGCCCTGGCGGAGCCAAGCAAGCGTAAGCGTTGCAGAATGCACGCTCCATTTCCAGTTCATATCAAACCACAAGTCAAGTGCATCGCAGCCTCTGCGGTAACCAATGGGATAATCGACAAAGTAAGCATCGGCGTAGTCGCTATCGCCCTGTTCACGATAATTGCTGCGGTAATTGCGACGACCCGTGTATTTCAAAAGCGGGAGCCTACTGTTATTTGACGCCGGATCCGTTTTTACAACATCCAAGCGCCAGGAGAATTTTCCGTAATTGCGGGTTTCAAGTTCGTGATAGTAGCCGACCATGTAATTAATGATAGAGCGGTTCGTGCCCATCTTTTTATCTTCGCCGACCGGGCTTGCAATATCTTCCATATTAATTTGGCTATAGAACTTAGCACCATTGGAAGTCTTGTAACCAAATTCTACAGAAGTCGCGGCAGACGTATATCCCGTAGCGTAGTTATCATGCCAATACATAAACGGATTGAAAGAGCGGAATTCCAGAGACTTGCCGCCAATGACACTTTGTTCCACAAGGTAAATCCAGAATTTCTTTGTATCGACACCGAGCCTATGGAATACCATGTTTTTCACATTTTCGGTATAAGTACGATTGCGCTGGTTACTAACCTGACGACCGAGTTGCGTACATTTTTGGGCATACGCTTCGCTCCCTTCAGGCGGGCAGCCTGTTTCGTGATCAATCACATCATTAAAAAGCCAGGCGTTCAACGAACTCAGCAAAAAGTCATAGCGGAAAATACCGATATTCAACTTCCAGTGAATTCCATCATGATACGGCAAACCGCCCAAGAAGATATCGTTCTTGGAAATCTTCAAGTCTTCAGGATTAAAACGGCCGAACTGCACAAAGCCAGCTTCATTATCCCACTTGGCATAGGCATTGATCGGCACATTGATATCAAGTTCACTCGGCTTGTAGGTAAAGTTAGTCTTGAGTTCGCTATTGTACCAGGCTTCCAAATCCTTGCGCAAAGGCGCTTCCATCAAGAAGTGGAAATCCTTGTAGCCTGCACGGAAGCTAAGCGTAAAGAAGGGGTTGATACGTTCCTCGTAATTGCGAGCCGTCTCTAGCGGGATTCTAAGGCCGCGCCAGTTTCCGCCATAATACTCGGCAGTATCCACAGCAAACATAGGGTCGGTCGGACCGCCGTTAAAGCCGAAATTAAAATCAGTCCCAATCTGGAAATAGCCAACCTTTTCCGCAAGCTTTTCAGAAACATTTTCAGTCGAGGCAAGTGCCGCCCCCGCCATCAAACAAGCAAACAATAAAGCACGAGATAACATAACATAAATGTATTAAAAAAGGTGATTCCGGCACGGAGGCCGGAATGACAAATCAGGCATGAAGCAAGCACGCCGTGAGCCCCAAGTGCCTCGTATCAACGAGGCATGGTGGCGAGAGCGGAGCGCCGACGGAGCTTTTCTATTGATTCAGAGCGGAGCAGGTACCCGTGAGCCATAAGCGGCACGGCGTAAGCGAGCCGTGTTGGCGAGAGTGAGGCGAAGAAGGAACTTGTCCATTGCAAAAGAGCCGAACGGTGCGCACCGTGAGCCGAAAAGACCAAGCGCAAGCTGGTCATGAAGGCGAGAGCGTAGCGCCGACGAAGTTTTTCTATTAAAACAGAGCGGAGCAGGTACCCGTGAGCCATAAGCGGCACGGCGTAAGCGTGCCGTGTTGGCGAGAGTGAGGCGAAGAAGGAACTTGTCCATTGCAAAAGAGCCGAACGGTGCGCAAGAAGGACCACCCAGGCAGGGAGACCCGGGTGATCCCTTGTGTTGTGGTGGGTGCGCACTCACGCACCCGTGTGTGTGTGTATTCGTTCTCGGAGGCGCACTCGAAAACATTCGAACGCAC
>Ga0265301_10006773_pt1 | contig 10858 bp, 1 predicted proteins | sample AusTroGonzalo_MG_2_FD_193488 | JGI IMG/M metagenome (GOLD analysis project Ga0265301, IMG submission 193488) | Bovine rumen microbial communities from tropical cattle in Woodstock, Queensland, Australia - Gonzalo_04 | ecosystem: Host-associated > Mammals > Digestive system > Stomach > Rumen ...
ACGTGGGAATATCGTCGTTCTGAAGCCAGTCGTTGATGAAATCCCAAAGTTCGGACTTCTTCTTGTCGTAATCGCTCTTGTACGCATACCATTCGTCATACGTATCGAACTGCTCATCGCACTTGGTATCGTACTCGTTCTTCATCGCGTTAAGCTCGGAGAACACGGTATCGAGTGCAGCATAGCGCATATCATGCGTGATGAAGAAACCGTCGCGGATAGCCTCTTCGGGTGTCTCGTAGCCTCTTGCCGCGATCATCTTGCGAAGATCGTCGGTGCGTTTCGCATTGTAGGATTCTTTCGTCTCGCCTTCTTCGAGATGATCGTAATCCATCTTCTGCTCTTCGATGAGCGCGAGCGCATAAGGTTCGGTCTTCGTCCTGAACGGCATCTCCCACCATAGGTAACCGGTCTTCTCGTCGGCCTTGCCAGACGCAAGGTTGCCGAGATCCATGAAACCGGCGAGGAGCCAGTTTCCAGCAGAGTACTTGCGGATCAACCGTTCGACCGGATCCTCGATGTAATCGGTCTTGCCGACCTGCTGCGCCCATTCGGATGACTTATCGAACACCTTGTTGGTACTGTACATCCTGGCATTCGGTCCGCGCAATGCAGCACTTGTACCCCATGCGCGGTAAAGCGGAGCGCCGGGAACAATCTTGCCGAATGCACGTAATCCGAGTTCCGACATGGCGAAGAACGGAGATTGCGCCTGCATCTCGTATGTCGGGTCATCGATGGTCTTCTGGATATCGACCATATCATCGCCCCAGTTGAGGATGCAGTCGGTCATGTCGAGCACTACGTTCCCATCGAACTGATCGTAAATGCTGTCGAGGAAGTTGCCGAATATGATATCCATCTTGCTCTTGCCGTTGATGACGGCATCGTTTGGAAGCGACAAAGCTATCGCCATGGCATACGCGTTGGGCAAACCCCATTGCGTCAAATCGTTGAGCCAGTAGGCGTTCTGGATCTCGATGCCGTTGCCGCGACCGTTGCCATCGGTATCCGGGCCTAGCCCGACATTGCCGCCGATCTTCCACTTGGAAATGTTGAGGATGTCTTCGGGATCATCGGGCGGCTCGAATCCGAGGGCGGCAAGTACACCGCCAAGAAGGATGCCGCCGCAAACCCATTTGCCCATGGTAACCGCATCGAACATGAGGTTCATCTTGAGTCCGTTGTAGAAACCGGGATCGTCCTTGAACTTCAAACCGATGTTGCCGCCGATAGCGAAATCACCTGCAGTGATATCGTAATCGCTCTCGCTTTGTTTCAAGGTAAGGTAGGTGAACGTCTTGCTACCGGGAATCATCGCATACAGGAAGTTGACACCGTATGTGGTGAACGTATCGAGGAACGAGGTTATCATCGCGTTCCCGATGCCATGGTCCCTGAGCCACGAATTAACCGAATAGCTCACGATGTTGAACTGCGCGATATTGTTCGCACGCATCATCATGAGCGCATCCTTGCCAGCTGAGGTTGTCATGACTTCGGACAGGAACCTTGCAACGTCTCCGTTGTTTGCACGGAAGACATCGTACATCTCGGCACCGGTCAACGACATGCCAGCATATTCGTCAACCATTCCAAGTTCGGCAAGCTTGCCCTGCGCATCGGCAACAGCCTGGTTTGATATCATCAGCGCATTGAAGAAGTTCGTTATGTCAGACTTCCTGAAAGCGGTATCGCCTGCGAGGATGCGCTGCGAGAACTTGTTCAACTTGATGTTGAGTTCCTGGATCTGGGCTGCTCGCTGTGAGCCTGCTTGTCTCAACACGTTCTCCTGCAGGTAGGCGATGGCGTTCTCCTGAGTCATCGGCTTGCCTTCCCTGGCGAAACCGGAAAGCGCACCGGGACCGCCGATCTCCAACAGGAGGTAGGCAGCGTCGATCGCCCTGTATCCCTCGTCGCTCCTGAAAGCGTTTGTGATCTCGTCGGATATCTGGAAACGTTCGGGATTCGCAAACCGTCCGCGAAGCAAGCCGAGCGTGCACCAGGTCTGAAGGTTGCCAACGCCCTTTTCTGCGATAGCGGAAACGCGGATCGGCAAGTTCCACCAAAGCGCATTGGTCTTGATTCCAGAAGTCAGCAGGTTGCAGGAAGCCTCGAACTCGCTGACCTTCCTGCGACCACGACGTTCCCTGTTCTGCCTTTCGTATTCCTCGGCCTTCTTGTCGGCACGCGCCTTCACAGCTTCGGAATCGTACTTGCCGTTCGTAGCGGAAGCATACTCGATGAGGTTGTCCTTGTACTCCCACAGCTTGTAGTGCTGCGCAGTATCGATGTTGAACTTGTTACCGAACTCCTCGGCACCCATGCCGTCGAGCCGTGCGAATGCACGCATTGCGCTCTCGATTGCGATGCGCTGCGCAACAAGGTTCCTCTCGTTTGCTTCCTCTTCGGTCACGACGTAAACGCCATCGTCAACCTTTGTTCTCTTCTGCTTCTTCTTCTTGTGGTAGGTGTTGCTGTTGACGAGCGTGGCGTTCATGACAGGCTGCGTCCTGTTGAGCCATTCCTGCCAGCAGATATCCTGAAGCTCGTCTGCCGTCATGGATTCACCTGCACGAGGATGACCGTTAGGGAACCTGATTGCACTGTCCTCGCCTGTGATAGCCTGGGCAACGACATCGGGAATGACACCAGATGGGAACATGTCGGTACCGCGCAAGCTCGGACGCGCCGACTTGGTTTCGAACAGGAACACGGGAGCGACGAACGGATGCCCGAAGAGCAGTGTCGAACGGTGCATGCAATCGCAGATGTCTATGAACTCCTGTTCGGTGAGCGACCATTTGTCTACATCTTCGTTGAACATCTTGCCTTGACGGTCGATTGCCATGCTCGCATAGAGACGCGCCATCCTGAAGACGGTGCGCTGCCCATCGATACCAGATCCGTTGAAATCTTCCACCACGGTATTAATGGCATCCTCTACGCGAAGGCTCCACTGTCCCTCGAATTCACCGGTCTGCTCGTTCTTGACCACCTTCTCGCCGATGATGGGGAAGAAGCCGACCTTCATATCCCAGACGGTCTGATCTTCAAGCCTGTCCTGTTTGTACGTGTCCTTGAACTTTATACCCTTGCCACGCTGTTCCATCGACTTCTCGACATCGCCTGCCTGACCTTCCTCACGTAGAGCACGGCCTTCCTCGTATTCCTTGTTGGAACGATAGTGCTCACGCTTGGCAGACGGCAAAGTATTTCCAAAAGCTTCCTGGTCAAGTGGATGCTCTTTGAAAAACTCTTCTTCAGTTAGATCGGGATTATCCCTACGCTCCTGGTAGAACTGCCTGTAAAGAGATTTGTTGTATCCACGAGCTTGACGGGATCTGGTGTAGAACAGCTTCTTGGCAAGTTCGCGCATCGACGGAGTTTCCTCGGCATCTTCGATGGCACCAGTCGGTGCTGCTGCTCCAAGTGCCTGCTGTGCCTGAACCTGCTGTGCCTGAGCCTGCTGTGCTTGCTGCTGTTGTCTAGCATTCGCTTCGTCTTGGTTCGGAATGTTTTCCTTGCGCTTGTATTTCTTTCCAGTAGCTTGATCTACAGCTTTAGAAGCAGCTGTTTCCTCTGTATTTCCATACCAGTTTGGTACTCCATATTTATACGCAAACTGCCAATTTGGTGAAGCAGTAAGATGCATTATGTCTTGTCTTGCAAGAGCAGATGCTATATCAAGATCATCAGGAGACGATGTAATGCTACGAACTCTTTTAATATCTTCTGGTCGCAAATGCGACTGATCATCATTGCTAAAAGTTGTAGAAAGAATATTTCCACCATCATCAACAACATGAGTTGCATGTTCGGTATTTATTGTATAAACATTAGATCGTTGTGGCTGTTGTCTATTTTTCTGTGCTTCCTGAGCTTCCTTGGCTATCTTCTGGTCATTTGCACGGCGCTGTTCAGAAGCCTCTCTTTCAGCTCGCGCCTTAGCCTCGGCAGCAGCCCTGGCAGCAGCAGCGGCAGCAGCAGCTTGCGCATCGTAGACGGAGCTTCCACTTTGATCAACTCCCCAATAGTTAGAGGTGCTATAAGATTGTGATTGTGTTTGATCTTCTTGAGGAGCATTTTGCTGTTGTTGAGGGGCTTCAAATGAAGGGCCACCGAGTTCTATCTGCTCGGAAGCACCTTGCCTTTGCTCTATGCTACCTTCCCTGGCTTCGCCTATGTTGCGACCGGTTGTACCCATATGCACCTACTTAATCAGCTGATGTAATTCTCTCGCATATTATACATTCTTGTCCTGCATGATGTTATCTTCGGCAACTTCCATCATGTTCAAGCTGGGAACACCGGAATAACCAGCTCGACCGAACTCCATGACTTGCGACAAGTCGAAACCATCCAAGCTCGTGGAAACGTTGAGGTCATCGAGACCACGGTTCGATGCGTTGTAGTTCACCTTCTTGAAACCGGAGAACTCGTCGCCGAAGAAGCCGAACGAGATATAGACGTTCTCCGCAGCTTCATAGTAATCACCGTCGAACTTCGTCCAATGCGGGACCATCATCTGAAGCACACCGTAGTCTGCATCGTTGCGTCCCTTGTTGACAGGTTTGAGCAAAGTGTTCTCGGAACTGGCGTCGATAGACTCAGGCACCAACGTCGGGTTCATCTTGTGCATGAGCTTCATGAGAGCGTTCTGGAAATTGTAACCGGAATCCATGAACGCCTCGAATTCCGTGCCGACCGGATGGTAGATCTCGCGGACTCCGTTGACCGTGCGATGCGTCGATAGGAGCGTGCTAGGGCTGACGGTCTGGTATCCGACACCGGGCTTGACGCATTTCTCGACAAGCCATTTCACGACATTGTTGATCTCGGGATCATCGTGGTAGATGATGTTCGGGTTATCGCGGACGATATCTGACCAATCCTTCAACGTGAGAGAACCAGCGGAAAGAGCCTCGGCGATCCAATGGTACTCACCTGGGAACGCGCCATCGAGGTCTCCGAAGTTGTAGGAGTAGTTAACGTCGATCCTAGGTATCATCATCATGGTTATCATGGTGTGGATGCGCTTGTTCTGCGGGAACAGGCGGCTTGCGACTGCCTTGGTCGAATACATGATATCGACGGGAGTTCCGTTTGCAAGCGTGCGAGACCTGACAGGATTGCCGCCGTCAACGATGAGCTTGTTGGAAGCACCGATTCCCTCGAAGAACTTGATGTACTGGTTGCGCACATCACCGGTGAACTTCCATTTCATCGAGTAGGATGCGATATCGCTCTCGATCTCAGGAGGTTCTGGTTTGAACTTGCTCGGCCTCTTGCCGCCTTTATCCACGTGGAATGGGATGACCGGAGCATATACGTAGGTATCTGCACCGATGCGAAGCTTGACGAAGCCGACGATGCTATCATATCCGCAATCGTCATCGATGACGAACGAGGTATCGGGATCGATGTTCCTGTTGGCGTATTCCTCCAACCTGATGTAATATCGCTCCAGCTCCCTATCGAATTCAGGAGTTCCTTCGAGAACACCGAGATCGACGGCGCAATCATCTGCAAGGATGCGTTCTATGTCATCGCTGTTGCAAAGCTCCAAGGTAACCTGTTCGTCAACGTACTGCCCATCAGGACGCAGGGTGTTGGGGAACAACTGCGCGATGTTGAACGTCTCGGTTCCCTCGAAGTTGATATGAGTCTTATCCAAACCTTCGGATGTCGCATGACCAGAGGCATCGCCTGGCTCAATCTCGTAAGTGGTATCCTCGACGGCAACAATCGCGTTGTTAGCCTGGAAGAACCATTGACCAGGTGCAGGTGATACCGGTTCGGAAACGGATCCGTTGAGCATTATGTCGAAGAATGGGAGGATCACCATGCCCTCATCGAGCACGATTGCATCACCAACGTAATCGCTGGGTATATCGTTCAAGCTTGAGAACGCTGCGGTAATGCCGTATTTCTTGCAATCATCGAGGGTCTTGCGGCTCTTCTGGTCTTCCGTGCTGTCGAAGTAAACCAAGCTTTGCGGACCTGGTACGAGCTGGAAGCCATCATCGTTCGGCTTGCCAAGGTAATCGTAAACGGTTTCCCTGCTGCCATAGGGGTTCTCCTCGTAGTGGCCCTTGACCCAGTAACCGTTCACCTGCTGCGCCTTGACCCACTTATCGTTCGGATAGGCGATTCCCTTGAGCGCCTTCTTCACAGATTCGTCTCTAAGCTGTGCGAACATCCGATTGGAACGGTCTTCAATCTCTTTACGCGATGGCATGCGGTAAACCACGTCGCCAACTTCGTCACGACCGTACAGCTTGAAGAGATCCCATACGAGCTTGAAGTTGCGCTCGGTCGAAGACGAATAGGGACGCAATGCCCGTTCGAGCCTTGCAACGCTGCCGAACCCGCTGATAACCCTCACGCTATCGATGTTGGACATATTGGATCCCTGTGAAGCCATCGGGTCTGCCGACGTGCCGATAACCGATTCGAGCTGAGCGAGTTCTGCGAACACAACATCGGCCTTGCCGCTCTCGACGGCTTTGTCGCTCAGGCGGTTGCGCATGCCAACGGAAAGCTGTTCGAGCGTCCTGATGACAACGGTGACATTGCCCTCCTCGTCAACCGATTCGGCGAGCATCAGGTCTGCCCTATTGTAATAATCGGACTTCTGGAACACGCGCTTCATGTCGATGTAACCGAGCCTGGCATCAGCCTTCATGAGAGCGTCTGCGAGAATCGGGATAGCCGCTTCCTTGGAGCCTGCTGCTTCGATCTGGTCACGGAGACCGGATCCATTCTCGACGGTCCAATAGCTATCAGTCTTGCCCTTGTTGTATCGACCGAGCATTCGCTTCGTGCCGTACTTGAAGAACTTGATGATGGAGTTCGTGCCATCATCACCGAACTTCTTAGACTTGGCGTTGAACGTCTCGGCGCCCTTCTCGCGCTTAACTTCGAGGAACTTGGCGATGGAGCCGATGATCCTCGTCGGATTGTGCTCCAACGTCCAATCGTCGGGAGACCAGCCATCTGGAACCTCGATGACGAGCATACCGTCTTCGCTACGCTCAAGTTCTGCGCGGATGTCGCTCTGGGTAAGCTCGCTCAACTTGATGAGATCGGCAGAGCTGAAATCCTTGGTAACCGTCATGAACCTATCGGGACGGTTGCGCACATACTCCTTGAGCATCAGGTTCTTCTTGGTCTCACCGCCTTCGATCTGGATCATCTTGGCGGTTCGAGCACCGCAGAGCTGCTGGCGTGCGTCATAGTATGCGAGCATGGATGACTTGTCGATACCGATTGCATCACGGTCGAAGCTCGATTCAGGAACCTCGCGCAGAGTCATTCCGCTTTCCTGAACGATGGCGATGCAGTCAAGAAGCTCCTCAACCACTTCAGCATACATGTTTGCCACGGCAGTTCGGTCTAGCTCGTTCACCTCGTTGGGATCGAACGCACCTTGTTTACGCAGTTCCATCAAACGTTCCTGCGTGAACCCAAACGTCTTCCGGATATCTTGCTCGATCTGCTGAGGAGACCTTCCCTTTGCCGCTTCATCCAACACGAAAAGGCAGAGGTTCTTGATGTTCGTGTTCACCTTTTCAGCCATGTTCCTACCGACATCGTTGTGGGCAGGGGAGATCAACGCTGCAATCGAGAGGAAACGGTACCTGTCGTTGAGCAACGAGAACACTTTATTGGTATACGTAACACCGGCCTTTGCATCATCGAGTACGGCAAGACGAGCAGATCCGTTCTGCACGCCCTTCTTGTCGAGACCGGCATTGATGCAAGCCATGTGCCTGCGGCAAGCAAGCGCAACTCTGGGATGCTGGCGCATGTAACGGATAACGTCATCGATGGTATCGCCACCACAAAGCGTCTTGCGAGAGTAGACACAGGGAACACCGAACTCATCGTAGCCATGAAGCTCGACGCTCGGATCGCCGATGATGCGAACAATGTCGATAGGAGTCAACTGGTCGAAACCGACAACGTTCACAACCGCATTGTCGGTCTGCTGAAGATGCGTGTAGAATCCGCCGCTACGCTGAAGCGACACGCACTCGAAGTATCCATTGACGAGCGTTTGCTGCTTGATCTTCTCGGAGTCGGCATACGCTTTCTCGTAAACAGACGAGATCGCATCGGCGGCGAACACCGTATCGACGTATACATAGTAATCAGGTTCAGTTGCGAAACGATACAACCTAGCTTCGAATGCAGCCTTGTTCTTGCAAGCTTCATCGATAACTTTGTCTGCCATCTTGGCAATCTGCTCAGGAGACCTGCTTTGATACGAGGTCACCTTGTCAATCGAGTCCTTGACGGAATCGGTTGCAGAACGGATACCGCTGTCCATCTCGAACCTCGAACCGGCGAACAACGGATCTGGGTCGTGTGCCAACATGCCCATGATGTGAGCCGGTTCTATTGACTCGATGCCGGTGTTGTACTTCACCACGTCTGCGAGCACGGCAACCTTGGTCTCGTATGGCGCATCGCTCTTCAGGAAGTTGATGAGGTTGTACTGGGTTTCCGTCGTGTTGGAGTTCCAGAAATCAGCCGCATCCATGCTGTAATCATGGTTGCGTCTCGTGATAACCTTGTCCTTGAGCAGTGTCCTGAAGGCATCGGTATCTCCGAGCAGTTCGCTGACGATCGATTCCCAAGCCATAGAAGACGAAGCAAGCGACCTAAGTTCCTGCATCATGTGCGCATCTATAGCCTCGATGCGTTCGCCGTCGTTCTCCCTTGCAACAGCTGCTTTGGATATCTCATCGATCTGCTTCTGAAGGTTGGATGCCTTGCTCATCCTATACTCGATGGTCATGGAGACGAGCACAGACCTGAACTCGCTTGCGGTCTCGCATTCGAGGATCTTCTTTCCCCACTTGCTGTTGGCGAACGAGATCGGCGAATCCATGCCGAAATGATCGAACATGCGCGGAGACATGAGGTGTATGAATTCGAGCATATCGTTCGCGTATTCGTTGAAATTGTGGTTGAGCACGTCATCCTTGATGCGGCGAAGGATATCGACATGCGCCTGCGTTGTCTTCAGCCAGCTCTCGTTGTACTCGCCGAACTGCTTGCTACGCCTGTCTGATACGAGCATGAGCACATCATATGGCGTGTATTGGTTGGAAGATATCCTGCTATTGATCGCCGTAAGCTTGGATACGCTTTGATTGCCGATGTATTCAGAATACCAATCGAGACGGTTCTGCATTGCGAATTCTGCAATGGTCATCTTGCCATAACGGTTGATAACGCCAGAGCCAAAGTTCTCCCTGTCCCTCGCCCTGCTTCTACCATAGTATGCAACGGTATTTGGGAACACGCGCTCAACGGTCATGTCACCGTAGACCTCGACAATCGCTTTGGCGCATTTGTCATCGATGTTCTCGAACCCGTCGTATTTCAAAAGGTTGGCACGGTCTATCATCATGCCGCCACGGAATCGAACTTGCGAAACGTTCAACATCCGCATCTGCGAATTGTATTCCTTTTTGAACCTTTTGAGCCAGTCACGGAAAAGCTCCTCGTTCGCCCTCTTAGCTTCATCGGTTCCGCTGTTGTCATATTGAGGAACGGGGACGATTTGCCTCACCTTCGTCTTAACGTAAGTGGAAACAGCAAGCTCATGAGAACCCATGTGCATTCGACCGAAGATGAGCTTGGATACGCCAGCCGAACAGGTGAACTGCCAAAGATCATATAGGGTAACAGTACTGTCAGATTTGCTTCCCTGCGCATTGACACCGAAGACGGGATCGCCAACCGACACCAGATCCGTTCGCTTGATGGCCTTGGCGAAGTCTGCAAGCAGACGGAACGGGACGTTCTTGCCGCCAACGGCATTGCCGAGATCGCCGTACTGCTTGTTGAAGAAGATCGTGAAATCCTGGAAATTGGGAGCAGGTCTGCCCTGCGCGATCTCCTCGACCATATCTATCAAGCTCATGACGATGGGATCGGTATCCGGATCTGGTTCGATGTACTCGTAGCTATCGACAACGCTCGCCCACTCGATGCGCAGATTCACACCGCGCCTATCGATGGCGTAATCGTAGACGTTCTTCAGGATACGCGACACGAGCTGACCACGGTGCAATCCGGTCTTAGCCTGAAGTTCTCTGTCACCGGCGATCTCATCGATCTTCCTGAGCAATCCAACCCAGTTGCCATTGTTGCATGCATCGATGTAGGCATCCGCGATGCGCGTTGCAACCGAAGGCTCCCATGCGAAGTTGCGCTCCTGCATGCTGTCGATGAGTTCCTGCCTGTCCTTGTTGGAAGTCAGGGCAAGGTAATCGAGCGGGAAGAAGTCGGGATCGATAGACGGGTTGCCCTCGCTGTCGATGAGATGCGTCATCGCACGGTTGTAGTTCTTCAGGTTGGCCTGGTCGAGATTGAGGTTTGCGGGATCGCCGTCGAAGTCGGCGTTGTACGCCTTGGTCTGCGTTGGATGCAATCCGATACCGCGACCGTAATGAGCACGCAACGTCCTGACTTGGATGGAATGGCGCGTGTTGACGGGATACTTGCCGAGGACGCATTCGATGTTGCACGTGTTGATGGCATCGACAAGCAAGCTGATGTCGGCAAGGCAGGACTCGCGATCGAGGTTGGCTTCAGGATTTGCCGTGTTGACAAGCTCGATGATGTTGCTGTTAGGCTCGCGCAATGCTTCGCGGAGGTTTTCCGAACCGATGGAAACCTGGTCTGGCATCAGCGTGCTAAGCGAGAAGATCGTGTCGTTGAACGCGTTGCCATGAGAGCCATGGTATTTCTCGCCAACCAATGCAGACTTGATCCTATCCTGCACCAGCTTCTTGCTTTCCTTGAACCTGCGGTTGGCACGCGATAGGATGTTCATGGG
>Ga0265301_10006775_pt1 | contig 10856 bp, 12 predicted proteins | sample AusTroGonzalo_MG_2_FD_193488 | JGI IMG/M metagenome (GOLD analysis project Ga0265301, IMG submission 193488) | Bovine rumen microbial communities from tropical cattle in Woodstock, Queensland, Australia - Gonzalo_04 | ecosystem: Host-associated > Mammals > Digestive system > Stomach > Rumen ...
CTACAAGTAATATAATGAATGATATTCTTCGTAGTGCAAGAAATTAAAGAAAGAAGGAGAAATTAAATTTATGGCAAAAATTGACAGAACTGATATTGATGCTCTAGTTGAAACACAAGTTGCTGATGAAATATTCCAAGGTGTTGTTAGAGAATCAAAAGCACTTTCAATGTTTAAAAGATTACCAAACATGACAAGTGATAAAACAAAGTTAAGAATATTAGATAGTCTACCAATCGCTTACTTTGTTGATGAAACATCAAATAATGGTAGAAAAAATATTACAAAATTAGCATGGGACAAAAAATTTATCAATGCTGCTGAAATCGCAGTTATCGTTCCTATTAAGGAAAATGATTTAGCAGATGCTGATGTTGATTTATGGGCTCAAATAAGACCAAGATTAGTAGAAGCATTTGGTAGAAAAATTGATGATGCTATTTTTAATGGAACTGGAAAACCAACTGATTGGAGAGCAGGTTTAATACCTTCAATAATTAATGTTGGTGCAAATGTTGAAGAAACTACTAACGGACTTTATAGTGATATTAATGACACTATGGTTAAAGTTGAAGAAAGTGGATATGAAGTTAATGGTTTACTAGGTGGAGTTGGACTTAAAGGAAAATTCCGTATGATGGTAGATAAAAATGGACAACCACTTAATACAACTGAAATTGGTTCATTAAAAAGAACATTCGTTGATAATGGAACTTGGGATAAGGACAAAGCTACATTAATAGCTGGAGATTTCTCACAAGCAGTATATGCTATTAGAAACGATATTACTTATAAAGTATTAACTGAAGCAGTTATTCAAGATCCAACAGATGGTTCTATTATGTATAACCTAGCACAAGATGATATGGTTGCTTTAAGAGTAACTATGAGACTTGGTTGGGAAATACCAAACCCAGTAAATGCTGAAAATGAAACATCTACAAGATTCCCATTTGCAGCATTAGTACCAGAAGGTGCAGTAAGTTTATAAGATAAAGGAGGGAGTTTATGACATTTGAAGGACAATACCTAACTTATGCAGAATATCAAGATTTAGGTGGTTCTGCAATAGGTCAAACTCCTTTTGATTTATTAGAATTTGAAGCAAGAAAACAAATTGATTTAAGAACTCAATTGAGATTAAAAAATATTAATAGTGAAGATATACCTAATGAAGTTAAAATATGTGATTATCATTTAATGAATAAAATAAACGAATATGCAAATGAAAGTATAAATACAAGTGGAAATAAAGCTAGTGAAAATACTGATGGGTATTCTGTTTCTTATTTTACTGGTGAACAAATATTACAAATTATTGAACTTCATAAAAATGAATTAGAAAATATAATGATGAATGATTTATATGGTGTTGTAGTTAATGATGTTGCAATATTATATAATGGAGTAGTTTAATGATAACTAATTCAAGTTTAACTGTTTATCATAATATAGGTTTGAAAGATGCTATTCCATATACTGAAATGCCAACTGCTAATGAAACTAATTTAGGACAAATAGCAAAATATATTGGTGAAACTACTTTGAGTTACACAAAAGATCATTATTATAAATGTGTAAAAGAAGGAACATTATCACCAACATATAGTTGGGAAAATGCAGATGATATTGGTGATTTATTACCGATAGAAATATGGAACAGATACAATTACGATAAAGTATGGTTCTTTGGTGGCAAAGGTGCTGGAATAAACAAAGGATATGACAATGCAAATGACGTACAGGTGCGAATACCTTATGACCAAAATAGTGGTTTAGATATAAATGATTTTGCAATTGGTGATATTCTTGTTCAAGGCACACTTGACATTAATATAGAAACACAAGATGATTTATCTAATTATCTAATTTATAAAATAACAAGCATTAATAATAATAACTTTGGTAATAATCAACATATACATTTAGGAGGCAAATAATATGCCTGTTAAATTAAAACCTACAAGTGTAATTAAAGCGAGATTAGGAATTGAACCTAATGGGCAAGTACAAAAGTTCTTTACTGCAACTTGTGCTAAAAAAATGGATAAATATGTTCCATTTGATGAAGGAACACTTGCTGAAACAGTTATAATAGATGGGCAACCAACTAGAAATGTAACTGAAAACACTATAACTTATGAAATGCCTTATGCAAGATATGTTTATTATGGTGTTAGTAAAAATGGTAAACCACTTAACTATCATACTGATAAACACCCACTTGCTGGTAAATATTGGGATAAGCGAATGGTAAGTGCTGAAATGCAAGATGTTGTTAAAGAAGTACAAAATTATGTAAATCGTGGAGGTAAATAATGGGTGTTGAAGATTATAGAATATCAAAATTAAGAATATATCTATTTGAAATTATAAATACTCTTACTACAAGTAGAAATTATCAAATTAGTGCTGATTTTTTAGGTAAAGTTGGTGATTATTCATTAGATAAAATACCAACAAATACTGAAGTTGAAAGTTGGATAATTGGAACTCAAAGAAAAAAAGATATTTATTCATTTAGAAGCCGTAAATCTTATTCACAAGATACTATTAATAATCTTAAAAATATAGGTTTTTTTGAAGATTTTGAAAATAAAATCAAGTCTAATAATGATGAAGGCATTTTGCCTGATATAGAAAATATAGAAAGTATTGAATGTTTAAATTGTGGAACATTTAATAATCAAGATGGAACACAAGCAACATTTGATATTCAAATACAAATAATATATAGAGAGGAGTAAAACTAATGAAAAAAGTAATTGCAAAGATAGATTTTATTGCTAATGGTAAAAATTATATTGTTGGTGATGAAATCAATATAAAAGATATTAATGCAATAAAAAGGCTAAATGAAAAAGGTTTTATTGAACCTCTTGATTATAAAGATTTAGTTCTTATTGAAAGAGAATTAAATAATAAAGTTAAAGAAGAAAACAAAAAATTATAAGGAGGAATAAACTATGGCATTAATACCTAGCGATATTGTTAAAAACAAAAGAAGTCAATATCAAAAATTTTTGGATATTACTCCAAGTTCAACTGCTAGTTGGAAAGTAATCGGAATTGGAATTTCTGAAGCAAATGTTGAATATAGTCCACAAGTTGATACTGAACAATGGATTATAGAAGATACAGCAAGAAATGACCACACAAGTAATCAAAAACAAATTAGTGTTACACAAAAATGTTATAAAGGTGATCCTGAATTTGAATTTATTAATTTGTGTAGAGATAAATTAAATTGTACATCACATATACTTGAAATTGATACTTGGAATGGTAATAACGGAAGTTATCCAGCTAAAAAGAGTGATTGTTTAATAACAGTTACTTCATATAGTGGTGAGCAAATTGAATATACAATATATTTCAATGGAGATCCTATTGAAGGAACTGCTTCAATAGCAGATGGTGTACCTACATTTACACAAACTACAAGTTTATAATAACTTATAAGGGCGAGGCGAAATATAATTGCCTTGCCTTTTTTAAATAAAAATAGAAAGTAGAGGAGATAATAAAATGACAGACAATTTTATTAAGTTAAATAAAGATAGTATATTAAGATTAGGAATACAAACAAATGATGGAAAAGATACAGGGGAATATTTAGAATTTGATTTAGAGGATATAGAATTACCTTTGAAATACCAAGAATTATTAGAAAAGGATAAGAAGAATAAAGAAAATTTAAGAAACCAAGTTTTAATAATTGATAGAAGGCAAGATGTTAAAGGTAAAAAGTTGTTAAGTAAGAATCAAGAAGATAAAATAAAAGCTGTAAATGATTTTTTTACTAAAGAAGTAGAAGTATATAATATGTTTCTAGGAGAAAATGGAGTACAAAAACTATTAAATGGTAGAAAAATAGGATGGACTACACTTGCTGAAATAGATGAAATAATTGAAAAACAAATATCACCATATTTAAGTACAAATATGGATGATATAACTAAAAAAGTAAAAGAAAAATATAGTCAAGCAGTAGAAAGAAATAAAGAAAAAATTGAAGTGGTAGAATGAGTTGCATAAAAAAAATACAAATAGATGATACGATTTATACTGCTAATGTTGATTTTAGAACTGCAATTAGATGTAATCAAATAGCACAAGACAATACAATAGGTGATTATGAACGAGTTTTAGGCATCATATGTACTATGTTTGGTGAAAAAGGTCTAGATATACCAATGCACTATGAAAGACTGCTAAAATGGGCATTAAATTACCTTTCATGTGGCAAAGAAGTAAATACTAATGAAGAACCTGATATGGACTATATTGAAGATATGAACTATATTGAAGCAAGTTTTATGAGTGATTACCAAATTGATCTAGAAAATACAGAAATGGATTGGCAAAAGTTTAACAAATTAATTAATGGATTAAGCAATAGTGAACTTGGAGATTGCTGTATATTAAACAGAATAAGAAATATAAGAAACTTTGATATTAGTCAAATAAAAGATGTTAAAGAAAGAGAAAAAATTATTAAAGTAAAAAATCAAGTAGCATTAAAAAAATATAAAGAAGAAAAAGAAATTGAACTCACAGAAGAACAACAAAAAAGTGTTGATGAATTTTATAAAGCACTTGGTTTTTAGAAAGGGAGTGATTCAATGGATGGTTATGTAATAATCGGAGCAGAAATGGATACAAGCAAAATAGACAAAGATTTACAAAAACTATATGATAAACTAGAAAAAGAAGAACGAAGAGAAAAGCAACTATTAAACAAAAAAGCAAAATTAGATATAGATATTTCAAAGTATGAAGATAAAATGGAAAAAGCCAAGCAAAAAACTAATGAATTAGCAGAAGAACTAGAAAGAATAGCTAAAGAACAATTGCAAATGGATGGTATAGATATAACACCAGAAAACATAGAAAGAGCAAAGCAATATTTACAATCATTAAAATTTAGTGAGGAAATGAAAGCAGGAGAATATCAAGACTATACATTTAGAGCTAAACCATTTCAAGAAATTTCAAATCAATTTGATAAATATGTAACTAGTATTGAAAATGGTGAAAAAGAACTAGAAATAATGAAACAAAAATATGATGATATTGATTATCAAATACAAAAATGTGAGCAAAATCAAGCAAAATATAATAGTGAAATACAAGAAGCATTAAATAAAAGTGAAGGTATGAATTTTAATTTTTCTGGTATGGGTAAAACTGTAAATAAATTAACTAATAAATTTGGTGCTGTACTAAAAAAAGTTAGTAAAATAGTATTAGCATTATTAGGTATGAGAACCATAATAAATCTAATAACTAGATCATTTAACACATTAGCACAATATAATACTGAATTAGGTAGCAAAATGGAGCAAATGAGATTAGTATTAGCAGTAGGACTAGAACCTATAATAAATTATTTGGTAAATGCACTTCATGTGATATTAAGTTTAATAAATCAAATATATAATGCATTATTTGGAATAGACTTATTTGGTAGAGCAAGTGAATTATGGTCAAAGAAAATGGCTGAAAACTTAGGCAGTGGAGCAAGCAGTGCAAAAGAAATGAAAAAACAACTAGCAGGTTTTGATGAAATGAATGTCTTAACAGAACCAAGCAATACTTCTAGTGGAAGTGGTGGAGGTAGTAACATACAACCTTGGACATTACAACCAAATCTAGATTTAAGTGTTTTTGATTTAGATGCAATATTAAAATGGGTAAGTGATACATTTGATAAAATTATAGGTTTTATAAATAAAAAAATAGAAGATTTTAATCCTAAAGAATTTGCAAGTGGAATAAGTAAAGTATTAGTAAAATTACTAGATTTAATAAATAAAACTTTTACAGATTTAGATTGGGGAAATTTAGTAAGTAAAATAATTCAAACCATATTACATTTAGATTGGGCAAGTATATTAGGTAAACTATTAGAAAATATTATAGTAACTTCATTTATATTTCCTATTGAATTATTATTAGGAATAATAGATGGAATAGTATCAACAGTATTAGATTTTATAGAAGATCCAAAACAATTTGAAAATACTGGTGAAAAAATATTAAATAGTTTAATAAATGGACTTAATAAAACATTACCAAGATTATTTGAATTAATGAAAGATATAGTTATAAAAACTTTTAAAATATTTGGTATTAATTCTGAAGGAGCAGAGTCAGTAACATTTGAAAATATAGGTGAATTAGCAATGAAAGGCCTAAAAAAAGGAATAAGTATGTTAATAGACCAAGTAGTAAACCAATTTACAACTATGATTAATTCAATTAAAAAGAAATTTGAAGATTTTAAAAAGAAAATAGATGATTTTGTACTTAGTATTTATAACTTCTTTGCATCAATAGAAATTAAAATTATTAACACAATTTCTAATGCTGTTAATTGGATAATAAACAAGTTTAACCAAGTTACAAATTTCTTTCATAGTATAGGTATTACAATAGGTGATGCTTTCAGTGGAGCAATTAAAAATGCAGTAAATAGTGCATTTAACTGGATAGAAAGCAAAGTAAATACATTTATTAGAGCAATAAATAGTGCTATAAATGTAATAAATAATTTGCCAGGAGTAAAAATATCTAGATTAAGTACAATTTCATTACCAAGATTAGCAGTTGGAGGTATTATTAATCAACCAGGAAGAGGAGTACCAGTTGGTGGAGCATTGGCTGGTGAAGCAGGTAGAGAAGGTATTTTACCATTAACAGATAAAAGAGCTATGGAAGAATTAGGTAGAGAAATAGGCAAGTGGATAACATTAAATGCAACAATACCAGTTAGTGTAGGTAATAGACAAGTAGCAAGAGAGTTTAGAAGAATAATGGCAGAAGATAGTTTTACTACAAATAGTTAGGAGGTAATATATGTATATTGACAAAAATAGTTTAAAAGTAAAAATTGAAAATCAAGAATATGTTAATTTAGGGCAATATATAACAAGTGTAGAATATCAATACAATAAACTTTGGGGCAGTGATTCAGGTAGAAACCTAGCAGGAGAACAAAGTGGAACATTACTTGGTATATTTCCTAAATTAGTAGTATCATTTAGAAAACTAACAAAAAGTGAAATTGAAATATTAACTCCTATATTAGATAGTGCTTATCAAAAAGTATCTTATTATGATCCAAACAAAAAAACAACAGTAGAAATGGACACATACACAGGTGATTATTCATATTCAAATAATACTATAATAGGTAATGATAGAAAAAATAGTGATTTTCAAATATCATTTATAGCTATTAAAGCAAGGAGTTAATTATGAAAACACATACAAGTTATTTTAAAAATAATATAAGTAAATTTGGTAGACAAATAAAATCTAGAATATCATATATATCTGGTAGTGAAGCAATAGAGTTAGGCAATGATAAACTTAATTCTATTACTATAAGCTATGAAACCGAACTACTTAAATCAGTAATGAAATATATAGAAGTAGACAGTAATGAAAATATACCAGTTGGAACTAATTTTAGTTACGAATTAGGCTTGAAAGTAAATAATTCATACGAATACCTTAACTTTGGTAATTATGTTGTTAAAGAGGTTGAAATTAAGGAAGATACTAATAGTTATATAATTAAAGCTTACGATAAAATGTTATATGCAATGAAGAATTATGAAGCAGTTAGTATACAATATCCTTGTACTGTTAGAGATTATATAGGAGCAGTTGCAACAAAAATAGGATTAACATTTAAAAATACCAGTGATACTTTTGCTAATTATGATAAAGTTATAAATGAAGATTTATATGATGGTTTAAAATATACATACAGAGATGTATTAGATGAGTTATCACAAGTAACAGCAAGTAATATTTGTATAAGTTCTGATGATAAATTAGAAGTTAGATATTTTACAAATACAAATGATACTATTGATGAAAGTTATTTAAAAAATATAAATGTTAAGTTTGGTAAAACATTTGGACCAATTAATACAGTAGTATTAAGTAGAGCAGGTGAAAGTGATAGTATATTTGAAGAAGATGCAGAAAGTGTTGCAGAATATGGCAGATGTGAAATAAAAATCATTGAAAATCAAATAATGAATTTTAATGATAGAGATACTTATATGCAAGATATATTAGACCAATTAGATGGTTTACAATTTAGTATATGTGATTTTGATAGTACAGGAATTGTATATTATGATGTATGTGATAAATATAGTGTAAGTATAGGAGAAGAAATTTATAATTGTATTATGTTAAGTGATACAGTAGAAATAACACAAGGTTTATCAGAAACAATAATTACAGAAGAACCAGAAAAAACAAATACCGATTATACAAAGAGTGATAAAACAGATAATAGAATAAATGAAACTTGGATTATAGCAAATAAACAAGAGGGAGAAATTACTGCACTAACAAGCAGGGTAACAAATGCAGAAGATAGTGTTGGTAATATGTATACAAAAGAACAAGTAAATATATTAGTACAAACAGCAGAAGAAGGAATTACAAATACTTTTAGTGAAGCAGGTGGTAATAATATATTTAGAAATACTGGTTTATTTGCAGAAAACTATGGCAATGATAGTCAAATAAATCCTTATGAATTTTGGTATGGTTTAGTAGCAAAAGGTAAAGAAGATAAAGCAAGTAATATGAGTTGTTTATTACTTCAAGATGATACATTATATCAAGAACAATTAGTACCTAATGGAAAGTATACAGTGAGTTTTAAATATAAAAAATTAATACAAGTAGCAAATGTAAGCGTTATTATAAATAATGAAGAAATAGAATTAACAGAAACTAATGATACAGAAATAGTTAGAACAATAAATGTTAATTCACAACATATAAAAGTAAGTTTTGAAAGTGATGTAGATAATGCTTGTGAAATTTATGATTTAATGGTAAATGCAGGAGAAGTAAAACTAGCATATAGTCAAAATCAAAATGAAACTACAACAGATACAGTAAATATATCAAAAGGGATAGAAATAATTTCGAGTGAAACAAATACAAAGTTTAGAGCAGACAGTGATGGTATAAGAGTATTAAATAAAGATAGTGAAGAAGTAAAAACAAAGTTCTTGGATACAGGTATGGAAACAGAAGAAGCAACAATAAAAAGAAAAGCAACAATAGCAAATATGTTAATTCAAGAAGTAGGTAGTCATACTTGGATTACAAGATTATAGGAGGAAATTATGGCAATAAATAAATCAACAACTTTTAGTGAAAGTAATATAAGTATTGAAAATAATACTTCTTCATTAACTATTAGCATTTATTTTCATACAGATAATCCTTATACATATTTTTATAATGAACCTTTATATTGTACTTGTAATGGTGTAACACAAAGTCAAATTGTTTCATATTCCGTAGGTGGTTATGTAAATACTTCATTTACTTTTAATAACATAGCACATAATCCAGATGGTTCAAAGACAGTAAGTTGGAGTTGGAATTGTGATACAGGAACACAAGGATTAGGAAATGTTGGAGATAGTGGAAATCAACCATTAACAAAAATAAACAGAACAATAACTAATAGTGTAAGTGGTACTGATATAGATGGTAATTTTAGTGTAAATTATACTAAAATGACAGATGTAGATTATACTTATAAATTAAGAATATCTTTACCTTTTATAGAAGAACTAGAAAAAATACCATATAACACGAGTGATGCAACATTTACTTTAAGTCAAGCAACAATATCTAGTTTATATTCAAGATATACAACAGTAAATAGTTTTAATTTAGGATTTGCAGTAGAAACTTGGAGTAGTGATGGTTTAACACGAATAAGTGAGGGAAATGAAGTTATAATAACTGCTAGAATAACAGGAGCAGACCCAGTATTTACAGATTTTGATTTTGCAGATATTAATCCAACAACAGTTGCATTAACAGGAGATAATACTATAAATGTTAATGGATATTCAAATATACAAATAACTATATCTAATCAAGATAAAGCAGTAGCACAAAAAGGTGCTACAATGGTTAAATATAGAATTATAGTAGGAACACAAACATTAGACTTAAATTATAGTGATAGTACAATAAGCACAACTATAAATAATTGTATGAGTGGTACTTATGAAATATATGCAATAGATAGTAGAGGTAATTCTACATTAGTAAGAAAGTTTGCTAGTAGTGTTAAAGATTATACACCATTAGTAAGAGATACAAATTATTCTGTTGTAAGAGATAGTGGTGGTGTTGGTGGAAATGTAACATTAACTTATAGTGGTAGTATTTGGAATGATAGTTTTGGAAGTGTAAGTAATGATTTTGATACAGCAAAATATCTATTTAAAAAGACAGATAGTTCTACTTGGATAGATTTAGGAAGTTCTATGACTAATATAACACCAACAATTACAAATAATACATTTAGTTTTAGTGGTTTAATCAGAAGTGATAATGCAGATACAACTTGGGATTTAGATAGTTCTTATGATATAAAAATAGTATTAGAAGATAAATTATCAAGTGTAGAATTTGAAACAGTATTATCCAGTGCAATACCAAACATATCATTAAGTAGAAATGGTGTAGGAATAATGCGCGATTATGACGAAATATTAGGTGGAGATTTACAAGTTGGTGGAAGAATAATAGACGGTTTACAAAAATGTTTAAATACAGAGCAAAGAATAGGAACTTGGATTGATGGAAAACCATTATATTCAAGATGGGGAAGTTATACAGTAACAAGTGGTACATTAACTTGGGATATAGAACATTTTACAAGAAGCGATTATGGTGTTTTATTTATATATAGATATTTTACAGAAGGTGGAGAAGGAACTATAATGGTTGGAAATTATTATGTTGGAAGTGATGATTTCCAAAGATTATGGATTGACCAAGGATAT
>Ga0265301_10006781_pt1 | contig 10847 bp, 11 predicted proteins | sample AusTroGonzalo_MG_2_FD_193488 | JGI IMG/M metagenome (GOLD analysis project Ga0265301, IMG submission 193488) | Bovine rumen microbial communities from tropical cattle in Woodstock, Queensland, Australia - Gonzalo_04 | ecosystem: Host-associated > Mammals > Digestive system > Stomach > Rumen ...
GACATCCACGCAAATAGGTTCCTCATCTTCCGCTTCCGCTTCGTGCTTGAGTTGCTTGTCCTCTTCGGGCAGATTAACATGAAACGCCCTGCGAATCAGTTCGAACGCCAATATAACGCCCACTATACTAAGCGGATAGGCCACCACATATCCGGTTGCTATCGTAGGGTCTGTCTGACCAATCATATCCGAATAAGCCTGTTGTACAGCCGCTAAAGAAGGCGTAGAAGTTGTAGCACCGGACATCACTCCGGCAAGCGTACTCATGTTAATACCTGTTACATAATGTAGCGCAATCGTACATACACAGCCTAACAACACTATCGCCGCGGCTAACATATTGAGTTGCAAACCGCTTTTCTTGAACGGTGAGAATGAAGGTCCTACTTGCAAACCTATCGAATAGACAAACAAAATCAAACCGAAATCCTTGGCAAACTGCGCCACTGCATGGTCTATCCGCACGCCTAATGAAGCCAGTACAATGCCGATAAACAGCACCCAAGTCACGCCTAACGAGAAATGACCGATTTTCGCTTTCTCGCCTAACCACAAGCCAATCGTCATCACAATCATCAGCCATAAGAGGGACTGTGTGATAGACGGATCAAATAAAAAGGTTTCTATCGTGCTCAAGAGATCAATATTAATTATAAATTATTCAATATTCTTTCAACAATCGCAACAATCCTACGAGTGCTTTTTGGCAAGCCCGATCGGTTATCTGCTCTCGTAGTTTACCTAATTGGAATCGCTCAGCGCAGGTGCCTTTTGGCGTCGCCCAAGCGATCCAAACGGTGCCTACTTGATCGTTTGTGTACCCTCCTGTCGCACTCGCTATCCCCGTTGTAGCAATACCAAAATTGGTATTGAGGACTTTGCGAACAGACTTTGCCATTGCGCGCGCCACCTCTTCGCTCACCACAGTGTGCTTTTCTATCACTTCTGCCGGTACGCCTAAGACACTTTCTTTGACGGAGGTGGCATAACTGACAATCGTGCCGTTGTAAAAAGCTGAACTTCCCGCATGCTTATTGAGTAACACCCCTAATTTGCCACCGGTGCAGGATTCAGCCGTAGCTATCGTGGCATGAAGTGCTTGAAGGTTTCTGCCTACAATCACCTCCAGTGGTTCATCCGTTTCTGCTATCAGATAGTCCTTCACCAGTGCTTTGAGTTGTTCGAACCAATCGTCTACCTCTTGTTCTGATAAATCGCCGTACGAAGATAAACGCAAGCGGATGATACCATCTTTGGGTAAGTACGCCAAGTGTAATCCTTCCGGCATGGCGTTTTCGTAGTCTTCCAATATAATCGCCAACTTACTCTCCGGTATGCCTGTCACCTGCAAGGTGCGATGGAGGATTTGTGATTGGTGATTGGTGATTTGTGATTTGCTTATGTACGGTAAAATCTGCTCACTCATGGCGATTTCCATCTCATAGGGTACACCGGGCATAGAGGCTAACAGTTTGTGCCCGCGATGGAAAATCATTAGTGGCGCTGAACCTACTTTATTGGGCAGGATTTCAGCAGCTTCCGGAACCAACCACTGTGTAGCCGTAAGCCTATTGAGCACATCGGGCCGGTCGGCGTAGAGCGTTTGTATGTGCTCTCGCACGCGCGAATCTTCTATAAGGTGGGTTCCAAAATACTCGCACAGCACGTGCTTTGTGATATCATCTTTCGTCGGACCCAAGCCACCGGTGGTTAGCACGATATCCACCTCGCTAAAAGCCTTATCCAAAGCCGCTACAATCTGTTCACGCTCGTCATGCACAGACGTGATACAATATAACTCAACGCCGATTTCGTTCAGGCGTTGTGCCATCCAAGCGGAATTAGTGTCCACCACTTGTCCGATGAGCAACTCATCACCGATTGTAATTATTTCTGCGCGCATTGTTTTTTCCATTCTGAAGCGGTTAATTCTAATTCATCATACCAAGCTTGACCGAATCGACGGATAAGCGGTTCCTTTAAAAATTGATAAAGCGGTATATGTTTTTTCTTGCCTAATACCCTCGCACAGTGACAGATATCCCATCGGTTGTACTCCACTCCAGTATATTCACCCACTTTGGTCAACCGTATTGGATACAAATGGCAGGAGATAGGTTTGGTAAAAGTCTGATGGCTGACAGCTGAAGATTGATGGCTTAACCGCTCAATGAGACAATAACACCATCCGTTATGGTCCGTGCGGGCGAAGATACAATCCTTGCCGTTCACAATCGATAGAACGCGTTCTCCGGAGGGGTCAAGATACGATAAGCCTTGTTCTGCCACCACTTGTTTGGCTTCGGGGGTCATGTGCGGCAAGAGTTCGGGCAGGAGTTGCTCAATCAACTTCAGTTCCTCATCGGTTATAGGACAACCGGCATCTCCTTCAATACAACAACAACCGCGACAAGTATCCAAATCGCAGCAAAACTCTTTCTCCAGCACATCGAGCGAGACTAATGTGTTATCGCCGATTACAAACATCCCTCCAAGCAGATTTTGATTCCTAAGCCGATGAGCACGAGGCCTCCGATGAGTCCCATATTGATCTTGAGTCTGCCGATAAACACACCCAGTAGATATCCACCCAAGGAGAATAAAGCAGTTATCGAACCGATCGTAAGGATAGATGGTACTAACCAATTGGGATATGGCACAAAGAGCAGACCGGTGGCTAACACATCGATACTGGTAGCTACCGCCAAGAGCAACAGATTGGTAATCTGCCAATTAGCTCGTTTCTCATCTTCCTTCTCATGATAGGATTCCCAGATCATCTTTGCGCCCAAGAAGCCCAATAAGCCCAAGGCAATCCACGGGGCATAAACGCGCATAAGATCCACAAACAGACTACCAGCAAAATAACCAATCACCGGCATGAACATATGAAAACAGCCGAAGATGGTTGCCATCAAGAGTGCACGCGGATTCCAATGCCGTTCATTCAAACCTTGCACGGTAGAGATGGCGCAACAATCCATCGCCAAACCTACCGCCATCACAATCACATTAAGCCAATCCATCACTGACGCTTATATTTGTATTTTGCGCCTACTTTGCCTTTGGCGATGGCGGTTAACTTATTGCGTACAAAGGTCTTTCGAATTGGCGAGATACGATCCGTGAACACATGGGCCTCCAGATGATCGTACTCATGTTGGATAATGCGTGCCTGAAAACCGGTGAACTCTTCTTCGTGTTCTACAAAATCTTCGTCCAAATAGCGCAACACGATAGTTGTCGGCCGAACGACATTTTCGCTTATACCGGGGAGTGACAAACAACCTTCGGAATACGTACAGGTCTCATCGCTCTCCTCAAGCAGTTCAGGGTTAATGAAAGTGCGTTTGAAACCTTTGCACTCCGGATAGTCTTCCGCCAATTCATCGCCATCCACGATGAAAAGTCGCCAGGGTTTGCCTACCTGCGGAGCCGCCAATCCGCAACCTTCTGCTTGCGTCAGCGTCTCATACATATCGGCGATGAACTGCTTCAACTCAGGCGTGGGTTCAATCTCTTCGGTCGGTTTTCTCAGTACGGGTTGTCCGTACAAGTAAATGGGTAATATCATAGTTTGCTTTGCAAATAATCTTCCAGAATAATGCATGCGGCGATTTTATCCACCACCGCTTTGTTTTGCCGGTCTTTCTTTTTCATGCCTCCGGCCAACATGGCTTGGTGCGCTAATACCGAAGTAAAGCGCTCGTCGTACATAGTTATCGGTTTATCAGGAAATCGTTTCTTAAAATTGCCCATGAACGGCCGGATATAATTCATGCTCTCCGATTCATTGCCGTTCATTTGTGTCGGATGACCAATCACCACCTCGTCCACGGGTTCATGGGCGAAGTAATCAGCCAACCAATCCATCAAATGGTTAGTCTCAATCGTAAACAACGGATTAGCCGTAATACGGAGAACATCCGTAACGGCTAATCCTGTGCGTTTACGTCCGTAATCGATTGCGAGAATACGTCCCATTAGAGGTTACTCAACTCCTCGCTGATGGCGTTGTACTCAGCCTCCATGTTGAAGCGGTAGTACAAACCTTTCAGTACCTGCATGTAGCTACGATCGGTCGGATCCATCTCGTGTGCTTTCTCGAAGTACGGCAATGCCTCTTTGAAGACAGCGTTCATCTCTTCGAGGGCTTTCTTATACGCTTTATTGTCGGTAATCGTAGCAGCAGCCTCGTTCAGTTTGACAGCCTTGTTGTAGTAGACACGGCCCTTACCAGCCATGGCGTCAGCCAGTGTCGGATCCAATTCCAATGCGCGATCGAAATCTTTCAATGCCTCCTCCGAGTTTCCTTGGTTCTCATCCAGGTTACCCTTGATGTGATGGTATTGCGCTACGTTCGGTTCACGCTCGATAGCCTGTGCCAGATAATCGATAGCAGCTTGCTCTTGACCGGAGAAGATGTAGAAGTTAATCAAGTTCTGCAGGAACCACGGCTCTTGCGGGAAGCGCTCAATAGCAGCCTTCAAAGTCTCGATTGCCTTAACGGTATCCTTCAACGTCATGTACTCCTGATAAAGGAATTGGTTGGTCGAGATAGCCTCGAACTCACCGTCTTTCAGTTGATCCAGCAGGAAAGCAGCCTCTCCGTGACGCTCTGCCTGAACAGCGAAGATAGCAGCATAGTATTTATACTGCAGATAAATAGTATCACGCGGCATTTCTTTCTGCAATTTCGGATCTTGCATCAACGCCAAATCAGGGATATTGATGTGCTTAACAAATGCTTGATAAGCTCCATCGTAATCTTTCTGCTCGTTGAGGTAAATACCGTACTTCACGAACTCTTGGTTCTTGTAGTACTCCAGCATTTTCTTGCTGATATTACCACGCATCTTCGGATCGGTCGGTACTTCCACACCTTTTTTGTTCAGAACAGGAACCTGTGCCAACTCATCTGCCTTCAACCAGTAGTCATAACTCTCGGTTACTGCCTCACCGGCTTTCGCTTGGTTAACACCTTGCCCCATCATTTGGTTGTAGTTCTCTTGTGCCAACTCCTGATAACCGATCATACCGGCCCAGTAGTACGCTTCAGCGGTTTGCTCTTGAGCCAACGCCTCATCAATTGCGGCACGAGCTGCCGAGAAATCCGGTTTCTCACCGGCCATGGCGTACGATTTAGCTTTCTTTACCAGCGGGTTCTTTTGTGCGAAGCAGCCTGCGCTTATCAGCACTAATGCTGCCATAAATAATGCTTTTTTCATTGTTTTATTCGTTTGTTTCGTTATTAGTTTCTGTCTCTTGACTCTCGTCTATCGTCTCTTGACTATCTTCCTCTTCCTTCGGAACAATACATCCGCTGACGAGGGTGTCGTTACGTTTAACCAGATCAATCAGTTTGACGCCTTGTGCTGCACGACCCGTTTGACGGATAGTGGATATATCCATGCGGATAGCGGTTCCACTCTTGGTCATTAACATCAGATCGTCGGCATCGGTTACTGCATGAATACCTACCAAGTGACCGGTCTTTTCGGTTATCTCGATGGTTTTCACACCCTTACCGCCACGATTCGTTACGCGATAGATGGCATTACCTTCCTCATCATCAACCGGTGTACGCTTACCAAATCCGTTCTCCGAAATGACGAGAATAGTCTTGTCTGTATTCTTCTCTACACAAACCGTGCCAATCACGCGATCTTGGCCATCATTTTCCAACGTAATCGCTTTCACGCCGCTGGCACCACGACCCATCGGACGCACGCCGCCTTCGTTGAAACGAACTACTTTACCGTTGTACGAAGCTACTAACATCTCGCTCTCGCCGTCGGTCAATGTAACGCCAATCAACTCGTCGCCGTCACGCAGACCGAGCGCGATAATACCATTCGCACGCGGACGAGAATAAGCCTCCAACGTGGTCTTCTTCATCAAACCGTTCTTGGTAATGAAAATCAAGTAGTGGTTCTCTACGTACTCTTGGTCTGTCAAGCCCTTCACATTGATGCAAGTACGCACCTTATCGCCCTTCTGCAGGTTAATCATGTTCTGGATGGCACGACCTTTCGATTGCTTGTTACCTTCCGGCAATTCATATACTTTCTGCCAGTACAGACGACCCATCTCGGTAAAGAACATCATCGTCGAGTGCATCGAAGCCTGGTAAACATACTCGATGAAGTCCTGGTCACGAGCCGTACCGGCTTTCGAACCTACGCCACCACGTGTCTGCTGACGGAAATCAGCCAGCGGCGTACGTTTGATATAACCGAGGTGCGAAATAGTGATGACCATATCGTCATCGGCGTACATATCTTCAGGGTTGAACTCGGTTGCCATCTTCACAATCTTCGTGCGGCGCTCGTCTGCGTATTTATCCTTGATCTCTACCAACTCGGTGTTAATCAATTCATATCGCATCTCTTCGCTTGCCAGCAACTCGTTCAAGTGGGCAATCAGTTTCTCCAACTCTTCATAATCAGCCTTCAACTCGTCAATACGCAAACCTGTCAACGCGCTCAGACGCATATCCACGATGGCTTTCGACTGCAGGTTATCGAGGTCAAAACGCTTCTCAAGGTTAGCCTGAGCGTCTGCCGGAGTACGGCTCGCACGGATGATACGAACTACCTCATCGATATTATCTACAGCGATGATCAAACCTTCCAAGATATGTGCACGCTCTTCGGCTTTCTTCAACTCAAACTGCGTACGGCGGGTAACCACCTCCATACGGTGCTCAATGAAATTGCCAATCAACTGCTTGAGGTTCAAGAGCATCGGACGACCCTTCACGAGCGCGATGTTATTGACAGCAAAGCTTGACTGCAGGGCGGTGAACTTATAGAGCTTATTGAGCACTACCTGCGCATTGGCGTCACGTTTCACCTCTACGACGATACGAATATCGCGCTTCGAGTAGTCGTTGATATCGGCAATGCCTTCAATCTTCTTGTCGCTTACCAACTCAGCAATGTTCTGAACCAAGTCTTTCTTCACCACACCGAACGGCAGCTCCGTAATCACAATATGCTCACGTCCGTTGTCATCGGTCTCAATATCGGCGTTCGAACGGATGATCACACGTCCGCGGCCGGTCTCATATGCATCGCGCACTCCTTGGTAACCATAGATAGTACCACCTGTCGGAAAATCCGGCGCTTTCACGTGCTCCATCAATTCCTCTACCGTGATCTCCTCTACGAACTCGTCATGCATGCGCGCAATAATGTTTTTAATGTACGCGCAACAACCGTCAATAACCTCACCCAAGTTATGGGTCGGCATATTCGTTGCCATACCTACAGCAATACCGCTGGCACCGTTCACCAACAAGTTCGGGAAACGGCAAGGCAGCACCACCGGCTCACGCAAACTGTCGTCGAAGTTGAGCTGCATATCTACGGTATCCTTGTCGATATCACGAAGCATCTCTTCGGCCAACTTGCTTAGACGCGCCTCTGTATAACGCATCGCAGCAGCGCCGTCACCGTCGACCGAACCGAAGTTACCTTGGCCATCCACTAAGCAATAACGCATTGCCCATGGCTGAGCCATACGAACGAGCGTACCGTATATACTGCTATCACCGTGCGGGTGATATTTACCCATTACCTCACCGACGATACGAGCACTCTTCTTCGTCGGTTTGTCGCTTGTGTTGCCTAACTCGTTCATTCCGAACAGCACACGGCGGTGAACCGGCTTAAAACCGTCCCGCACGTCCGGCAACGCACGACTCACAATCACACTCATCGAGTAATCGATGTAAGAGGTTTTCATTTCCTCTTCAATCTTCACCGGAATGATGTGATCATTCTGAATCAATTCTTCATTGTTGTTTTCTTCCATTGTATTGAATTTTTAATTGTCATTCGGCCACTCAATCTCCAGCGTCCAGTTATCTACGCTTATATCCATACCGTCCGAATCCGTCTCCGAATCCTCTTCTTCGAAATAGACATAATTTCCCGGGCGCAGCTCTTTTATTTCGGTTTCGCTCGATTTGTAGTCGTAGTGCGAGCAACGAATGAGCTCATCGTTTACCAACTCCAAATGGACGCTATAGTCGTACACCAGCACCTTATCGGGCATCTCTTCCTCCCATCTTGCCGCCATCGAAGAATTCGTCGGCTTAATGGTGTCGTCATAGTGCTCCACGGATCGTGTGCCGGAACGCCAAAATTTCAATATAGGTTTTGTAGCCATAATGAGGGATTTTAATTTGGGCACAAAATTACTGCTTTTTTTTGACATATGCAAATATTTGGGCATTTTTCTTTCATTTTTCGTCATTTTTCATTTTTTCGACAGGGTCCCGATAGAAATCATTCATGCGCTTAAAACGCAGAAAAACGCCCTTTATGCCTATTTACAGAAAAATTTTACGCACGCACTCGCCCGCTACAACACGCACACGAAGAACAAAAAAAATTACACTTTTATTTGCATATGTCAAATTTTTTGTGTAATTTTGCAGCGCAAAATGATAAGTGTATGAAAAAATCAACCAAAATCACACTCTGGGTAGTAGGCTGTTTGTTCGCCTTTTGTGCCCTGGTAATCGGTATGATGGATGCCGGTTTGTCGTACGTAGCAAAGAAAGAGATCAAGCAACATCTGGCAGATATGCCAGAGATAGATGCTTCGGTAGGTAATATCCATGTGCTGCTATTCTCCGGCACAGTAGTCGTTAAAGATATTCATTTTGCCACCTGTGCTTTTGCGCACAAAGCAGACACCGACGAAGTGCCTTTGGCACCCGGTCTTCGGGCAGATATTCCAACCCTCTCCGTCGGGCCCATCAGTTACATCCGTCTGTTGAAGGATAAAAACTTCTGGACCTATAATATCACCATCGACAAACCTCGCCTCACCTTCTACCTGGACGAGAAGCATCCGGAGAATAGTTTTCCGACTTTCCCGAAGGATACCAACATGGCGAACGCGGATCAGTTTTTAAAGCGCATCGATATCAATCGCATCCACTTGAATAAGTTCTGCGGACAGATCAAAAGCACCAAAACTCCCTTAGATGTAGCGGTGGATTCGCTCTCGGTGACGGTAAATGATTTGGCGTATTTGCTCCAAGACCAACAATTCCTATACAATGATTCCGATTATTCGGTTAGCCTTGCCGCGGCACGCGTGACGATTCCCGATGGCACAGCGGCTCTTGAAGCACATAACCTGAAAACAAAAGACCAAGGCCCGCTGACTTTAGGCTACACTCGTTTCCGTAATATCAAATCCATCTTCGCTTTAGCGGACAAAGCGGACGAACCGACTACTTGGATAGATTTGGAAGTGAATAGTGTTAAAACATCACCGCTTAACCCCATTCGCAAAGCTCTCAAGCAAGATTATACCCTTGCTTCCCTTACCGCCGATGTCAAGCGCATGCATGTCAAACGGGATAACCGGCATAACTATAAGGAACCGGTTCCTACGCCGCAACAGTTCTTGCAACAAGTACCTGTCCCCTTTATCGTCCAATCGGTCAAAGCCAATGTGCGTAAGATAGAAATTGAGATGTATCTCCAAAAAGAGAACCCCGGCAAGCTACAACTACAAGACATCCAAGCTTCGCTGGCGAATATATCCAACCGTAAAAACGCCGTTTGGGATTGCAAAGCGCATGCACCGGTGGGCGAAAAAGGCATCGTAGATGCCGAGTTCAAATTACACATGGATAAGGACTCGCATTTTGACCTGTCGCTCAACGGAACCGATATCCAAGCCTCTTTCCTCAATCCCTTTATTCGTCCGCTCGTAGGCATATCGTTCGATTGCCAAATCAACCAAATCGAAACGGCTTATTCGGGAGATGACAAGAAAGCAACCGGTACTTTCTGCCTGCTGTACAATGGGCTGGCAATCCAAGCGCACAAGGAGGATAAAGTGCCCTTCTCCGTTGTCACCAAGCATGCCAATACCATCACCACGGTAGCTAACTCGCTGCTCACCAAAAGCAATCCGACCGTAGTGGATATCAAACCGCGTAAGTATAGCGTCGAATGGGAACGAGATGTGATGAAAGATTATCCGCTATACCTCTTTGGACCTTGCATCATCGGCGCCGTTCAAACCATGCTTCCGGGCCTTTACGTTCACAAACAAATCTGAATACAGAGTATTGAGTATTGAGTACAGATTACAGATTACAGAATATTAACCCTTTAAAATTAACGCGAAATGGATTTTGTAAAAGGCACACTCCTCCTGGCCGGAGGTATTGTAATCGGCGCAGCAGCCGCTTTGTTAGTAGCACCGCAAACAGGCGAGGAGACTCGTAAACAAATTGCAGATTTTGCAGAAGACGCTAAAAAACGCGCCAAAGACTACTGCGAGCAATTGAAACAAGAGTTGGCAGAGGCAAAAGCAGCTGCGGAAAAACCCGCTGAAGCATAATGGAGAATCCCTTCATTGATCAGGTCAAGGCGGATGCGTCCGCCTACCTGAACACCCAAAGTCTGCTGAGCCGACTGCGCATAGTAGGCGGTTTGAGTCGCGTTCTGGGACTCTTCCTGCTGACGCTTAGCATCGTCCTGCTGCTCTTCGGGTTCATCGCTTTCTGCGGCGTTGCTGCCGTCATCGGCCTTTCTTACTGCATGCCCCTCTGGGCTGCCGCATTACTCATTAGTGCGGTATTTGTACTGCTGATTTTACTGGCATTCTTTTTCCGCAAACAGCTGTTTATTAATCCCTTTGTAGCCATATTAAGCAAACATTTATTTGCGGAAGAGGGACGTAAGGCGGAAGAAGAACGATTAAGAGAGGAGGCCATCAATGACTGATTATAGCCGCATCAAAACTTTGGACGAACTGGAGTACCAGACCAAACGGTTGGAGCGTCGCGCGCAGATACAACGCAAAGCGCT
>Ga0265301_10006783_pt1 | contig 10845 bp, 17 predicted proteins | sample AusTroGonzalo_MG_2_FD_193488 | JGI IMG/M metagenome (GOLD analysis project Ga0265301, IMG submission 193488) | Bovine rumen microbial communities from tropical cattle in Woodstock, Queensland, Australia - Gonzalo_04 | ecosystem: Host-associated > Mammals > Digestive system > Stomach > Rumen ...
CTCGAAAAAAACAGATTTCGAGCATTTTTAATGGGGGTGTAGGTGCCATAAATAGCAATAAATCAAAAGAAATAATAAAAGAAAAAAAGATTTCCGAGGAATTAAACCGAATTAGTGTTTTTTTCGAAGAAATAGACGGAAATCAAAAAGCAATTGTTTCTCCGCTGCTTCAAAATGCCGCGTTCATGAAAGTGACGCTGGAGGATCTTCAGGAGGCCATAAACGAGAACGGTGTTACGGAAGAATATCAGAACGGCGCGAATCAACGCGGCATAAAACAGAGCGCTACATTACAGAGTTACAATGCTTTGATAAAAAACTATGCCAGTGTGATCAAGACGCTTTCTCAGCTACTGCCGCCTGAGAAAAAAACGGCGGCAATACAGAGCTGGAATTGGATGCCAAGAGAAAAGACTGCGGCAGAATTGAGGGCCGAGGAGCGCGAAGAAAAAGCGCGTCAGAAAAAGATTAAGGAAGATTTTGAGCGTGCCGCAGAATACCAAAGGAAACAGCGTCAGAGGGAAAACACATAGCATCATTCATTGACTGTGCTGCGTTAATGGCATCTCATGGCGTTTGTGGGGGCATGTACTACGCTGGCCATCAGCTTTTGCGTGATCGCTGGCATCTGTTGAAGAACAATTGACGCAGTGGCCATCTATGGTGCAAGCATCAGCGACGCGATAGAGAACGGATAAGGAATACTAGTGAAGTGAACAGATTGCCAGGAAACTGATTCCGGCAATCTGTTTTCATAATTATGATGTTCACGATTAAAGCTGAGATCGGATTGCCGGAAAGCGCAGCTCGATCTCGAAAGAATTGTGTGTTTGTCCGTTCACTGGATTGTACAACGAGTGCAGAGGTGGACGAAGATCTCCGACAGCAAGGTATATGTCACAGTGGGAAACAGCGATATGATCTGCACGCTGGCGAGGGGAACGGAACAGGGAAGACCAATAGTAAATCCCTTAACAGTCCGTTCCTCACAAGCTCCAAATATTATTGGCGTCAGGATATATGCCCGGCTTTTGCGACTTTGCGCGGAATTTTCGCTATATTAGCGTCTATGGCAATTCATATTCTCGATATTAGCGCTAGCAGAAATCCCGGCAAATGCAGTCCGCACTGCGGTTTGCTGTGACTGCACGACGCTTTTAGCGTCAGTGCTTTCTCCTGCTTTTTGCGGCCGCTATAATAATGTCCATTTTTCCAACCAAATGCCGCGAAATAATGGGAAGCCTTTCACGATCGATACAAATCTTGTTCCAATTCAGATTGTTTTTTAAGCAAATAGTAAACAGTAAACAGCAAAAATGTTTACTTATTTTGTTTACTTATCGCGTATTTTGCAGCGAAAAATAAAAAGAAGAAACCTAGCAATCCATTGATAATACTAGGTTTCTTCTTGGTCCGAGTGACTGGATTTGAACCAGCGGCCTCTTGAACCCCATGAAAACAATTATCGTTTTACAACGTGTTAGAAAGTAGCAGTAATCCTTGACATATCAATGCTTTGGTGGTATTATCGTTTTGGTAGTTGGGAGTCCGTCTTAGATATTTGTTTACCTTTTTGTTTACTCTTTTGTTTACCAAACGGAGGTGCTGTCATTGGCAACGATCATCAAAAACATAAACAAGAAGACCGGCGAGATAGTCAGCTATAAGGTTATGGTATGTGTCGGGCGTGACGAAATGACAAATAAGCAGATATGGAGAACCTGCACATTACCGCGCCCGGAGGGGATGACGCCAAAGAAAGAAGAGAAGGAAATCGAGCGTCAAGCTGACGCATGGGCAGAGGAGCAGAAAGCGGATTATTCAAATTCTCGTTCAAAGAAAGATAAAACCAAGACTACTTTTTCCGATTTTGTATTAAATCACTGGTGGCCTGATCATGTCATGGACGGATCGCACACGCCGAGCAGCATCAGCTTCTATAAATGCATGTCCGATGATTTAGTATCGTACTTTAACAAGAAAAAGCTGTCGAGTATTACTGGCGAGGACGTCAAGAGATACATCAAGTATTTGAATACAGAAGCAAAGACCAGGAGCGGCGATCCATTGAGCGCAAACACAATCGTCCGTCACTATCAGACGCTTCGAAATATTATGAATTATGCTATGCGTTTTGACTATCTCAAAGAAGATCCATGTAAGAAGCTGTCCGTGAGAGACAAGCCGCAAAAGGACAAGAAGAAAATTGATTTTCTTGATCCTGATCAGGCACGGCTTTTTTTGAAATGCCTTGACGATGAGCCGCTGTTTTGGCGCTGCTTCATGAACGTCCTCATCACCTGTGGCCTTCGGCGCGGTGAATGTATCGGATTACAGTGGCGCGATATAGATGCGGATAAGCTGACGCTGACAGTATCGCGCAATGTAACCATAGACAAGGACGCACCGGAGAAATACCGCGTCGGCAACACGAAGACAGGCGAGGAACGCGTCGTACCTATTTCTCAGAGAGTATACGGCATGCTGATGCAGCTGAAAAGGGAACAGGAGGAGCGCCTTCGAATAAGCATCATGCCAGCGTGCTATATCTTCAGCAGAATGGATAATCCTCAAAAGCCGATCTATCCTACTGAACCGACGCGATTCACATCGAAGTTTATCAAGCGTCATAATCTTCCGAACGTATCTCCTCATGATCTTCGGCACACGGCTGCGACGCTGGCGCTTGAGGCCGGTGCAAATCTGAAAGAGGTGCAGCAGCTACTTGGCCACAAAGACGCCAGCACAACGATGACTTTCTATGCCGGAGTTACCGAGGAGGCACAGCGCCGAACGGTGGAGGGGATCGAAAGTCTGATCGGATAACACAGCAGAAAACTATAAGACCGTATGGATGAATAGTCCATGCGGTCTTTTTTTTGTTGCACAAGATAATGCAATTTTTCAAAAATGTTGTTTCAAATGGTTGTAAAAACAATTCAAAAAACAGGGTAAGTGAGGGATCTTTTCGCTTTACTTATTTGGACGCTAACAGAAGCCATTTCAAATCGAGATTTCAGGTCAGGTTGTTTAAGGGAAAATCATTTGAAATCCTTGTTTCGCTTATTGATTCGCTTCTGAACTTTATCTCGTCTGTCGGTCGTGTTTTTGTGTTTTTCCTTTTCTAATTCGGCGTTGTTAATGACCTTGGTGCATCTCTTTTCAATACTTGCCAAGCAAACGCCTAGGGCTATCAATTGTGCTGGTTGAATGATATTTCTAAATTCCATGATGTTCGTTACCGGAAAGCTGTCTCGCCCAGAAATTGCACCCTCGGGAAGAACTTCCGGAATCATCTCAACAGAATATCCGAATAAATACGTTGCCAGTCGTTCAGTAATCTCTTCAAATTCAGTGCTTTCAAATATGCAGTTTAGAGCAGCAGTGCCAAGAGGTGAAAGACTGCGACGTCTTATACTTAGTGCCTCAATAGCAGAATATGACAAGCCAGTATACTCAGCCATTTCAGCAATGAATTGTGACCTAGCTTCATACTCTCCAAGCATGTGTCCTAAATCAGTGCCGAACGCTTTGCAAATACCTATCATAATCTCGAAATAGTTTCTGACTACCTCTCCGTGCTCTATAGCGGCTATGGTTTGACGTCTAGTGTGAATGTCATAATCAACAAGCTCTGTAGCCAATTCGTCTTGAGTCCAATCTCGTTCCATACGATATTGTCTCACTCTTTCACCAATTTCTGAAAAATTGTATTCCATAACGAACATCATCCCTCGAGTAGAATAGTATAATTGTTACCTCTGTGTATCTTTACGGGATACACATAATATACTACAATCTCAAACGTAAAGCAATACAAAAATAATTTTAAGGAGGGATTTATATGCGCTATCAGACGATACGTTCAGTCGCGAGAGATCCATTGTTCCCGAACGAGACCACGCTTCGCGCAATGGTGAAGTCGGGCACTTGTCCCGGATATTACCAAGGGACACGCTTCTATGTCGATACTGTGCTTCTGAGGGAACATCTTGACCGCAGCACATCCGGCAATTCCCGGAGGGCAATCTATGGACAAGGATAACAAAAAAAGCGCCTCCGCCGTCGGTGGCACGACAGCAGAGGCAGAGGGCGACGGATGGCATGGCGGCCTATCACAAGCTCTCAAACGCAGTGTAGCACAGGAGATTGGCCGCGTCAATGATCTAGAAGTATTCAGACGTTGCCGGGAGGCCGTCTCTGCGGAAGACGCTGCACGAATGTACGGCTTGAAGATCAACGGCAGAGGAAGAGCGCTGTGTCCTTTTCACGACGATCACGATCCAAGCATGTCATTCAAGAACGGACGGTTTCGGTGCTGGAGCTGCGGAGCGTCAGGTAACAGCATTGACCTTGTATCTCGTCTGCTGGGCGTGGACGCGCTGAGCGCCGTCAGGCGGCTAGACGCTGACTTCCATCTGTGCCTTCCGCTCGACCGGCCACAGACCGCGCTAGAACGCGCACAGGCGGCGAGAAGGGTGCAGCTCATGGATACGCGGCGACGCTTCGATGAGTGGCGCGAGGCAATGCTGCGCGACCTTTGCGCGGCTTACCGCGTTGGACACATCGCGCTTATGTCAGGCCGAGATCTGACAGATAACGAGGCAATGGCCGTAAGATCAATGGCGGCGCTGGAGTATTGGGCGGAAACATTGGGCAAAGCGGAACTTTCCGAGCAGATGGAGGTCTTCCGAAGCCGCGAGGAGGTGGAGCTGCTATGTCGGAAGATTTTGCAAAATACGAAGACGAAATCAACCGTGGCCTGAAGAAAGCGCCTGTATTCCTTGTTCCATCTTCTGAACTTGCCTCAACGTTGGAGCGTCTTGGATATTTTGCGGTGACCGATGTAGGGGATAAAGCACTATACAGCGCCAGCGTATACGTGTTACGTGACAGGCGCCTGGTCGCAGCCGTCAGGGGGATTGCAAAAACTATATACTTCATCGACGCTGATATAGAAACTCTTCAAGATGCTGACGCGGCGCGGACAATCAATACTCTTTGCAGTAAAGCAAAACCGTGGAGTGTATTTGATGATTTTGATTTTTACTCTGTCCCTGATTTGACGGTTGAGGAACGACGGCCGCCGGAGTTTATCATCGAGGGAATGTTGCCGGTTGGAATGACATTCCTATCAGGCGCTCCAAAAACGCGGAAATCTTTCCTTGCTATTCAACTGGCAATTGCCGTGGCATCAGGCGTTTCGTTTTGGGGGAGAAAGGTTCAAAAATGTGACGTTGTATATCTCGATCTAGAGGGGAGCAAAAGCCGTATATCAGCACGAACGGAGCACATGTCGATGCCGATACCGAGGAATGTGTTCATTACCAACAGCGTAACAGATCGCCTCGCTGATGGCCTCGTGGACAAGCTGAGGGAGCTACACAGGCAGCGGCCATCTATACGGTTGATCATCATAGACACATTCAGTAGAGCAAGAGGGAGCTTTAAGGCCGGTGGTGCAAATGCTTATGACGCTGATGTCGCTCTTCTGGAGCCGGTGCAGCGGATGGCGCTTGAAGAGAATATCTCCGTCCTGTTTGTACATCACGACAAGAAGGGCGCTTCACTAGTCGTCGACAGCTTTGAGCGATTGTCCGGGACAATGGGCATATCCGGCAGCGCCGACTGCGTTATAAATCTCATTACGGAAGGAAAGCGCTTCGACGGAAAAGCGACGTTGGAATACAATCCGCGCGACGCTAAAGGTGGCGAGATCTCTCTGATTTTTGATGAAGCTTGGTTGGAATGGATGGCAACGCCTAAACCGGATCTTCACGATAATCCTGTTTGCGCTTGGATCATTGGGAACATTCCTGATAAGGGACGAGAAGGACGGTTTTGGTCATATGAGGAAGTATATTGTTCTGCTTTCCATCAGCTCACCGAAAGTCCCGGCGATAAGGTGCTGGAGATCCTGAAACCGCACCGTGAAGAAATGTTCACAGCCTTTGGCATCGGTATTCAGCTTGGCGTAAAAAGTAATGGGAAAAGGGGTATCAGGATAATTAATCTGCAATAAAGCGGTGTCCCTGCGTCCCTTCAGTAGGGACGCTCTCGCGGGAGAATTTGCCGTCCCTTTTGAAAAGGGAGGGTGTCCCTATAGTAGGGACGGAGGGACGCCATGTGATTGTGAAGGAGGCCGTATATGGAACAAATGACGCTTTACCGGGAGAAGACGCGGTTTAACAAGCGGCATTTTGAAATCATACATACCGACGATCCAAAGCTGCCGTGGATGGTGAGCTATTGCGGCACTGATTTCCAATTCAAAAACCTGTATGGATGTTTGTGCTATGCGTTTGGCAGACGCTTCATTGATCAGAAAGAGATTGATCGTGTCATGGTGTCCATCAATAACAAAATGTCGAAACGCGGCACGATGGAGGGATCAAAAGGAAATGCGCAATCGTAAGCAGAAGACCGCGATCCAGCGTTGGCGTGAGTATGAGCGCCGGAAGAAGCAGATCGAAGATCAGAATCTTTCTCCGGCAGAGTATGAGGCGGAGATCCGGGCGCTTGCCGAGCGGCTGAAGGTGTAAGACATGACACTGGAAGAAATCATAAATCTCGATGAGCGCCTTGATCATTATGTCGGCGTGCTGGCAAGACTTGAGGACAAATACGCGGCAGAAGAATCGGAAGAAAAGAGAGAGCTGCTTTCGGAGAAAATCGAAAACATTCAGTACCGCATTATGATCCTCCGAGATCGTCTGACGCATGTCTATGACGATGTATTCTGCTAGAGATGGGAAGATCACAGCAGCGTAAAGGACGCGGCGCCGAGCTGGAACTGTGCCGTATTTTGAACGATCACGGTGTTCCGGCCGAGCCGGGATCAGCCTTATGCTATGGTAGCGAGCCGGACATTAAGGGTATCGACGGCTTTCATATCGAAGTCAAACGCCATGAGCGTATTGAGATCGGCAAATGGATGGAACAGGCCGAGCGTGATGCTCAGCGCTTCGGCGGATTGCCTTGCGTCTTCTTCCGGCGTAACCGGGAGGAATGGCGCGTTACTATGCCGTTGACGGCGTGGATCGAGTTTTACAAATCGTGGAGAGGAGGTGAAACGGAATGCGAAAAGTGGGCAACATTAACGGAATCAAGACCAGCGAAAGAGGAATGACCGATCGTGAGCTTGAAAATAAGCTGGATCGCGATGAACGGCGCGAGCTTATCAAAGCGGAGCTGGCAAAGTCGGGCGATCAAAGATCGGAGCACAAACGGAAGGCAGCGTCGATCCGCAAGGTGCGGTCGGTGCTCAACAAGCTGTGTAAGATCGAACGTCGATAAAAAAGGGGGTGTCCGATGTGGATAAAAAGAATTTCAGCAGCCATGACGAAATGATGGCGTACTATGAAGAAGAACTGCACAAGCTCGAAGCCCGCGCCAAGCGCACCTTTTCGAAGGAACGCAAGGCCGAGATCGGTGCTGAAATCGAACGTCAGAAGCGTTTGATCGCGTATCTCCGCAAGACCGGCGGAAATATGGGATACATTCAGTATGCAGGCGTGGGCAAGTGCAGCACGGAGGTGTTGTCCAATGGATAAGATTCAGGAGATCGATCAATTGGCCGTCATGCGTCGAAATGAGATCGCTGAGCTGGCCGCGAGAGGGGAGACGTTCCCTGAGAAGATCAGGATCGCTGACGCAAAGGCGACGGCCGCAGCTGAAGCCGGTGACTTTGAAGCTTATCGTGCCGCTGCCAAGGAGCGCGACGATCTGAAAGCGGAAGACGAATATATCAAGCTGCGTCTTCAGAAACTCCGGGGTATGCCCAACGTTGATCCCCAGCTTGTCAAAGAAGCGTGGGATGATTACCGCAATAAGGTTGATCCCAAGATGGAGCAGAAGATCGCGGAGTATCAGAGGGCAAAGCGGAAGATGCTCGACATCTACGGGGAAATGGTCGCCATTCAGAAGGAAGGCGCCGGGATCAGGCAGAGGTTTTCGAAGATGATCGGCGTAGATACTTCCGAATCATTCAGGGCGTTTCCGTCAAAGATGATTCCTTTGAGGACGGCCGCAGATCGTCATGGTAACGCTACTGGTCTTCTTTCTATGGGCGGCGCGACGTTGAAAGATCCTGACGCGATTTTCTATATGTCCAATTATGTGACGCAGAAAATGGACGAGGGAACAGGGTATTCTGTCGCCAGCGACCGAGAACTGTATCTCCTGCACGGTATTATCGGAGCCGGACAAATCCCGGACTAAAAGGAGGGGATGATCCATCGACAGCACGTTGACGGTGGAATCCCTGGTCTTGCAAATCCAACGCGGCAACATGGCGCTGATCCCGGTACTGTGGCAGCGGATTGAGAAGATGGTGTACTGGTTCGCAGCACGGTATTATCGTCTTCTGACCGCTCCGCAGTGCGATCTTGATGATTTGAAACAGGCCGGTTATATCGGCTTTTATCATGCAATCGAGCATTTCAACGCCGACCTGAGCGGAGTAAAGTTTTCGACGTTTCTGTGGCACTATCTTCGCCATGCTTTCCAAGACGCTGCCGGACTCCGGCACCGTAACGATGCGAGCCTGCGCGTTGATTGCTCTCTAGACGCTGAAATTGTTGATGATACCGACTTGACACTGAGAGACACAATAGAAGATCCCAGCGCCACAGCGGCCTTCAATGATGCCGAGCGCCGAATATTCAATGAGCAGCTGCATGAAGCGCTTGAAAACGTTCTTCAGCAGCTAGAAGCCGACGAGGCAGATGTGATCCGCAAACGCTATTTCTGCGGTCTCAGACCGTCAGAAATCGGTGTAGAAAGCGATGTAAAGAACACGGAACATCGTGCGCTTCGAAAGTGTAGGTCGCCCAAAATGTCAAAGGAGCTGCGTCGATTTGTTGATGATGCCACACCTTCGAAAATCGGAGGTAAAAGGCCAACAGAAACTGCGGCGATTATGCGAGAGGATATTGCAAAAGCGGGATTTCATTCAAAGTGGTTGAGATAATTCAAAAGCGCCCGGTCGCTCCGCCGAACGCTTTTCCGATCACGAACTCCTGTGACCGTGCTGGTATGATGGTTGGAGGTTTCCTAGGAAATCCCAGAGGAAAGAAACAATGACGATTCCTCTTGACAATGTATCTAGCTACATGATACTATGTATCTAGCTACATGAGGAGGTGATGATTTGTCGCCGGAAAGCCGAGCTGAGTATTTCCGGGAGCGACGTCAGAAACTGAAGCAGCTTGTCTTTATGCTCGACCGCGATAAGGCCGACGAACTGGACAGGGTGCTGAACCAGCGGAAAGAATCACGCGCTGCATGGTTTCGACGGATTGTTGACCAGGAGATCAGCAAAGGGAAATAAAAAGAGCGGCCGTCTCCGGTGGAATGAAGGTCGACCGCTCACGCCGCGGCCGTTTGCTTTGGCAAATATATTATACCATAAGCGCCGGCCGATGTAAACATCGAAAGGAGCTAAAGAATATGAACGTAACCATGCCATCACAGAGAGTGCAGGATCTTCTTAGGAAGATGGAACCGGCACACAGAGAAACCCTTATCGCTATCCTGCAGTCTTGGCTGCAGGATACAAAGGAATCAAAGGCGGAGGCAATGCGGATGATCTATGCCGCAGATGAAGAAACCACAGAAGTACTTTATGAAGTATTCAAAGCGGCTTTTGAGGATCATGTCGCGGCAGAAGCGGCACGGCAGATGTGACAGGAGGCCGGAAGAATGAGCGTAAATAGTATAGCGGATGCCGATCTGTGTGCCATTCATCCGACGCCGGAGCAGATAATCGAAACAGTTAAGAGCAAGAACTATGCTCAGGAATTATTCGACTTGATTGATGTCCTTATGAATGTGCGGCTGGAAGTCGACGCTATAGAGTATTTGCGGTACCATGCCGTGAATAATCTGCCGTTTGCCGTAGGGGATATGAACGATGTTAATGCAATCAACGCGGCGATGGAGGCTTGTATCGAAAAGGCAAAGGATTACATAGCGCAGATGGATGACAGGATGCATGAGATCTGGATTACGTTCAGAGATTTAGAAAAAGGAGTATAGTGAATTTGGAAAAACCGAAAGAACTTGAAGAATTGATTGACAGTCTCGCTTGCCTGAATGAGGGGATTGCATTGCTTCAGACGGTGGAGAAAGCAATCGAGGAAAAAGAACCTGAGTATATCTGCATTACGTTTGACAAAGCGCTGGAGCAGCTGGTTGCCGGAAGAGATGGTTTGATTCGCGCCGGGGTGAAGTCGCTGCCTGTGAAGTCGACGATGGAATACTTCGAATACAAAAAATCGGACAATGAATGAGCGTGAAGGAGCGAGGTGCTTGCCTTGCTCCTTCTCCAGCAATATGAAATAGGAGGACAAATATGGCCACAATCGAATTTGAAGGACTGGATGAGTACATCAAGAAATTAACCATGGTCGGGGTAAAGGTTGAGGGCATTATTAAGAGCGCGGTCTATCCGGCCGCCGGTATGGTAATTGATGAGATAAAAGCAAACTGCCCTGTCAGGAGCGGCGACCTTCGCGATTCTATGGCGCTGGTCACGTTTAAGAATGAAAACGGTTATGTCTATACTGAGGTTGTGTTTCCGGGATATGATCGGGAAGGAGTGCCGAACGCAGTGAAGGCACGAGTGCTGGAATCCGGCAGCTCTAAGCAGCAGAAGCATCCGTTTATCAGACCAGCAATCAATAGAGTGAAAGAAAAAGCCAATGCTATGATGCAATCGGAATTTGAAGAAAAAGTTGAAAAGATGATGGAGTAATCCAGCGGCTCGGTATTGTTCTTTTCAGAAATAAACGATAGGGGGGGAGACCCCCCCCTTCGAAAATTTTCAAGCGATGCCCTGGAGAC
>Ga0265301_10006784_pt1 | contig 10844 bp, 10 predicted proteins | sample AusTroGonzalo_MG_2_FD_193488 | JGI IMG/M metagenome (GOLD analysis project Ga0265301, IMG submission 193488) | Bovine rumen microbial communities from tropical cattle in Woodstock, Queensland, Australia - Gonzalo_04 | ecosystem: Host-associated > Mammals > Digestive system > Stomach > Rumen ...
ATAAACAACAATGTCCATTAATTCATTGTCATTACCGACCCACCAGAAAGCCCATTTGTAACCTTTATTTTTATGCATCCATTTATCAATAGCATCTTTAAATTTTGGACTAGCAAGATTTAAATTATTTCTATTAACGCGTAAAACTTTTCCATATTGCTTATGATTTATTTCCTGTGGATTTAAATCTTTTATAGACAAATTATCGCTATTAGCTGTTTTATCATTTAATAAATTAGTAAGTAAATCATAGGCCTTATTAATAAAAGAATTATAAACCTTCTTTTCATTCATAATTCTTTTAATACATCTTTCAAGTTTTGCAATGCGATATTCTAATGTTAGACTTCTCATTGTATCACCAAATTTCATTTGACATTTCAATATCACGTGACATACCAATTTTTACCATTTTGTCAAGTAGATCTAAATCGCGTTTAACTTTATAAAGCTGATTAACAAATTTTTCACCAAATTCACCAGCAACAGAATCTAATGTATCAATTTCAACCATGATATTGTCAATAGAATCTTTTGCAACACGGTTTGTTTCTACACTTTCATTTTTTATTAAACGTTCAAGTCGACGAATACGAGTTTCTAATTTCTTATCCATAGTATACCTCACTTTCTACTTAAAATTCTATTATATCTATCAATCCATCTTTGTGGGAAATCATCTTCACACAAAGATAAAGCATTTTCAACTTCAGGTAAATTTACTTCTTTTGCAGCCTGTATAACAACTGCTAAAGATTGACACACTCGCTGAATATCATTTGCAGCACTATAGATAGCATCAGCTACTGCATCTACACTTTCATTCTTAGCATGCTCTTTATTTAAAAGCAATTTTTCTAAACAAGCTATTCTTGATTCTAATTTCTTATTCATATCTTTTTCGCTCTAAAGTAGAGAAATTTAATATTTGTGAATTTATTTTGTCTACATGATATTATAATTCTAATATATTATTATATTTATTTTAGACATAATTAAATGCCCATAAGTAATCTTTGGTAAATTGAGTATAATGCTGTTTGAAAACGAATGTCATTGTCAAATGAGCTTATTGTAAAATCATCAAGCGCGACTTTATATAAGTTCATAATCGATCTTGCGTCGTATGCTTTTACAATAGCTTCAACAATAGGCTCAACATTAAGATCTTTATCAAATGTTTTCTTTGCAAGATCGAAAAAGAAATTTTGATAATCATCTTTAACGAGTGCAATAGGGGCACTCATAATTTTGTTTGCAAGTTCAACCATAACAGATTTATGTTTCTTAATATCATCCGAACTTGCACGCGAATTTTTAATAAGCCATAAAATGTTTGCAAAGTACTTTGCTATATAAATGTAGCATGATTCCTCTGCGTTTAGAAAGTCATCTTCGCCTAATAATAAATATTTCTCAAACAATTTATGAGCATCACGCAAATGGCCTTTTGAACGCAACGCAATTAAATCTGCGGCCTTATCTGATATATTAATGTCTTTTGTTTTAGCAATAGACTTTATATTTTCTATAATTGCATCTTTAGGCTGTGTTTTAAACTCTAATGTCAATGACCTTGATATAATTGCTGGTAAGATTGCGTTCTTCTCGGTTGTGCATAACACATAGTAGATATTCTTAGGCGCATCCTCAAATAATTTCAATAATGCTGATTGTGCAGCTCTAGTTGTAAGATGGAATTCGTCAAATGTTATAACACGCTTTTTACCTGCTGGAACGTACATGAGATCTTCATATAAATCTCTAATGTTGTCAACACGATTAACTAATGATGAGTCGAATTCTGAATAGCATGGATTATCGTCAATATTGCATTTACATGAAGCACATTCACCACATATATCATCTGTTAGATGCGTGCAATTTACAGCCTTCGAAAACAGTCTTGCTGATGTTGTTTTACCGCATCCATAGGCGCCGGCAAAGATATACGTGGATGGGCCATCATTCTTTGCAACAGATAACAGTAATTTATTATTTGACTCGCATCCAACAACTTCATTGAATTTCTTTGGTCTAAAATCAAGCATAATATACCATATATAAAAATATAACTATATAATGAAATCACTATATAGTTATATACATATAAATTTATTATTCTTTAGCGCCAAATTCAGTTAACAATCTAACCATACGCATATCAGGCGCTAGATTTAGTGGTGTTAACTTTCTATTATCTCTAACATTAATATCAGCACCATTATTTATTAGTATGCGTGCAGCCTCTCTTGAATTACCAACGACTGCCCATGATAAAGCTGTTCTTCCGAATCCATCTTTAGCATTAACGTCTGCCCCAGCTTTTATAAGCATTTTTACTATATCAGCATTATCTTTAAGTGATGTGATTATAAGTGGTGTTTTACCATTATCCTCAATATTAGGATCCGCACCATGTGTTAATAAATAATTTACAATGTCTGCATTTTGTGCTCTGCAGTGGTAAATTAACGGATATCCAACTTTATCATATGATTTATTAATATCGCAATTATATGTCTCAACTGCTTCTCTAACCTCATTTAAATTATTATTGAATACCATACCTGCTTTAACGGCATCATTATTAACTGCAGCTAGAAATTGTTTAACAGACATTCCATTCTTAACGCCAGACTGTTTTAATAAATACTCTGTCAAATATTTTTTGTCTTTTATAAAGTTAAAGTATTTAAATGGCTCATTTTGAATGGTTAGATTTATTAATTCAATCGTTTCAGCATCTAATGAGCGCACATCAAATCTAATTTCTTTTATATATCTGGAAACATTTTTAATTGGTCCTTTTACAGCTTCCTCACTCTCACGCTCTTCATGATAATCCCATGTATCGTCTTTTTCGCCTTCTACATCCCATGCAAAATCATTATAAGGACCTATTCTATAACTATTTGATAAAGCATCACCATCAACAACAATTTGTAATAAAACGTTTTCAGCTTCTACATCATCAGTTTTAACTGTAAATTGTCGATTTCTTGTAAATGACACCCAATCAGTTTCAGCATTATGCAGCCAATTTTTATATTGTCCAGAAGCACCAAGTGTATCATTAGGTTTAATCCATTTTAGATATGAATCTATAGTGCATACATGGTAAATATCACCTACCTGTTTACCTTCATATATTTTCTTTTCTAATTTTAAAATTCTATGCTCAATATGATTTAATTTCTCTGTTATATTCATAATGCAATCTCTTAATGTTTATTAATGATAATTAAAATAAATCTATGTAAATTAGATATATAAAATAAGGCACTCTTAAGAGTGCCTTATCTTTTATTAAAGATTTAATTTAGACATTAAATTATTTAACAATTTATCATTTAAAATTTCAGCAGCTTCTTTATCATTATCTTTAACATACTGAACTAAACATTTACCAAATGGTGTTCGAATACCAACTTTTGTTTTAATTGTATTAAACAATTTATCATCATTTTTTAATGCATATATGAAAAGTTGACCGAGCTCATCAATTGATTCTTTATTATTTAAATCGTCAATAATAAGGTTTAGCAATTCATTTGGCAACTCATCAATATATGACAATAATTCATCTATTGTAAATACATCAATTAGATCTAATTTTCCATATAAATAAGTAGCTAAATTGTAACATTTATTTTTAATAGCATTAATAAAATGATATGTTTCAATTGGCATATTAAATTTTTTCATTAAATAACGAATAATATACATATATGCCATTTGTGTTTCAGGTCTACAATTATTAACTACTTGTGCAATTAATCCATTTTCACCATCTAGTTGTTGTGCAACATTTTTAAATCTATCGCACATCGCTGAAACATCTCTGTCGCTAACACCATAAACACGTGCTTCATCTGGTGTTAGTTTAATATTTGGGTCACCAAATAATAATTTAAATGCACCAATATTTGCATTTGCTGCATGTGTTAATAATACATTTTGAATTTTTGGTTTATTAGTTATATCATTTGCAAATTCTTTAATAGCGTGTTCTATATCACTAGAATCACCACTTTCTAATGCTTTATAAACATCATTTAAATTAGTAAAATAATCAGATGCTAATGCGTCATCATCTAAATCATCGATTTCATCATCTGCAAGTGATCGTGTCATATCTTGACCTGGTCTTGGAATTACACCAATATCATCCCATTTATAATCAGGATTATATTCATATAAATTACCATTACTAAACACCGCGCCATCTTTAACCATGTCAAGAATGATACTTGATGAGCCAAAATGTTTCCTAATTTCAGGTCGAGTTTTAGGACCTTCATCACGTAGGTATTTCCAGAATTTAAAAGCTTTACTATCACTACCACGTGTTACAGTTTTTTCATTTAATAATTTTTCTAAATATTTAACTTTACGCTCTAATAATAGCCGTTTTTTAAATGACATTTTAATCGCCTCCACTAAGTATATCTTAATATAAAAATATAGCTTATAATATACACTAAATAGATATATTATAAGCTATATTATATACATTTTTAATTTTTACAAATAATACTATATATCGCCTTTAAGTAATAATGGATTATCGATTTCATTTAGTGAAACACGTTTTATCCCTATATTTGAGTAATCAATATCATCAATTGGTATTTCTGCATAATTATTAAGGTCACCAGAATTAAATAGTGATAAATTTAAAATATCATTTGGATTTACAGATGTTTCTTTTGTTGTATGTGCATTATATAACATGCCTACTTATTATTTTCTTTATACCATTTTTGATAGTCATTCCATTTAAGTTCACCACCTTCAGCTTTATACTTCTTATAGTCCTCGCTCATTTGTTTACGAGATTCTCTCACTTTATCATCATGTTCTTTTGTATGTCCCTTGGCTTTTAATGCATCTGATACTTTCTTTCTATATGATTCATCTTGCCAAAGCGCTAAAGTATTTTTGCGACATTTTTCTTTAGTTTCTTCTGTAGCTAATTTACCTATATGTGCAACTATTTGTTTTTGTCTATATTCTTCATTCTGCCATAATTCTTTATGAGCTATACTATTGGCAAGTTTAACACTTTCACGATTGTTAACTTCTTTACACATTGCATTAAAAGCTAATTTTCCTTCTTCAGTCATATTAGCGAATCTTTCTTTTTGTGCTTTACTACACTTTGCTCGAATTTCATCTGTCATAGATTCTTTAACTCTTTCACTTATAAAGTTTCTATGCTCTGGTGTCATAATTTTGCTAATAGACTCACTTATCTTATCTCTAGTCTTTTGTGATATTACTTTATCTTTATTTGCTAAACCTATTTTCTTTTTAGTTTCATCAGATCTTTTAATACCTTTAAGACTATTACTAATGCTATACTTGGCACTTTCAGAATGATGCTTTCCAAGCATGCTTTTAACATTATTTTCTTTCATTTTCTTTCTAGTTTCTTCTGAACGCTTATGAATTTCAGTATGTTCTTCTTTCGTAACAAAAATTACATATTTACCGTATTCAAAAGTGCCATCTAAATTATGTCCCCATAATTCATAATGTTCATCATTATATTTTCTTTGTTCTTCTGTATCTCTTAAGTGATGAATTACTTTAGCATCTTTATCTGTATTAAATTGTAAAGATCTTTGTAATTTTCTTGTTTTATTATACCATTCATATTTACCAGGAAATTTATCTGATTTCTTCCATTCTTTTTGATTCATAACAACACCTATATACAATAAAAGCCCTACAAATAAATTGTATGGATGATTAGTCTTCATACAATATATTTGTAGAGCTTATTAAGCTTAATTTGAGTCAGGTGCAGATTAATCGACTCATGTGCTGTATATTTATATTGATATTATAATAAATCTTTTGATGAAATAAATTTAATTCCATTTAAATCAGAATCTAATAAATTTTCATTATTGTCTATATTTAATAAATAATTATAGTCTTCAGAATTAAATAGTGATAAATTTAAAATATCATTTGGATTTGAAAATGTTTCTTTTGTAGTATATGCATTATATAATGCTCCAACAATACCATCCATTTGGTCTTTATTAAATCCTTTCGCAGTGCCACCAGATGGATGGTCCACCTTATGTTTTGAACGATACCAGATTAAATCAAATAATTCTTTATGTATTGAGTCTGCAAATTCTCTACTGAAATGTACACAATTTTTATATAAACAATCAACAAAGAACAAATATTGTGTATCAGTTTTATCTACTGACTGATAGACTGTTTTAATATTTTGTTCATTTAAATATTGTCGGCTTGATTCACTTTGAAATTGGTCAAACGAAACTAATCCTATTGTTAGACCTAATTCATCACGCATATATTTAATAAACTCATGACATCTTGAAATAGATACACGTTTAGGCGCTGGTGGTGGAACAATTCTTAATGTAAAATCATAATAAAATTCTGGGACTTCCACACCATCAACTAGTTTGCTTCCATTTTTATAACAACATGCAAGACCGTATGCGTCATTGCTAACACCAATGTCTATATGTAAATATCTTGGGCATTCTTTATGCGGAAATTCAATACCATTTAAATAATATTGAATACAGTTTGACGGATCATCATTCATCGTTTCAACTGTAAATTCATGTTTAGTGAATAATGGTTTAATATTTTCATCGATACAAGATTCAAAAACTGATCGTGATGAGAATAATTTACCTGTTGACGCGACAGACATGCCTGAAAAGTCTTGAAGACCTTGTATTACATTATTTGAATAGTTTGGATAAAAGTCAATAGGCACTTCATCAATTAAATTTCTATATTCTTGTGATAATCTAGCTATAGCTTCTTTAATTGAAAGTGATGGGTCTAAACTAATTCCTAATTTTACACTTAAATCTGATGTGCTTTCTATAATAAATGGATCAAATTTATCATTACCAGCAAATACAAAGAAAGTTTCATCAGAATATGTTCCTTTTGGCTTAATATCCCATAGTCTAGCACGTGCATACTTTATTGAGTGATCAGTCAATGATTTTTCATATAACTTCGAAGTCATTGACGTTTTAAATGTTGATGATGAAATAACAAGATTTAAAGAATTATTAACACCATTAGATGTAAAACGTGATGAAGTTCTTGATAAGACTGCATTATATAATTCTTCAACATCACCCATATTCACTTCAGAACCACTACTATCACCGAAGAAATTTGCCTCATCAATAATAGCACTAATACAGTTTAAACCAATCATATCAGCAGTAGATGACCCATAGAAAATACGAATATTTTCTGGAAAGTCTAATGTTGAATTTCTATACTGATTTCTTTTAAATAACTCTTTGAAATATGGAACACCATCAATAATTGATCTTAATTGTGCGAATCCTGAACGTTCAGCCTGATATTTTGTCAATGAAAAATACAGGAATGCAGTCATTGAATTTGACATTAAACCAAACAGACCTGCAACATTTTCATAGCATGAAAGTTCATATAGCTTTCTTAATACAATATATAAACCTACTGTTGACTTTCCTGTATTGTGATTTATTAATCCACCATCTGAGATATATGTATGACTTCCAGCTACTTCAATATCACCAACTAAATCATTACTATACGATTTGCTTTTTACCGTGATAAATGAACATTCATGATTGTAAATATACGTAAGTACATCTGACTCATTAAACCAATTACTAAAATGTTCTTTATATTTACATAAAGTTTCAAAAGTAATTTCCTGATTGCTTCTTCTATATACTTTTAAAGAGTCTAAATTTCTTGGTATTACTAAATACGGTAATGTTCTCATATATGCAGAAACATTTGGCAATATTGTTCTGCAATTCGAATTGTAATCACAATTAATATTTTTTAATCTTTCAAGCTTATATTTCCATTTTAATGGGCAATTATTTTTGAATCGCTGTTTTGATCTAATATTTATAATTAGTAAATTATAGTAAGTCTTATAATTAGATTTATATTTTACTTGTTTACTATGTATTGTAGATTCAATACCTACTGATGATAATAACCATTTTAATTGGTATATTAAATCTTTTGAAGCTAGTGTAATATTAATATTACCTTTTTTTGAAAAATGACCATCAGTATCAAACAAACCAGCAATAAATTGCCATTTTACTTCTGCATTAGAACAAAATACCCAACTTGGTATTGCTTTTGTATATGAATTTGCAGTAATACTATTAAATAATCGTTTTACTAATTGTGCATTACTCGATCTTATATTTCGATAATGCCATTTATTATTTTTTATATAATGATGAACATTTGAATTTTGAAATACTTTTATAAAAGTATTTTCAATATCATCTGCACCATCTAGTTTATCATCCCAAATAAATTGTATATAATTTGGTTGTGATATACAACCATCACCTAAAATACTACCGGTTACGTATGCTTCATCAATAGTATAGTCATTATCATATGATACTTTAATACTATTAGATTTTAATACTTTATCATTCTCTGTAATATCGGATAATTTTTTAAATCTAATAGTTGTGCCATCAAATACTTTTAATAAATGATCAGCAGAACCTGTAAATATAGTGCCATCACTAAATTCTGCTGTAATGACATTTTTATTACCAACAATATGTGTCGCTATAATTTGTTCATTACCAGTTTCGGTGTTTATATATACTTTATTACCTGCATTAATTAAATTCTGAATTTCATTTAATTTTAATAAACCTAATGATGTTTCATAATACGTTGTATTAACTGGTCTACATCCAATGCCGCCAGTAATAACTATCTGTGTATAATTTTGTTTTCCACCACCAAAGATATCACATATAAGGTCTTTCCAAAAAGGGTATAATTTTCTAGCATCTCTACCAGCATAATAATCACTGTTTATCCATTCTTCAATTGGCACGATTGGTCTTATTTGCTGATATTCTTTGATTTGTACTTTGTCAATTATATTTGCAATAGGATTTAATGATTTATCACCTGTTAAAAGTTTTACTAACTTCGATATATCTGCGCGTTTTTTATTTACTTTGCCCATACTATTTACCATTCATGCTGACAATACTCTAATTAAAATGTGGTTAATCATGTTATATATAATTATTGGATATTAGTTACTTTAGATACTAATAGAAATAATAATTTTAAAATTCAACATTAAATTATTAGAATTGCTTACATTTTATAGTTAAGTAAATAACTTAAGTGCATTATATAATAAAATTATTAATAGTGATAATAGTCAATTTAAACAAATAAAGCCTACTAGTTAATTAGTAGGCTTTACACTTATATAATTAGTTTGACGCTATATTGTTTGTAAATTAATCACTTCTGTGATAATTATAATTATATATAATCTTTTGGATTAGGATAAATGTCAAGAAATGACAACTTACCTGTATCTGTCATTATATCATAATCCCAACAGCCATCTTCATTACAGAAATAAATACGTGATAAGTCTTCTGATACAATAAAACTTGAACTTTGTATTAGCAATAATCTAGCACTTAATGTTGCCTCAGATAAACTATTGAAACAACCAAATATTTCCGCGTTAGCATCCCTTTCAGGATATAGTCTATATAAATAGTATTTCATCAGAAGACCTTTATAATTATTTACTATAAACTACATATGAATATGGCCACAGTTTGAACATGATGAATGCTTCATTAAACTGCACCATCCAATAATATTGCCAATCTGTGATTTAAATTTCTTTGCTTTCGCCGGCTTCATATCACGTGCTAACGTATCACATTCAGTGAGAATGTCTTTAATAGGTTGGTTCATATTTATAATGCTATCAGTTATAATATTAGATATAACAGACTTAATTGAACTTGGTGTATCATCAGATGCTTCTAATGCATTAAGATCTCTGAATATATAATCATTTACATCAAATGTACTATGTAAATGATTTAATTTTGTATTCATATCAGAAAATGATATTTGATTATCTTTACTAACATAATTCATAGGGAACGTAATTGTAATACCAGTATCTTCATCATATAATGATGGATGAATTTCATTAAAGCCATCCATATTCGAATACTTACCTGTAAATGAAAGCATCAGTTGTAGATTCGATCCCTTAACTGGTTTAAATAAATTCATGTTAATTTTATTATCAAATGTAGAATCTGCTGTTACTTGAATATCAGTATCATCATTTGTGATTTCATATTTATTCATAAAGTCTGCAAAACATGTGAATAATTCAGGTTTTGTCTTTACATCATTTGGCCAAGGACTGGGACCGTCTTCATAACGAGTGCCTTCTTCACCTTTAGTATTATTTATATTTAAATCAATGATAGTCAGTGCATCATCTGATTTTGCATAAAATACAAAACAATCAGCATAACATTTAAATAGTTTATTCACAATAGGCAATACTAAATCAAGCACATTTACTTCATCACATACTGCAAATAGAAGTTTAAATTTAACACCTAATGCATCAACTAATTTTTTAAGTGAAGCTTTCGATAATGTATAATTATGACCTGTAGTTTTTATAATATAATCATATTCTAATTCAGAATCACCTTTAACAATTTCCTTTACATCTTTATTTTCAATAAAAAATGGCTGTGGAATACTACGTTTCATATAATCAAAATGTTCAACAAGTGAAAAACTATCAATGCTCATATTTTAACTCCTTATATATAAAATAATAGGTTATAGAGTAATACTATAACCTATTATACATTACATTACTGCAAAAATTAACCTTGTACTATTACCATAAGGTGTCATTGAATAAACTGTATTTGCAAACCCAATCATTTCATGTGCTTTACTTAAGTCATTAAATGAATTTGCAA
>Ga0265301_10006788_pt1 | contig 10841 bp, 7 predicted proteins | sample AusTroGonzalo_MG_2_FD_193488 | JGI IMG/M metagenome (GOLD analysis project Ga0265301, IMG submission 193488) | Bovine rumen microbial communities from tropical cattle in Woodstock, Queensland, Australia - Gonzalo_04 | ecosystem: Host-associated > Mammals > Digestive system > Stomach > Rumen ...
GATGTGGATCGCAACCTGAATATCAGCGTCGATGCCGACTGCTATATCTATGGGAATGTGATGAGCCTCGTGGGAGGAGACCAGTTTGCCCAAAGAACAGATCTCAAAGAGGATATGACATTTTTTTATTTGTTTGCAGGTAATACGAATCTGAAAAGTCATCCTATCAAGAAGCTGTTGCTCCCTGCCACGAAACTTACCAAAAAGTGCTATCAGCAGATGTTCTATGGTTGTACGGCATTGACGGTTGCCCCGGACTTACCAGCCCAAGATTTGACGGAAAGGTGTTATAGTTACATGTTTGCAAACTGCTTTGCTTTGACGGCGACACCAGTATTGCCTGCCACCGAATTGACACCCTATTGCTATTATGGTATGTTCTTAAGTTGCGATGCACTGACAGAAGCACCTGAGATAGTGGCTACGGCTATAGGCGAATATTGTTGTTCAAGGATGTTTGCAAATTGTTCGGCTTTGAAGACAGCGCCTTCCAGACTTGCCAGCACTGTGGCTGACCATTGCTATTATTACATGTTTGCTGATTGTACGGCTCTTGTCACTGCTCCAGAACTGCCGGCTACGACCATGGAACCGTATTGCTATTCTGCTATGTTCCGTGGCTGTTCATCCCTTGAGACCGCGCCGGCATTGCCTGCCACCATATTGGCAGACCATTGCTATGAAAGCATGTTTTTTAATTATTTGAATGATCCATATCAGTTGAAGAATGCTCCAGAGCTGCCAGCTACGACCTTAGCAGATAACTGTTACACTTATATGTTTAGCGGCTGTAATTCCTTGACGACGGCACCAGTCCTGCCTGCTAAGGTACTCGTGAACGGGTGTTATGTGTGTATGTTTAATAGTTGCACGAGCCTGACCAGTGTGAAGTGTCTTGCAACAGGGATTGCGTCTGATGCAATGACATCGCCCACATACAACTGGTTGAGAAACGTACCTGCTTCTGGTACATTTGTGAAGGATGCCAGTGTGGACTATGGTTCAGGAGAATTCTGGGATACCACCACTCAATTAGGGTCCACTACCAAATGCGCAGCGCAGAGTATTGCGAATTGGAAGTTTTCTAACGCTGAATAGATTTCCGGGCAAAACGTAGAATATGAGAATAAGCAAATATATGACAATCACCGCAGCCGTGCTCCTGCTGACGGGCTGTGCCAAAGAGCCTGAAGCCGGCATCATCACTGTCGATGCGAGCATCGGCGCACTGACGAAAGTCGCCTCCAATGGCGCCGCATCCAGTTTCGAGACGGGCGACAAGATTGCCGTCTATGCCTGGACGGGCAGCGCGACCGAAGTCCCTGCCGGCCGGGTGTTGGACGGCGTCGTGAACACCTTAGGCAGCGACGGGAAGTGGGCGCCTGCGTCCCCGATGTATTGGAAGCCCGGCTTAGATGCACACTATTTCCTGGGCGTCAGCCCGGCGCGTACGGTCAGCGATTTCACGGCGGACGCCTTTACGCTTTCGGGCGTTTACGCCACGGATGACCTGCTGATCGCCCGGAATCTTGCCGGTGTCAAGCCCGGCTCCGGAGCGGTGGCGCTGTCCTTCCAGCATGCGATGGCTCGGCTGACGGTCAATGTCAGGCTGCGCAATGAATTCGGCGTTTCGCCCGCGGTCAGCGCCAGCGTTAGCGCGAAGGGCGGCGCCATGGTGAACTACCTCACGCAGGCCGTCACGGCCACGGGCGACGCCTCGGACATCGGCCTCGCCGCCGAAACGTCCGCCGCGAGTGGCTACACGCACAGTTTCAGCGGCATCCAGGTGCCGCAGGACGGCGTCAAATCCATCGTGGTTACCGTAGGCGGCAACCGTTATATTTACACGGCAGGGGAGGATATCCCGCTCACCTCTGGTCACCACACCACCCTCGGCCTCCTCGTCGGCAAGGACAAGATCGAGCTTTCCGGCGTCTCCATTTCTGACTTGAAAGATGGTGGCAGCATTCCCGGTGGAACGGCTGCCGTCACGAAGATCAACGGCCACGAGTTCGTGGATATGGGCAACGGCCTCCTCTGGGCCACCTGTAACGTGGGTGCGTCCAACCCGGAAGAGTCTGGCGACTACTTTGCCTGGGGAGAGACTGCGACGATGGACAATTTCAGGTTTGAAACATACCAGTGGATGGAAGCGGGGAAAAACGAATGGAAGTATATCACAAAATATTCCTTCGCCGACGGGCAAACCTCTGGCATCTGGTATGACGGGGGCATTTTCAAAGGTGACAACGGCGACGGCGTGGAGCACAAGGATCTTGCTTCATACAATTATGTTGATGACGCCGCCCGCGCGAACTGGGGCGGTGACTGGCGTACGCCGACGGATGCCGAGTGGACCTGGCTGCGGGATCACTGCACCTGGGTTTGGCAGGATGACTATAACAGTACCGGTGTAAAAGGAATGCTTGTGACCAGCATGATCAACGGCAACCAGATCTTCCTGCCTGCCGCAGGGCTCCGGAACCTTACAAATTTTGGCGAAGTTGGATCTCACGGTTACTACTGGTCTTCTTCCCTCAGACTCACGGATGTAGCCTATGAACTGCTCTTCGATTCGGAGGATGGAGTCAGAATCGGACAGGATTCCCGTAGTTACGGACAGCCTGTGCGTCCTGTCCTGGGAACGCCTCTCCCTGCGCTTGGCGACCTCTACTACAGCGACGGCACCTATAGTTCGACGCTCGTGGCGGGCAAGACGCCCATTGGCGTCATAGCCTACGTCGACCAGCTGGGTACTGCCGATGACGAAATCACGGAGAAGAGCCACGGCGGCGGTCATGGCCTGGTGCTCTGCCTGAAGAATGCGGCGAGCAATGTCTGCTGGAGCACGGAGACGAGTACGCTTGAATTTGGTGACGATGCAAAGGTTGATAATCTCGATGCCCTGAAGCGCACGACGGACGTGAGCGGCTATACGAACACAGCGACGCTGGCAGCGAAGGCAGGTGCGGCGACGAAGTACCCCGCCGCCTGGCAGGCCAAGAACTATACGGGCCTTACTGCTCCCGCCGGCACCACGGGCTGGTTCCTGCCGAGTGCGCAGCAGTGGGTGAAGATGCAGGAGGGCCTCGGCGGACTGGCAGAGGGCGACATCAAGTGGCGCACTTGGTTTGACAACGACCATACCGCTGCCGACAAATGGGAAACGGCCATGGCAAAGGCGGGAACAAAGGGTACGGCCTACGACAGCGTGACCGACGATTACCTGTGGTACTGGTCTAGTTCCGAGGGCTTCGCCGACGACGCCGTCTATCTGGGCGTCGACGCTACGGGTACTGGTAAGGGCTACGGTTTCTACTGGAACCTCGACTATAAGTTCTACTTGTCCACCTACTTCCGCGTTCGTCCCGTCCTCGCCTTTTAAATTAATGATTTCCGGGAGCACAGGATAGCCTGTTTGCTCCCGGAAACTGTTTTTTCTGTATTCCGGGAGCGCCAGAGGTCGGTTTTGCTCCCGGAAACCAAATTATTCTTCTGCCAGGCAGCCGTCCATGAGGGATTCGATGGCCTCTTTGTCGAGGTGTTGTCCGATAAAGACGATCTTGTTCATGCGGTCGCCGTACTCGGGATCCCAGTCGCGGCGGAGTTTGGCGTCGCGGCGCATCATCTCCTGCAGTTCGTCGCGCGGCATCGTGGCGAACCAGTAGCCGGCGTCCTTGAGGGTCTTCTGCTGGCCCGCTGTCTCGAAGAGGTAGCACTTGTCGGTGTCGGCGCTGAAGTAGCAGAGGCCCTTGCAACGGATGATCTCCTTGGGCCATTTCTTTGCGACGAAATAGTCGAACTTGTTGATATCCAGCGCGGGACGGGACTCATAGACATAGGTGCCGATGCCATATTCCTCGGCTTCGCCTTCTTCGTGGTCGTGATCGTGGTGATGGTGGTGGTGATGCTCGTGCCCGTGTTCGTCGTGATCATCATCGTCGTCATCGTCATCGTGATCCTCGTCGGAACCTTCGATTTCCGCAATCCAGGCGGCGCTGGTGGCCACCTTGTCGAAGTCGAAGAGGCCCGTGTGCAGGAGCTTGTCCAGCTCGATGTCGCCGTAGTCGCAGGTCAGGATCTCGGCCTTGGGCTGCAGGGCGCGCACGATGCTCTTCACGCGGCCCAGCTCGTCAGGCGTGAGCTCGGAGGCCTTGTTGAGCAGGATGATGTTGCAGAACTCAATCTGCTCGATGACGAGGTTCTCGATGTCCTCCTCGTCGATATTTTCGCGCTGGAGCGCTGCGCCGCAGCCGAATTCGTCCTTCATGCGCAGGGCGTCCACGACCGTGACGATACAGTCCAGGGTGGGAACGGCCACGCCCGGGTAGGACGGCCGCGCCAGCTGCGGATAGGAATTGATGGTCTGCGCGATGGGTGCCGGCTCGCAGATGCCGCTGGCCTCGATGGCGATGTAGTCGAAACGGTTCATGCGGGAGATTTCCTCCAGCTGGGCCACGAGGTCCATCTTCAGCGTGCAGCAGATGCAGCCGTTCTGCAGGGCCACGAGGCTGTCGTCCGTCTGACCCACGACGCCGCCCTTCTCGATCAGGTCGGCATCGATGTTCACTTCGCCCAAGTCATTGACAATCACCGCGAACTTGATGCCGCGACGGTTGGTCAGGATACGGTTCAGGAGCGTGGTCTTGCCGCTCCCCAGATAGCCGGTAATCAGCAGCACCGGCAGCGCTTTATTTTCTAATTCGATGTTCATAGTCATTTCGCTACGCGAAGATACTATTTTTTCGGGTATGTTGTGACTACAGGAGGAAGAACAGGGCGACGCCAATCATGGAGACGCAAACGCCGAAAATTTCTTTCGGTGTGACCTTCTGCTTGTAGATCAGCGCGTAAGGCAGGATGATGAGCACCGGGGTGAGGGCCATCAGCGTGGAGGCGATACCGGCGCGCGCGTACTGCACGGCCATCAGCGAGAGCGACACGCCGATGAAGGGCCCGAACAGGGTGGTGAGCCCGGTGAACTGCATCCCGCGGCGGTTGTGCACGGCGGCGCGCAGCTGCGGCAGCTGGCGCATGAGGGCCATCCAGACGAAGAATCCAATCGTACCGGTCAGGGAGCGTATCATCGTTGAGGCGAAGGGCATGGCCCAGCTGAACGCCTCCGGCGCTGTCGCGGGCAGGGCTGCCTCGTAGTGCTGCATGCCGATCTTGCTGAGCACCAGACCCACGCCCTGGCCCATGCCGGCGCCGATGCCGAGCAGCACGCCCTTGAGGGGCAGCTTGAGCGTGAGACGGTGGCCGTCCTGCGAGCGGCTGAGAATAGACAGGGCGATACCGGACAGGGTCACGCCCATGGCCAGTACCGACTTCCAGGAAAGCGTCTCGCCGAGCAGCGCCCAGCCCGCCAGGGCGGCGAAAACGGGCGCCAGCGTCATGAAGAGCTGCCCGAAGCGGGCGCCGATCACGACATAGGAATTGAACAGGCAGAAATCCCCGAATACATAGCCGACCAGGGCGGAGAGGCCCATCCAGAGCCAGGTCTTGCCGTCGGCGAAAGCGGGGTAAGGGTGTCCGATGACGATCCAGAGGAGTCCGGCCAGCAGGAGGGATGACAGGACCATGCGGAACAAGTTGGTGCTCATCGCACCGATGCGGCGGCTGGCCTCATTGGCGAAGAGCGCGGTCGCGGTCCACATCACGGCCACGACGAGCGAAATGATTTCTCCCAGATATTGCATAACGGCGTACTAACGGCGCGCAAATTTACAAATATTCCCGGATAATGGAAGCGGCCGCGTCAGCGATCCGCCCGCGAGCCCAGTCGGGCTGCATGGCGATGCGGTCGGGGATGCTTTCGGCCGCCAGGGCGACGATGTGCCGGAAGGGGAGTGCGGGCCCTTCGGCAACGCGTCCGCAGACCGCTGCGACGGGCACGCCCAGCTGCTGCGCGCGGCGCAGAATGCCGGCGGCAGCCTTGCCGCGGGCGGTCTGGCCGTCCAGCCGGCCTTCGCCCGTGATGACCAGGTCGGCGCCCGCCAGCAGCGTGTCGAAGCCGGCGGCGTCCAGCACTAGGTCGATGCCGCTTTCCAGCCGGGCGCCCAGCAGCGCATGCAACGCGCCGCCGATGCCACCGGCCGCGCCGGCGCCCGGCACCAAGACACCTTCTCCGATCAGCGCTGCGAATGATTGCGTTCCCGCATCCAGCAGCCGCACCTGCTCGGGCGTGGCGCCTTTCTGCGGCGCGAATACTTCCGCCGCGCCGCCGGGCCCGCAGAAGGGCGTGTCCACGTCGCAGGCGGCGGTGATTTGCGTCTGCGCAAGGGCGGGAAGTACGTTGCTTCTATCTATGTGCGCGATGCGACCCAACGAGGCGCCGCAGCCCGGCAATTCCTGCTCGGAGGCATCCAGGAAGCGGAATCCGAGGGCGGAAAGCAGGCCCGTGCCGGCGTCGTGGGTGGCGCTGCCGCCCAGGCCGATCAGCAGCTGCCGGCTTCCGCGCAGCAGCGCGTCCCGGACGAGCAGGCCCGTGCCGTAGGAAGAGGTCAGCAGGGGATGGCGTTCCTCCGGCCGGAGGAGGGGAAGGCCGCTGGCGGCGGCCGTCTCGACGACGGCGAGCTCGCCGCACAGGGCGTAGCGCGCCCGGATCGGCCGGCCGAGCGGATCGACTGTGTTCACCGGTATCCATTTGCCGCCTTGGGCGGCGCGTATGGCTTCGCAGAATCCCTCGCCCCCGTCCGCGACAGGCACGCGCGTGACCGTGCACGAAGGCGCAGCGCGCTGCAGGCCGTCCGCCAGGGCGTCGGCCACTTCCCGGGCCGTCAGGCAGCCCTTGAAAGAGTCGGGAGCAAGGATAACGTTCATTTCTTGAGGCACAAAGATACCGAATTTCTTTTTTTTGCTTATCTTTCGGAATAAAAACCAAATTGCCGTGAAAACCATTGTCCGAATCCTGACCTTGCTTTGTCTCCTGACCGGCCCATTGGCTTTCGGTCAGACTGACAGCCTCCGCTATGTCGTGCGTGGCACCGTCGTCGATGCCGCAGGCGGCAAACCGCTGGGTTATGTGTCCGTGACCATCCCGGGCACCAACTTTGCGACCGTTACCAACCAGGACGGTGCTTTCGTGATCAAATCCGACCGGCAGCCGCGCTTCGTCGCCTTCTCGCTGCTGGGCTACAAGCCGCAGACCGTTCCGGCCGACCGTGAACAGATGATGCACGTGTCCCTGTCGCGCGGCCAGTTCACGCTGGACCCGGCGCAGGTCATCTCCGCCGATCCGTACACGCTGCTCATGGACGCCATCTACAAGATCAATGCGAACGGTCCGGCCGAGGCGGAGCTCTTCGACTGTTTCTACCGCGAGACGGTCCAGAAGCGCCAGCGCTTCATCTATATCTCCGAAGCAGTCACCAAGATGTACAAGAGCCCGTACCGGCTCAATTTCGCCCGGGATCGCGCCGCCGTGGAGAAGAGCCGCCTGCTGGAGAGTCCGCGCAAGGCGGATACCCTGGCGGTGAAGGTGCTGGGCGGCCCCACGCAGGCCGTCGACCTCGATATCGTGAAGATGCGTACTTTCATCCTGGACCAGGAAGACCTGGAATGCTACCGCCTGGAGATGCTGGATCCGGTGATGCTGGACGACCGGCGTCAGTTCGTGATCCGGCTCATCCCCAACGCCGACCGGGATTTTGCTTTGCACAACGGTGTGATCTATATCGACCAGGAGTCGCTGGCCTTCTCCCGCATCGAACTTTCGCTGGACGTTACCGACCCGGCCAAGGCCACGCGCGCCATGCTGATCAGCAAGCCGATGGACATCCGTTTCCGACCGAAGGAGATGTCCCTGCTGCTGAACTACAAGCGCGAGGATGGCAAGAGCCGCCTGAGCTACGTCCGCACGGTCTTCCGCTTCAACTGCGACGCGCGCAAGCGCCTGTTCAACACGGAGTTCACCGCCATCGCGGAGATGGTGGTCACGAACCGGCATACGGGTGCCGACGCCGTGCCGATCGAGCGCAAGGACGCCTTCCGCAGCAGCGAGACGCTGGCCGACAGGACCCAGGCCTATTTCGATCCTGATTTCTGGAAGGACTACAACATCATCGAGCCCACCGAGAGCCTGGAGAACGCCATCGGCCGCCTGAAACGGGCCGAAGGTAAATAGTTCCGCGTTTTCTTGTATTCTTGACCGGAATAAAGTATATTTGTTCCGGTTAGTTATTGTATTTTATGTCAGAGAAACGTTTGCTTTTGGGCGATGAAGCGGTGGCCCTCGGGGCCTTGCACGCCGGTCTGTCCGGCGTCTATGCCTATCCGGGCACGCCTTCGACCGAGATTACCGAATACATCCAGCAAAGTCCGTTCGCGCGGGAGCGTGGCGTGCGCAGCCGTTGGTGCACCAACGAGAAGACGGCGATGGAAGCCGCGCTGGGCATGTCCTACGCCGGCAAGCGCGCCCTCGTGTGCATGAAGCACGTGGGCATGAACGTCTGCGCCGACGCCTTCGTCAATGCCGCCGTCACGGGCGTGAAAGGCGGCCTGGTGGTGCTGGCGGCGGACGATCCCTCCATGCATTCCTCGCAGAATGAGCAGGATTCCCGTTTCTACGGGAAATTCGCCCTGGTGCCCATCCTGGAGCCGTCCGACCAGCAGGAAGCCTACGACATGATGGCAGACGCGTTCGCCCTGTCCGAGCAGCTGCACCTGCCGGTGCTGATGCGGCTCGTCACGCGCCTGGCGCATTCCCGCGCCGCGGTGCAGACGGGGGAGCCCCTGGCCCAGAACGCGCTGGATCCGGACAACGAGCGCACGCACTGGGTGCTGCTGCCCGGCAATGCCCGCCGGCAGTACGCGTCTCTGGTCGGCAAGCAGCCGGAGATCGCCGCCTGCGCGGAGCAATCGAAATACAACAGCCTGCGCATCCCGAAGACCTCGGATGTGGGCGTGATCGCCGCAGGCATTGCGTATAATTATGTCCGGGAGTCGGCGCCGGCCGGCCTCCCGATCCTCAAGGTTTCGCAGTATCCCTTCCCCATCCGGCAGGTCCGCGAGCTCGCGGCGCACTGCGGCCGCATCCTGGTCGTCGAGGACGGACAGCCCTTCCTCGAAGAGCAGGTCCGGGCCGTGTTCGGGGAGGAGTATCCCGTCGCAGGTCGCCAGAGCGGCGAATTGCCGCGCATGGGCGAGCTGACGCCGGACTGCGTCGCCGCCGCGCTGGGCGTGGAGGGCGGTTCCGCTTTCGCGAACGCGCACAACCTCGCACCCCGGCCGCCCCAGCTCTGCCAGGGCTGCGGCCACCGCGACGTCTATACGGCCCTGAACCAGGTGGCGGCGGAGTATCCGGACGCCCGCATCTTCGGGGACATCGGCTGCTACACGCTGGGCGCGCTGCCGCCGTTCCGCGCCATCGACAGCTGCGTGGACATGGGCGCTTCCATCACGATGGCCAAGGGTGCCGCCGACGCCGGCGTGTATCCCGCCATCGCCGTGATCGGCGATTCCACCTTCACGCATTCCGGTATGACCGGTCTGCTGGACGCCGTGAACGATCATTCCGACATCACGGTCATCATCAGCGACAACCTGACGACCGCCATGACCGGCGGCCAGGATTCCGCGGGCACGCACAAGTTCGAGGCCATCTGCCTCGCGCTGGGCGTGGAGCGGGAGCATCTGCACGTGGTCGTGCCCCTGCCGGCGAACATGCCGGAAATCACGCGCATCCTGCGCGAGGAAATCAATTACCACGGTGTGTCCGTCATCATCCCGCAGCGGGAGTGCATGCAGACGCTCGGCCGCAAACTCCGTCAGAAAAAACAGGAAACGAAATGAAAATAGATATCAAACTTTCCGGTGTCGGAGGGCAGGGAATCCTCTCCATCGCGACCGTGATCGGCGAGGCCGCCACGGCCGCCGGGCTGCATCTCAAGCAGGCTGAAGTGCATGGCATGAGCCAGCGCGGCGGCGATGTGCAGAGCGACATGCGCCTGAGCACGGACGGCATCTGCAGTGACCTGATTCCGCTCGGGCAGGCCGACCTCATCATCTCGATGGAGCCGATGGAAGCGCTGCGCTACCTGCCGTACCTGGCGAAGGACGGCGCCGTGATCACGTCCAGCAAGCCACTGGTCAACATTCCCAATTATCCGGACGAGGCGGCACTGCTCGCTGAGCTGGATGCGCTGCCGCACGTGGTGCGGGCCGACATCGAGGCGCTCGCCCGCGAGCACGCGATGCCCAAGAGCGCGAACATGATCCTGCTGGGCATGGCCGCGCCGTCGCTGAAGCTCCTCGACGAGGAGCAGCTGCGCGGCGCCATCGCCCGTGTCTTCGCCCGCAAGGGGGAGGCCGTCGTGAATGCCAACCTGGAAGCCTTCCAGCTCGGCCTTGAATATGCAAAAACCTGTTAGTCAGTAGTATATGATCTGGAATCCCACCAAAGAATGCATGTCGCGCGAACAGATGCGTGAGCTGCAGGGCAAGCGCCTTCACAAAATTGTGGAGTACGTGTATCACAACGTTCCGTTCTACCGGAACAAACTGCAGGAGATGGACCTCTCGCCGGCCGACATCCAGACGATCGATGATATCGTCAAGCTGCCGTTCACGACCAAGAAGGACCTCCGGGACAACTATCCCTTCGGCCTGCAGGCGGCGCCGCAGAGCGAAATCATCCGCATCCACGCTTCGTCCGGCACTACGGGCAACCCGACCATCGTCGGCTACACCCGCAAGGACATCAGCATCTGGAGCGAGTGTATGGCGCGCAGCCTGACCTCCTTCGGCGTGAGCCGCGACGACATCTTCTCCGTGTCCTATGGTTACGGCCTGTTCACGGGCGGCCTCGGTGCCCACAACGGTGTGGAGACCATCGGCGCGTC
>Ga0265301_10006790_pt1 | contig 10839 bp, 8 predicted proteins | sample AusTroGonzalo_MG_2_FD_193488 | JGI IMG/M metagenome (GOLD analysis project Ga0265301, IMG submission 193488) | Bovine rumen microbial communities from tropical cattle in Woodstock, Queensland, Australia - Gonzalo_04 | ecosystem: Host-associated > Mammals > Digestive system > Stomach > Rumen ...
TCAAAATCAGAGTAATGCCAACAAAAATCATCCAATTCATAGTAACCAAACCAATGAGCTATCCTTATTTTTGAATGCGTTAATTATAGCAGAAATCCCAGAAATAAATAGGAAGAATCCTAAAATTATATCCATAAATTTCCAAAATATGCTAGGAGCACATATTGTTATAATTCAGAAGATTATCACCACGATTGCTAATCCCATCATCAATGAATAAGGCCAAGCCTGTATTTCTTTTCCTTCCATAAATTTACTTATTCATAAAAAATAAAGTAACATATATTTTCATACGATGAATATACTAAATTTTCTATAAAAATCAAATGTCAGTTTTCTGGGTTTTTACTTGCAATTATAATAAAAGTTTTTACAATGAACTATTGATGAAAAATCAGATTTTTATTTTTGTTAACATTGAAAATTTGTTATGACAACATTAGAAATGATGGATTCAATACTTCAATATTGGAAAGATAATAATGCATTTCAAAGATCGATTAATGAAAGATCAGACCAAATGCAATTTCGTTTCTTCGATGGACCTCCATTTGCTTCATGAGATCCTCACTATGGACACTTATTAGCATGAGCTATCAAAGACGTTTTTCCTCGTTATATGACTATGAGAGGTTTTCGTGTGGAGAGAAAATGGTGATGGGATTGTCACGGATTGCCAGTAGAAAAAGCGGTTGAGAAGAAACTTTGAATTGATGGAAAAAGAGATATAGAAAATAAAATCTGAATTGAAGCATTCACAGAAGAATGTAGAAAATACGTAGATAATACTAACGAAGTTTGGAAATGGTTCGTAGATCATTCTGGACGTTGGGCAGATATCGAACATCCATATCGTACTATGGACTTGGATTTTATGGAAAGTGTAATGTATTGTTTTTCAAATATCTACAGACAAAATCTAGTTTACAAGTGATTCAAGGTTCAGTGGTACTGTCCTAGCTGTGCTACTCCATTGGCAAATAATGAGGTAACAGATGGATATGAAGATAAAACTGATACAGCAATTACAGTTAGATTTAAGCTTATAAATAAAGCTTACGAAAAAAGATTTGAATATGAAATTACTCAGAGCGATGAAGCTGTGAATGTGGTTTGCTGTGTAATCAAAAGAGATGGAAAATATTTACTAGAATACTGAGTAAAGGCTCAGAAATATGTTTTCCCTGGAGGAAAGGTTGAAAAATGAGATAGTATAGAAAAAACTGTAGCCAAAGAAATTAAAGAGGAGCTAGATGTTGAGACTAAGAGCTGTAAAATTTTGTGAGAATTCAAAGAAATACTTAAATGAAATATCTGGAATTTGATTTATGTTGAAGCTGAAATTGAAGGGGAACCTAAGATTATGGAACCAGATAAAATTACTCAACTTCATTGGGCTGAAATAAAAGAAAGTGAAAATGAAATCTGAATGGAAGTAAATATTGATTGAACTATAATGAACGATCCTGATGAAATTATCAGTCAGTTCTATGATTTATATGTAGTTCATAATGAATTATACTGAAAAATGCAGGCAGATGCTCCTATCTATGCATTAGCTTGGACTACTACGCCTTGGACTTTGCCATCAAATAGTTTCTTGGCTGTATGACCAGAAATTCATTATAGTATGGTTTATGACAAAGAGAGTAATGAATACTATATTTTGGCAGATGCTTTATTGAAAAAATATTACAAAAATCCTGAAGATTATATTTTGGTAAATAAAGTTAAAGGTTCTAAATTAGTATGAACATTCTATATTCCATTATTTGAGTATATCAATAATTCTAAACTTCCTGCTGAATACAAGGATAGATATTTTCAGATGATACCTGGAGATTATGTAAGTACAGAAGACGGAACTGGTATCGTACATATCGCTCCCACATTCTGACAGGAGGACTTTGAAGTTGTTGCAGATTTATTCTGAGCTGATAAAGCTTTGGATTGGCTATTTATCGCTGTAAATGAATATTGAGAATTTGATGAGCAAGTTCCTGATTATCAATGACAGAGTGTGCTGACAGTAAATAAAGATATTATAGACTGCTTAAAAGCAGAAAAGAAATTGATTAAATCAGAATCTATTACACACTCATATCCTCACTGCTGGAGATGTCATACACCTTTGATTTCTAAAGCTATGTCATCTTGGTTTATCAAAGAACAGCAAATGAATGCTGCTACAATCGTTGATGCAGAGAAAATCAGATTTATTCCAGAAAGTGTTTCTAATAGATTTGTAAATTGACTAAAACAAGCTCCAGATTGGAACGTAGCTAGAAATAGATATTGGGGAAGTCCATTACCAATTTGGGCAAATGTAGATAATCCTTTGGATACATTCTCTCTTTCAACGCTAGAAGAAATGTATCAACTCACTCGTTCATGATCCAAAAATCTGACTAAATTTATATTCGTTCGTCATGGAAGAACAGATTATAATCTTACTCGTAAACAAGATTCACGTGGAGATTTAGCTCATTTATGTGATGAAGGTAAAGCACAATCTGAACATATCAGAGAAGAATTACAATATTTAAAATCAGAATCTGATAGAATTTTGCTTCTTTCTCCAATGGAAAGAAGTCGAGAAACTGCATTGCCAATGATGAACGATTGGTTATCAGAGTCAGAAATATCTGAGGTTAGAACTAAATATGAGGAATTTCGGTCTAAATTTATTGGAATCTGGGATAAAAATGAGATAATAGCATATCTTCAAGATCCTAAAAATGAAACATTATATGATTTATGACATTGAGTGTGGTGAGATTTCCGTGCATGTGAATTCTTACAAATTTCACTACAGTGAAAAAATTCAGAAGTTTGATCTCATGAAAAAATACCAACTAATCAACCATTATTCCCAGGTGATGAATGTATTGACGACATCTTAAAAAGGACATCAATATTTATAAATACTTTGGCAGAAAAATTTGCAACTAAAACTGTAGTAATTATCTCTCATGGAGATCCTATCTGGTGTATGAGAGCAGCTTTTAGACCTATGGTTTATGCTAGAGATAAAGCGAAATATTATCCAAAGAATTGAACTATGTGTGTTCATTATCGAGATAATGATACCAAGACTGAGGTTAATCTCCACAAACCATATGTAGATACATATTGGGGAATGAAGATGGAAAGACTTACAAGAGAATCCCAGAAGTAATGGATTGTTGGTTCGAATCATGAGCTATGCCATTTGGACAAGACCATTATATCTGACAAAAAGAGAAAGAGAATCAGAGTTATACTGCAGAATTTATTGCTGAATGATTGGATCAGACTAGATGATGGTTCCGTTCATTACATATCCTAAATCATGCAATCAAATGAAATAATGCTGCAAATAATATCGTAGTAAACGGATTAGTTCTCGCAGAAGACGGAAAGAAAATGTCAAAGAGTCTCAAGAACTTTCCAGATCCTCGTGGATTGATAGAGCAGTGGTGATGAGATGCATATAGAATTTATGTATTGAGTGCACCAGTAGTTCGTGCAGAACCTATGAGATTTAGTGAAAAATGAGTAGAGCAGTCATTCAAGGATTACATACTTCCACTTCAGAATGTATATAATTTCTTTGAAACTTATGCTAAAATCGATCAATGGAAATCAGACTGAAATCAGATTTTTGCAATGCGTGATGATAGTGAAATTTCTGATTATAAAGAATTAGTAGAGCAGTTAGTTCGTGTAAATCCAGATATGATTTTGACTTCTGATAATGATAAATGAGAAGCTATTAAATCATTAATCAATAAATATACACCAAAGGCTAAAGATATCGAAATTAAGTCAGCAGATTTATCAGATTATTTCGGCTTAGTTAAAGGATTTGAAGCTAAACGTGTATTGATTCTTGCATCTGACGACCAGATTAAATCAATATGGAATAGTATTTCATGAAAGTCAGATAAATCACTAGAAAAATGAGTATTGCTTCCATTTGTTACATATCAAATTACAAATGATTTGGATGCGTGGTTATTGTCAGAATTACATCAAACTTTAATCAAAGAAGATCAATTACTCCAAGCATATGCTCTCGATGATGCTATCAAGACGACTCTTGAATTCTTAGATAAACTTACTAACTGGTGGTTGCGTCGTTCTAGAAGAAGATTCTGGGCTAACTGAATGGATGCAGACAAAAATGCTGCATATTCAACTTTGTATACAGTTCTCAAGACTTATTTACAAATGCTAGCGCCATTCGTACCATTTATTACTGAAAAGTTATGGCAGAATCTAGCAGATTTTTCTCCAGAAAAAGTGGATTCAATTCACTTAACATATCGACCAATGTCTTCAGAATTATATATTTCTAGAGATTTGATGGAAGAAATTGCTCAAGTTCGTAAGATAATCAAACTAGCGTTATTTGTTCGTGCTAAGAATAAGGTAGCTATTAAGCAACCGTTACAGAAGTTAGAAATCAAGATGGAATAAAGAATTCTATTGCTTTCTGTGTGCTCATGTTTATAATGTAGATGACCAACTGGTGGGTCTAAATATACATCACATTACGATACGTAGTAATGTGTCTCAAGCCTCCTCGGTAACCGGGGAGGCTTTTTCAATTTATCTACGAAATTTTCACTTGATATTGATTTTCATTTTGATATAAGTAACTCCGCTGTGCAAGAGAAATCGGCCAGTCTGACATACTCGCCCTTTACGTTCTGTTTTGGGTTATTTCTAGAGTGTGTGTGTCGATATGCACAGCAACCTTGCCTTTTTTGAGGCTATTCGCTCCTCTAAATTAGGGGAGTTTTTTTGTTGACTTTAATGTGCGATTTATTATAAATGGACTCGCTGTGCATGTAGAACCGGTCATACCCAAACTACTTTCACGCTCAAAAATAGGGTTTGCAAAATGGTATGCCGGCATGCATAGCAGTCTTGGGCCAGCAAGACTTTAACCTCCTCGTTATTTACGGGGAGGTTTTTTGAAAAATATCATTTGATTTTGAGGAAAATGTGGATACAAAAATGTGTTTATAGATATTTATTATGGGATGGACTGTGGAAATTATTGTATATCATGGATATTATCAGAAATTAGCCAAAATTTTGAGCAATCAGATTTTATATTTTCTGCAGTTTTTCCATGAGTGACTCTACTTCCAAAAATCTGAATTACTTTACTGAAATATTTCTCAAATATTGAGATAATCCATGAAAGTGGAAATATTTTCATTAACCTAAAAGATGATGAGCTTCCGTTATTGGAAGAATATATACATTGGTTAAAAGAATTTAAAAAATTATGATGAAAATATTCTAATCATGAAATTAATATTGAATACTTAAAAGAAAATCTGAAAGATAATTATTGTATAATGCCGATCAAGAAAGGAGAGTGAAGTCATTTCGTGATTTTACATTCAATTGATGAAGGGGGAGTAAATTTGGTAGATAATAAGAAATGAGAATTTAGTGTGACAGTAGATGAATTTGGAAATCTAATAGATTTAGAAAATGGAAAATATGTATTGTTTATAAGAAAGTGGATTATTTAATTTCTCTACAAAATATAGTTTCAATACGTCACATTTCATCAGCTTTTTCATCAATTTTCTCAAATCAATATTTTTCATACAATCCTTTATGGTCTGATACTATATATAAATTTTCAAAATTTAAAGTTTTCGCATATTTTTCAACCTCATTTATCATTTTTTCACTTAATCTCATTCAACGATAATTTTCATCTACAAAGATAAATCACACAAAAGGGGAGTAGTCACAGTCTGGGATTCAGTCTTCTTTGGTGAATGTACAGAATCAGATAATTTTATCATTTTCAGTAGTTACAAAAATTCTCTCCCAATCTGAAAAATCGTTTCACTGCATCTTTTGGGCTAAAATTGGGCCAGCTTCTCGGTTGCAGGAATTAGCGTAATTTATCAGCGACTCTCGTAAATTATCTTTTGAAGTAATGGATGAAATTATCATATGAATAGTTTTTATATAAATCTACAACTTCTTTTCTAGTTTTTGGAATTCAATTAAAATATTCATTCAAGAAAAATTTCTCTTTAAAATATTCACCTTTTTCAACCATATCTATTATGTATTTTTTTCATCATTCAAAAAATTTTTCATCTAGTGTAGAATAGTCATAATCTCAGATGATAACTATACAATTATCTTCATATTCATAAAAACATGGCTCAATATAATAATACTCTCATTTCTGCCATCTTTGAAGATATGCAGAGAAGAAACAAAGAATTCGGAAGAAAAAATACATTTCCCAATATCAAGTTCAGTCTGTAAATTTTCAAATATAGAGTAAATATTTGTCATTCTCGAATTTGAAAGATTTTTTTGATATTTTATTGGTCAGATTTTTATTATTTTTTTCTGCTTTAAATCATGCTTGTATAACTTTATAATTATTAGTATCCTCGACAACTATCATATTTTTTGGAGTGTAATATTTTTCGTGGTAATCTTTTACATCTTCTCGTGAAACCTCTTCATATTGATTCATAGAAAGATTTGAATCGAAATATTTTTTCACCACATATTCATAAATTCTTTGGCCATAACTTAAATCTTCTAGCTCTTGCTGGATGATTTCTTTTTCATACAAGAATGATTTTTCCGTGATGGGAGAAGTTAAGCTTTTTATAGCCTCTTTATAGTCTACTCGATTATCAAATTCAAAATAAGTATAATCAATACATGTTACAGCATCTAATCAATAGGATAATTCAAAATATTTATCCAAATCCTGAGCAAGACGTCATGCACAATGTTCCACAAGATGAGGAATGACTTTTCATTTGTTTATTAGCGGCGTTTTTAGATAAATACGCATTTGTTGATAGATTATTTAAATAATTTATATTATATAACATAGATAAACTAAGTATAAAAGCAAGAAAAAGAGCACTTGAGGTAAAACATCAAGAGCTCTTTGTGTGTTTGTGGAATTAATAGCGTCCACTTCCACCTTGGCGACGTCCCTGGTTCTTTTGGGTGCGCATCCGGTGGTTGTTGTCTTTCGTGTGGTTCTGACCGTGTCCGGGACCATCATAGCCAGATCCACCAGTACGATTTTTGTTTTTCCCGCCAGAGTTAGTACCTCCATCTTTATTGTATTTTCCCATAGTTAATATCGCTAGACAGAAATATTCTGTTTTTCTCTGCCTTTTCAGAGGTTCTTAAACTAGCTTAATTGACTTATAACAAAAAATATTAAAATTACAAGATAAATTTTAGTATGTAGTATATCTTTTACTCTATATTGAAAAACTCACGAACTTCTTTTGGTAACTTTTCCTTATAGTTGATGTCTAACTCTTTACAGCGAGAAATAAGCCGTTCAACTTTTGGTTTAAAAGATTCCAATCTCTTAGGATCTGGAGATGCTTGATATGAATTATAGAAATCAATTACTGCTCCAAAAGTGTTATTAATAGCATTAATAGATTGTTGGCGATATTGAGCAGATAAACTATCAGCCTCAGCAGATCTCTTCTCAGCCTCAGCAGATCTTTTCTCAGCCTCAGCAGATCTTTTCTCAGCCTCAGCAGATCTTTTCTCAGCCTCAGCAGATCTTTTCTCAGCCTCAGCAGATCTTTTCTCAGCCTCAGCAGATCTCTTCTCAGCCTCAGCAGATAATTCGCTCATATATGCTATGATTCAATCTTTATATCTTTGTCAACATACTTTTATTCTAATGTTTACACCTTTATTATTAAAATCTTCTGCAATTTGTTGATTACCATCTTTCCCATCATATAAATCTTGGTCGGTTACTTGTTTATAGATACTATGTCGGATAAATAATAGTTGATTTTCTTTACTAATTTTCCAGTCAGCTTCCATTTCTTTTGAGATAAAATCTTCGGTAAAATTCTTAGCATCATTATCTTTCATTACATTATTATTTTTTAGAAGCTCATCAATTTTCCCTTGATAAATGCTAGGTATCTGTATCAATGCTTTATCTATTTGGGGCTGCACTTGCTCTGTGGCATCTTTGATTGGAGTATTCATCTGAGCGTAACTAGGAGTATTCATGTCTAATAATCCTGCTAAGATAAGAGCATATCATAAATTTTTCCAACTATTATATCTTTTGTGATTACGCTTATCTAAAGTATTTAGTTTATCCATAAACACACAAATAAGAGAATAAAACGTATATAAACAATGTATTATAAAAAAATCAAAAAAATCAAGTATAAAATTTGCATTTTCTGACGATTGTGTGTATAATTATTGTGTAGTTTAGATCTCTTTTTCTATTCAAAATGGTGCGGAGTGAAGCTTGATATCCAGATGATTGACAGATACGTGCAGAGACATCTGATAAAAAAGTGGATAATTCAGATAGTGGTACACAAAATATGGTACATAGTGCTACGGATTTTTTGGCAAAATTTGATTGAGAGGAAACAAATTCTAATGTAGTAAATGCTTGTATACAAGAAATTCAAGCTGACACTCAATTACAAACTTGATTTGAAAATTTATTAAAATCTGGGATTTCGGATGATATTATTGATAAAATAAAACAGGAATTACAGGATGGAGTAGAATTTGGTTTGGATGAAATTACATTGAAAGATTCTATACGTTTAATTATTAAAGATGCTATTAATTGATGATTTAGGGTATATTCAGTAACTACTCTCGAGTGATTAGTAAATCAAAAAACTGAAAATGAAGAGAAAGCAGACCAAAATGAAGAGAAAGCAAACCAAAATGAAGAGAAAGCAGACCAAAATGAAGAGAAAGCAGACCAAAATGAGGAGAAAGCAGACCAAAATGAGGAGAAAGCAGACCAAAATGAAGAGAAAGCAAAACAAAAGACAGAGAAAAAGAACCAAGATGTAGAGCAAGCACAAAAAGATATTGAGAAATCAAAACAAATCATGGAAGAAGCTAAACAATATAATGATTATTTGTTAAATAAATATCCAGAACTTGCTTTACGAGTTGATAAAAATCTTCAAGTCGTAAAACAACAACTTGAAGATAAGTGAGTGCTAAATCAACTTAGGCAAACTCATGATGAGCAATTCATTAATGATTATATCTTGGCTCAAACTACGTTAGTAGAATTAAGAAAACCTAATAGTAATTATGAGCAGGGTGATATCTCATTTTTTGATAACTTGGTAAAGAAGTTGGATAATGCCTGCAATATCCCTGATACAAGTTTGAGTAGCTTTTCTAGTAAGAATGTCGCTCAGACTAGAACCGAGCTATTTAATGATGATCCCTGAATTTGAAATGAAAGCTTAAAAACAGCAAGGGATAATAATATGGATTCTCATAAAGGTGAATATGAAAAAATGTTTGAAATGTGAGATGAAGATATGATTAAAAAATATTGAAATCTTTTAGAATGATCATTAAAAGCGTTTTGGGAACAGTATCAAAATAATTATGAGATTAAAAATAAATTTGTAAAATTTAAAAATAATTCTAATTTAGTTGATGGTGATAAAAATATTCTTCCATATGAGAAAATTGGAAATAATTCTAATCTGGCAGATGATGATAAAAGGTTATTGAAGAATTATGATATAATGCGTTCTGCAATAATTAAAATTAGAGAAGAAGTAGAAACTGAAACTAAAAATTTGATGGAAGAAATGTGTATAATTTCGCAGATTAAATGAATGTATATGTGTATGTGAGAATGAGATGATTTTAATTTGAACAAAGCAAAAGAAATAGAAAGTAAAGACTGAGTCTTAACTTTGAGAGGACATATTAATTGAGTTGATTTTGCTATCCGTCAGGATACAAATGATCCAAATGCTAAATTAGAAACTTCTCAGAAATTGGCTAGATCAGCAGATGGAAAAATATTTTCTATGGGATGACAAGATAATTTTGTCGCCTCTAACTTTATTTTACCAAGTCAGAATGAGATTTTTGAGTCAATTGTGGCCACTGTACAATCTGATAAATCTTTGGAAGATTCTGATAATCAAGATGATTATCTAAAGAATCTTCAAAAAAATATTATGTGAAATATGGAAGAAATATACAAAGATACAGAATATGTTCATCATTATATGCAGTGACAGGTTAGCTGAGAAAGTATTATAAATGGGACAATGCAACTCATCAAGGAGAAAAATCCAAGTATTATTAATAATGAAAAGTTACTGAAAGATATTAGTGAGAATACAAACAAAGACTTATTTGATTTTATTAAAATTCTGAAATTCAATATCGATAATTCAACAAACATAGAAAAAGATCATTTGAATCAATGTATTACAAAAATCTTAGAAATTACAAATAACTATGCAAGTAATAAATGAACTGAATCTTATCCTCCAGTTATAGAAAATTATTTAAAGAATAAGAATTGGTTAAATTGATGAGATGAAAATTCTAGATTATCGTTAATTTCAAATTTGTTCAAATATTATAGTGAAAAATCAGAAGATAGTAGATCAAATTCTGAGTGAACATGAAATACTTGAATCTCATCAAAAATGATAATTAATGATTTATATATGGATTTATGTGAATCTAATAACTGAAAAATTTTAAGTAAAACAGCGGGAGAGTACAATGAAGCTAAGATGGCAGAAGAAAATGCCAAGAAGAGAGAAGAGAATGACAAAACAACAGAAGAAGAGCATAACTCAGCGGATGAGTATTTAGTTTTGGCAATAAATAATCTTCCTCCATCCCCAGAAGGATTGGTAAATATGGCGTAATTATTCCATATTTTCAATAACTTCTTCCACTCCATTATTTTCTCTTAATTCAGCTTTTTTGTGTTCATTTATTATAGTAAATAACCACCAGAATATCATTAATATTAACGCTATTAATAGA
>Ga0265301_10006792_pt1 | contig 10834 bp, 18 predicted proteins | sample AusTroGonzalo_MG_2_FD_193488 | JGI IMG/M metagenome (GOLD analysis project Ga0265301, IMG submission 193488) | Bovine rumen microbial communities from tropical cattle in Woodstock, Queensland, Australia - Gonzalo_04 | ecosystem: Host-associated > Mammals > Digestive system > Stomach > Rumen ...
CTTGTCCTCGTGGCGATAGTGGTAGTAGACAACGAAGAAAGGGGCGACTAAATGGTAGTAACAATAATCTGCACCATCGTCACGATAACAGCGGTGGCGACAGCGACAGGAATCATAATCAAGGAGTTCAACGAGAGTATGTGCGAGGTCTTGGGGGCGATATTCAATGTCGAAACCATCAAGGCGAAGTGCGAGGAAGCCGCACAGAACGGCGAAGGGTTCGTTGACATCAGCGAAGCGATCAAGTGAGGCCGGATATGAGCGATAAGGACATAATCTTCATTGAGGAAACGCACACATATCTGCTGAACGGAAAGCCGATCCCAAGCGTGACGGACATCCTCGCACCGCTTCATAGGTCTTACGGCAAGATCAACCAGTCGGTACTGGATCAGGCAGCACGAAGAGGAACGGCAGTCCACGAAGCACTAGAGATGATAGACTACGGAGCGGACTTTGAGGTCTTCCCGGAAACGGCACCATACATCATGGCATATCAGGACTGGGTAGAAGTCTACCGACCGAAGTGGACTGGGATTGAAGAGATAGTCTTCAGCGAGGAAGGCTGGTACGCCGGAACCCTGGACCGCATCGGCTATTTTAACGGCGGAGATAAGCTGAACATCGTGGACATCAAGACCAGCCAGCCCACGAAAGAGGCTTTGGTGAGCGTGTGCGCTCAAACCTACGCTTACGCAAGAGCATATGACAACAGCGTTCCGATAGAGCGATGGGGTCTGTTCCTGAAGTCGGACGGAACATGGCGGTTTCAGAACTGCGCCGAGTACGCAGAAAAACACGGCTTTTATAGCTGGGATGTTTGGAGAATGCTTCTGCGGACTCACAATATGATAAACGATCTGCTTGCGACAAGGGGGAAGAAATGATTATAGAAATACCATTCGATTTACCTTTTGAAAGGTGTCCTAAATGCCTTGCGCTTGATCCGTACATACATCGGTCGGACTTCGTGATAAACGATAAGTTCGAGGTCAGCTGCAAGACCGAGTTCAGGTGCAAGGGCGAGAAGTTCTGTAGATACAGAGAGGAGACGAAAGACGATGAATGAACTGACAAGAGAAGAGCAGACAGAACTCTACCTGATGCTCTGCCGGGGGCTGGTGCCTTACATCAAATGCTGTGATGTTTCGCTTTATCAGATCGGTAAGCTGGTAGATGCGATGAGGAAAATGGGGGATGCGCTTTACGCAAAGAAGGAGAACAAAGATGAGTAATGAGATAACAGTTTACGAAGGGCAGAAGGCACTTGTAAATGCCAAGCGCATGAACTATGAGATAAGCGTTCCGGGCGGAACTGCGGCAGTTCTTAAAAGGGATGTTGACTTCGGAGTCATCAAGGGAACGAAGAAACCGAGCCTCTACAAACCGGGAGCCGAGAAGATATGCTTCGCCTACGGACTGATGCAGAGGTACTCGATCGAGAGCAAGGTGGAGCAGACTGGGGAAGATCCGATGTTCTACTACCTTGTCAGGTGCGACCTTGTCAAGATGCTTCCGACTGGTCAGGAGATAGTCTTCACAAGCGGATACGGATCAGCGAACACAAAAGAGAAGCGCAACGGATTCAACGGAGCCTACGATGCCGCCAACAGCACCCTGAAGATGGCACAGAAGAGAGCCTTGGTCGGTGCAGCCATAAGCATCTGCGGCGGAAGCGACCTCTTTACACAGGACATTGAGGACGAGACCTTCATGACCAAGAACTTTGAAGAGATCAAGAAGACCACCAAAGACGATGCGCCTATAACCTCAAAGCAGAGACAGATGATATTCGCCATCGGAAACGATGCCGGAAAGAACACCGAAGCGGTAAAACAGATACTCGCAAGCAAGGGCTTTACCAAGACGGAAGACATCAGGCAGAAAGACTACGATGAGATATGCAGACTGGTAGGTAAAGATGCCTAAAGTCGGTGCCATCGTCACTCCGATAAACGCAAAGATAATACGAGGTGGAAGGGAAACGGAGTTTTGCACCAGTCTCTCCCACTTCGTTCCCCAAAGGGGATTCGTGCCGGACGGATATGTCTACTTCGTAGCCGAAGGCGAATACCATTGGGAGAAGGGTGACCGAATTAGAATCAATGAAATAACTGCGTGGCGGATCTATGTTCCCAAGACCAGGGCGAAGAGGCTTATGTTATACGCAAAGATAGACTACATACCGAAGGAGACCTATGAAAATGGGGGCGATGTTATGGACAGGCTTGAGGCGGATGTGCCGGGAGAATACTATGGCTGACTATGAAAGATGCCTTCAAGGCAGAAGCAACTGTATCTTTTGGGCGAAGGGCAACTGCCTTGCTCTGCTCGACACCCATTTCACAAGAAGGTGTCCGTTCTATAAACCATGCGGAAGAGACTACCGCGAAGACCTTCCGCACAAGAAGTTTCCGGGCGAGACTTTCAGGTGGATAAGGGGCATGGGCGGAAACTACCTCATTTCAAGGCAGGGCAGGGTGATAAACTCGCATGGTGAACCGCTCACTCCGCTCATTGACTACAAGGGCAGACCAGTCGCAAAGCTTCAGTGCAACAGACATTACATACAAATACTGATTTCAGATCTTGTCGAAGAGACTTACGGAAAGGAAGAATGATGGCAGCTAAAAAGCCGGAAGTGGCAGAAAACGGACGGACGAAAACTCCGATAAACGATACCGCAAAGATAATAAGCGAATCATCCGCTTGGGACTTGGGCATAGGCGAACTGACCGATGACCAGGTAAGGACCAGGATAGGCGAGTACTTCTCTTTATGCGCAAGCAGAGGAGAACTGCCCATCTTCGAAACGCTTTGCCTTTACCTTGACATCTCCGATGAGGAAGGCCTTCAGTGGTCCAGGGGAGAGAACTGCTCTCTTGCAAGAAAGAAGATGATGCAGAAGGCCTTGACCAGGATGAAGGCCATTGAGGCCAAGGCATCACAGAAGAACATGATCCCGATAGCCAACTACATATGGAGAGGCAAGCAGTATTTCGGATACAGAGAACCCGATCCCAAGATAACATTCCAGTCCGCCAACCCATTAAAGGAACTTCCATCAGCTGCGACAGTAGCAGAAAAGTACCTTGTAGATGTTGCCGAAACCGAAGCAGAAGAGGAGAGTCGGCAGTAGTGCCGGAGATGCCCCTAGAAGGCGTTTAGAAACGCCTGTAGCGCACGAAACTGATGCGGACGATACACTTATCAACCAAGCACGAAAATCGCTGAAATCGGCGATTTGACCCAAGTGTCCTCTTTACAAAGCAAAACCCCCTAGGAGTTTTCCAAGGGGGTTTTGCCGTTGAACAGTTGAAAGAAGTCAAAAGGAATGACTTGATTCAGTTAGATTATAGTGCAGAAGGTTTCTGCTCGTCAAGTGATATTATTTCGTAGCGGTTTCCGATGAGTCCGTGTTCTTTTGCATACTTGGTTGCGGAAGCCTTTGCCGGAAACTTCATCGCTTCCTCTGCCTTTGGGGTCATTTCATTAATGATGCCCATAATGCACCCTTTGTAATATGCTACGAAAGGCACATTCGGTTTTTCCTTGTAGTATGCCGTCCTCTTAATAACATACTGCTTCATCTCAATTCTCCTTGATATGGTTTAGAGCCTTTGCTCTCATTGCGGTTGCAAGGTTCATCATTTCCGCAGACCGATCCCTTGCCTCTCTCAAATCTTTGTTACTAGGGTCTGCTTTAAGTGCCTCGTTAAGAGCCGAATGTGAGTCTAGGGCTGCGCTGTATGCATACCTCATTAAAGTGATGACATCAAACGGATCTAGGCGAACAACCATCTTTTTCATTTTACACCTCTTTCTTTGGTTGAACTGTAACTTGTGGATTGTGGTGTTTTTCTCCTTCCTAGTATGCTCTTACCACTTTGCACCTATCGCTCATCCAGTAGTCGATAAGGGGCTGAATGTCTTTTCTCTGAACGAACGGCAGCTTGACTGCACGAAGTTCTCTTCTGTACTTGTAGATGCATCCGCCGTGGTCGGGAAGCTGCTCACATCCGGCGACACCGACTATCTGCCTAGACTGCATCGCTGTGTCGCAGACCAGTCCGAACCTTGCGGTGAAATTGAGTTTTATCTTGGTCGGAAGGCATTCGGCAGAAGGTGCCTGTGTGGCTGCGATCACATGGATTCCGGCAGCCCTTCCCTTCTGCGCAAGCCTCTGAATCGCTACAATAAACTTGACCTTTTCGGGGCTGCACAGAAGGTCTGCCAGTTCCTCTATGATGACATATATCTTTGCTCCGTCCCACTCCTCTATGTCTCTTGCACCCATGTCATCGTACCTATCGGACATGATGTCTATGGTCATGTTCAGCGCAGAAAGGATGCCGTCAGTCTCCGTCTCGTATGCAAGGGTGTGGGGGAGATCCCTATATCTCTTCAGTTCCACTACCTTGGGGTCAAGCAGTACCAGCTTGCCGTCCGCCGGAGAGTACTGCATAAGGAATGCTTGCATTATGGAGTGCAGAAAGGTTGACTTTCCGCAACCAGTCGCTCCGGCTATGAGGCTGTGTTCAGCCTCAAGAGCCTTGTCGGAGATCACCGAGCATTCTCCGCCAGGTATTCTCCATGTGGTGTATGTCTGCTTTCTTCTGAATCCGAACATCTTTATATCCCCCTTGTCACGAAGTACGCTACTGTCATAAGGACTGCGCACAGAACTGCCGATGCTATAACTGCTATGTTCTCAAAGCGTTCCCACGCTTCGTCTGATATTCTGTCTATGAATCTCATGTCTTGCCCCCTTACTGTCTGTGTACATAGATGGTGTAGCTATAGTTTTCTCTTCCTTTGAGGACATCGTCTTCGTGCATCTCCGCAAGCCTTGCTGCTGCACCTTCCCAAGTCAGGAAGGGTTCCGAAGATCCGTCTATGGTGTAATACTCATTGTCAGGAGAGATGCCGATGTAAAGCTTGCGCAGAAGGTCATCGTCTGCGTTGTCTGCGATGATATCCTCAATGCTCTCATAGGTTCCGGCCGATGTTCCGCAGTCGCTGTGGTCGATCAGGAACTGGCAGAACCTTGCCTTGTCGGAGACCGTGAAGAAGTCACACTCCTCACAGGCGGAGTAGTAGTAGAGACCATCGGTGCCGTCTTCGACTCCGGCGATCAGAGCAAGTTTGTTGTGTCTGTCATAGTAGACTGCTATCTTTTCCTTGCACCCGAGGTCGGTCTCATCGTACTCATAGATGAAGGTGCGCTCATCGGCAGAAAGGGCAGAAGCTTCAGCTTCGGCATCATCTGCCGGAGATGCGGAAGGGATCTCTTCGCCGATGCTCTCAAGGAACTTCCTTGCATCCGTATCGTCCTTTGCCCATTCACGGATGGTGGGCAGAAGGTCATCGACTGCCTCTTCTCTGCTGTCATAGATGACTGTTTCGCTGAAGTCTTCGACCTCAACTATACCAGTCTCACCGACCCTTACCCATCCGCCAGTATAGTTCTGCCAGTAGTCAAAGATCGCAGAAGCCTTCTTGTCGGAAAGATAGATGACCAGGTCGGCAAGGTCTGCCTTGGTCCAGGTTGTGGTGCTGTCGACGGTGCTGCCAAGCTTCTGCGCTTCGGCAAGCAGTCTTTCCTTGGGAAGACGATTGAGAGAAGACCAGGTGTAGTCCTTGCCATTGATTCTGAATTTTGTTGTCATTGTTTTGCTCCTTTCAAAAGCTGTTCAACTGTTCTTTACATATAGTATTGTAAACTAATGCTTGTCTGTTGTCAATAGGAAAATTAAACTTTTTCTAAACTTTTGTAAAGTTTTTATTGCGCTGTGTCCAGTTGATGTGGTAAGATGTCTGCGAAAGGATGGTGATACCATGAACGAATTAAACACGGAAGAAAAGATAAGGCTTATCCTAAAGCGCAAAGGAATGACTATAGGGGATCTCTCATCGGCAATGGGGCAGACAAGGCAGAGAGTCCACCAAGCTTTCAAAAGGGGAGACTATGAGGTCGGATGGCTTGAAAAGGTCGCTGATGCCATCGGCTGCAAGCTTGAGATCAAATTTATCGATAAAGAGACTGGTGAAGATATCTAGAAGGCCTAAAATCGCCGATTTGAGCGACTTTTTTAGGGGCTGCCGATATATTTATCGTCCGAAAACAAACGCAGAAAGGGCAGAAAGCCGGAAAAGCAAAAGACCGCAGAAAGCGGTCTTTTTCATCGCAGAAAGTCGCAGAAAGCATCGCAGAAAGGGCAGAAGGCTCATGGCCTTGGGATGCCTTATGGGGCAGGGTCGGCAACCCCTGGCCTCTGCCAGCTTTTGACAGTCAATCTCTTACAGTCAAATGCTGGCAAATTGCGACTGAAATTTAGTTGCGCCGCCCTGGTTGCATTTCCGGCAAAAGCCAAAACGCAAAACAAGCTTGTTTTGATCTTTTGCGGATGCATCCGCGAATGTGCTTTGCAGCGCAACGCAAAAGCCATGTAAAGGCCTTTTAAGGCCTTTACCAGAGCTTTATAAATGTTTTGTTTTCGCTTGCGCCGTCTGTAAAAATATCATCATCATCACATATGCGCATAGCATCATAGCTATAATACATCGGTATATTGCCGTAATAGTCTATGATATCACTAATTAGCATTTCGGCAATTTTTAGTTGTGCTTTTGTGATATCGTTCGATGCATTGCTATAATGTAGTGTAATGCCGTATTCACTCTTTATAACATACTCTTGCTTTGAGTAGTCATAATAATAAGAGTTAGCGCAATTGCATCCCTGCCATTTTTCTAAAATTGCGTCAATTCCTGCAATTTCAATTGCCTTTTTAGCGTTGTTGAATCTGTTGTTTTCCATTGTCTTTACCTCTTTTTTAATAGTGCTTTGAATGCCTCTAAAATCGCTTGTAAACGATTTTATCGGACATATCGGTAAATATATCAATATGTCCGATAAAGCCGTTTAAACGGCTTTATATAGCTTTATATGATATTCTCAATAAATGCCACGATATCTTCACAACTGGCATTATTTGCTTGCATTTCAAGTACTTTTTTCATGTCCTCAAAATGTGCATCTTTTGTTGCATCATACTCTGTTGAATGTTCTACAAACAAAACATACTTGTAAAGTATGCATGAATTGCAATTGTAGCAATGTTGCTTTTTATCAATCGTGCATCTACAAATATACGGCTTTATACCTATTGCGACAAGATATCTGTATGCTTGCAGTATATAATCAATATGTCCGAAATTATAACCACATGGCAAGATAGACTGCACTATATTTGCATTTGGCAAAGCATCAAATGCATTGCTATACTCTTCATGTTTTGTATATGTCCAAAAGCGATTATTTGGACAAGCTTTTATGATGTCTATCCACATATTGAGATATTCTATTGAATCAAAATCGCCTGTATCATGCAAGCGAATGTCTACATTTGCGCCTATGATTTCTAATTGCGCAAGTATGGCATTTTTAACCCATTCAAGATGCTTGCGGATTAATACAGTTTTGATAGCCATATTATCAATATTGAATTTGTAGAATCCTTGCATCCCATAACAAGCAATTTTGCCATTGCAATTAGTGCAAGTACAATTGCAAGTGCCTTTTATCGTTCCGCAAGATTTAGACTCAAATTCTAAATCTGTTGGTAAAGTTCCGAATGTCCAAACCACATTATGATTTGCTGTTGGATCGTCAAGGCGTGCTTTTTTCTCTTCCGGCTTGCCGTTTAATTTGCTGTTGTTATCCTTTAATATCGGATGTATTGCAATTCCAGCAATAGGCGTTGCAAGCTTGCCGTTTTTGATTTCGATGCCATGCTTGTTATAAATTGCGATTTCGTTTTTATTCATTGTCTTACCTCTTTTCTTTTGTTCAACTGTTCAACTGGCAATGTGTAAACACATTGTTTACTATATAATAAAGCAATGGTTATGTAATGTCAATAACATATTTACTATTATATATAATAAATTTTCTTTTGTTTGATACGCCATAACAACAAATAAAAACGGATGCGCAAAGCATCCGCAACTAACATAATATATTAGCTATATATACCAATAGGCGATAAAGGCAACAGCCACAACTAATATATTATATTATCTTTATATACTAGTAAGCCATGTATTATGTTAGTAACTAATATTTAGTTGCACTGTTTTGATCTTAAACGCCTGGCCTCCTCCGGCACAAGCTGGATGCGCTAATTATTTCGGCATTCTGAAGAAAACACGCTAATTATTTTCTGAAAAGGGTTTAACTCTTCCGATAATGTAGATTATAGGAACAGTTGAAGGGGTTTTTTGGTACCTGGTCCCGAAATTATTTCGTTTAGGCCCCCGGTCTGTATCTCCGCTGCAAACATTTGTTCGCACCTTACCCCCCTCCCCACCCTCAACCCCAAAAACCACCTTCTAGGGACCAGGACTTTCGCTGTGGTGCTGCAGAGTTGCGCAGGGCAGGGGGCATCGGCTATAGTGAAGTCAGTCGAAAGACTCTAGTTGCGACCAAACCCAAGGAAGAAAGGATTGCCTTATGGTAGTCCTTTTTTCTGTCGGGGGGCTTAAGGTAAAAAAGGGGAAGCGATGGACGAAACAGGAAAGCAGATAATAAAGACGATAGAGAGATGGTCTGACCTTTCGGCGATAGACGATGGTCTTGCATGGTTCAGGGAGCATTATGACAAGGAAGGGCTTCAGAGGATAAGGGAGCTTTGCGTAATAGGGCTTCGCAACACCAAGAAGGATGCCTATTTCGAGAAATACAGGCTGGGGATGCTGATCTCTGCGCCGTACGAACTAGACCAGTATATGCAGTATCTTGAGATAGACCGCAAAGCCGAAGAGCGGTTCTATCTGCCCAGGCGTAAGGTGCTGCTTCCCTTCGTGAATTCTCTTCAGGACTTGGCGGACGGAGAGATAAAGGAGATGTTCCTTTCGTGTCCGCCGAGAGTAGGCAAGAGCACCCTTGCTCTTTTCTTTGCGACATGGCTGATGGGAAGGTTTCCGCAGTATCCGAATCTGTACTGTTCGTACTCAAAGATCATAACCGATGCCTTTTACAACGGACTTCTTGAGATAATAACAGACAGCGACACCTACAACTACGCCCATGTCTTTCCCGAAGCCAAGGTAGTGCGTACAGACGGCAAGGACACGATAATAGACATCGAGCGAAGAAAGCACTATCCGACCATGACTTGCCGCAGCCTCTATGGCACCCTTAACGGAGCCTGTGATGCGGAAAAGGGAGTCATAATCAGCGATGACCTTATCGGCGGCATAGAAGAGGCGATGAACAAGGACAGGCTGATATCGGCATGGGCGAAGGTGGACAACAACCTTCTGCCGAGAGGCAAGGGCGGAACGAGATATCTTTGGATAGGGACCAGGTGGAGCGTGATAGATCCGGCAGGGATTCGCCAAGACCTTCTTCTTAACGATGAGCATTTCAGAGACTACAAGTGGCGGTCGATAAACATTCCGGCTCTTAATGACAGAGACGAGAGCAACTTTGAATACAAGTACGGAGTGGGCTTTGACACCAAATATTACAGGCAGAGAAGGGCATCTTTTGAAAGGAATAACGATCTCGTATCCTGGGCCTGTCAATATCAGGGAGTTCCGTACGAACGAGAAGGAACTGTCTTCGATCCATCGGATATGCTCTACTACAACGGAAATCTTCCGGCAACAAGACAGCCCGACCGCATCTTTATGGCGGTAGACCCAAGCTGGGGCGGCGGAGACTACTGCGCATCGCCAGTCATCTACCAGTACGGCTCCGAACTGTATGTCCACGATGTGTGCTTCGATTCTTCAGATAAGGACAGGACACAGCCCAAGCTTGCAAGGCTTGCTATCGCAAACAATGTCTCTGCGATGTATGTGGAAGCGACCAAGACCACAGAGGACTTTGCCAAGGGAATAGACAGGCTGCTGCGAAAAGAAGGCGTAAGGGTAAACATCACCACATCGTTTGCGAATGCTTCGGGCAAGGCGAAGGCGGACAGGATACTTGCGGCTGCGCCGGACATAAGAAACCATATGATATTCAGGCAGAGCGGTTTTCGGAGCAAGGAGTATGAGTCCTTCATGCAGAATGTGTTCTCGTTCAAGTTCATCGGCAAGAACAAGCACGATGATGCCCCGGACTCCCTTCAGATGGCTATAACCTACGCATATCCCAAGGATGTGAGCAAGGTCACCATCGGAAGAAGGCCGTTTTGATGCCGTAGAGTTGACAGAATGCGGTTTTTATGGTATCGGAAATATTGACAGATTATGTAAGGAGCGCAAAATGCCCGAATTCGACATAAGAGACCATCCCGATATAATAGCAACGATCAACCTCATCGTAAGGGGCGGCGGAATAGCCGAAATAAAGGTCGAACGGCGCACAGTACCGACAGTTGTTGAGATAAAGCGCACCAAACGCTTCCCCCCAAAAGAGTAAACTCATCGGTAGGTAAATAGGGCAGAGGTATGAGCCTGGAAATATCCAAGGCTCTTTTATTTTTCCAAAGACATGACAGACGAAAACAGCAAAGAAAAAGAAATTTATCCTCTCTATGCCGGACGGCTTCCGATATGGACGAGCATCGAAGGATTCGACCCCGACAATGAAGCGGAGATCCTTACCGAGATAAACGAGGCACTCTCGATCCACTCGCAGAATATCGAGGCGATGGACAGCCTTTACTGGTACAGAAGGGGTCTTACCCCTATACTTGGGCGCATCAAGGAAGTAAGGCCTAACATCTGCTCAAAGGTCAATGTGGCTCTGCCGGAGACCATCGTTACATTCAAGGACGGCTACTTCTACACCGAGCCGGTCACATATGTTGCGAGAAAA
>Ga0265301_10006796_pt1 | contig 10833 bp, 4 predicted proteins | sample AusTroGonzalo_MG_2_FD_193488 | JGI IMG/M metagenome (GOLD analysis project Ga0265301, IMG submission 193488) | Bovine rumen microbial communities from tropical cattle in Woodstock, Queensland, Australia - Gonzalo_04 | ecosystem: Host-associated > Mammals > Digestive system > Stomach > Rumen ...
CGGCAATGCTGCCCCGCAGCCGAAAGTCTGCCCGTTCTTCCCCCAGCCGAAAGCCCTCACGACAGGTGACAGGATGCGCACCATAAGCGGCCTGCCTCATCAGACCCGTATTGACTCTTCACTGCCCGCTGAAGGCTACATGATACGTATTGAGGACGACCGCATCCTGATTAATGCTGCAGACGATGCCGGTCTGTACTACGCCACTGTCACGCTTGCACAGATGGGTGAGCAGACTGCCGTCACATCCGTCAGCGATTATCCCGACCTGCATTTCCGCGCTGTGATGCTGGACATAGCCCGTAACTTCTACCCTGCAGACAGCATACTGACGGTGATTGACCGCATGGCCGAACTCAAACTCAACGTACTGCACCTGCACCTGACGGATGACGAGGGCTGGCGCATTGAGATTCCCGAGCTGCCACAGCTCACAGCTGTCGGCAGCCGCCGCGGCTACTCTCCCGAAGAGCGCGACTGCCTTGCACCCGCCTACTGCGGAGGTTGGGATTACAAGGCTCCGACAACAGCCAACGGCTATATAACACGCGAGGAATATATCCGGCTGCTACGCTATGCCTCCGAACGGCATATACGTGTCATTCCCGAGATTGACATGCCCGGTCATATGCGCGCTATCAAGCAAGCGATGCGACCGCTTCTAAACGACCCTCTCGCTGACAGCCGGCAATACCTCAGCGCGCAGAACTACACGGACAACGTTATAGGTGTCAACATGCCGGAAGCAGTGCCTCTGATGCGCACAATCATCCGGGCCATTGCTGCAATGCACGAAGAGGCGGGGTGTCCGCTCCGCATATTCAACATCGGCGGCGACGAAGTGCCTAAAGGCGCACTCACGCAAGAGGAACACCAGACATTCATCGACAGCGTGCTGGCTATCCTTGGGGAATACCGCTTGCAACCGGCAGGCTGGGAGGAGATAGACCACTTCTGCACGCCGGAGACACGCGCTATATGCTACAGTTGGCGTCCGAACGGCAAGAAAGCCCTGCAAATGGCTGACAAAGGCTATCCTGTTGTGCTCGCGATGGCCGACCACCTGTACTTCGATTTCGCGTACTGCCATCAGCATGAGGAGAAAGGTCTGAACTGGGGCGGGTACACTGACGAGTTTTCGTCCTTCGATTGGCAACCGCTCGATCATCCGAACGTAATGGGCATGAGTGCCCAACTGTGGGCGGAGGTGATACGCAGTTTCTCGCAAGCCGAATGGCAGCTGTACCCGAAGATATACGGGTTGAGCGAGCGTGCTTGGAATATGCGCTCCGTACTCAGTGCAGCGGACTACGGCAGACTGGTGTACGAAAAAGCCTTGCCACGTCTGGCGCAGCAAGGCTGTAATTTCCATCTTATGCAACCGGGCATTCACCTGGGCGACGACGGCTGGGTATCCATGAACAGCATATGCGACATGGGAGAGATCACCTACTCCGTCCTGCTATCCGACGGACAAACCGTCAGCGGCATCTATACCGAACCGTTTGCCCTGCCTGAGGACGCTGTACATATAACGGCCCAATGGCATTATCTCGGGCACCATTCATGCACGACGCAGATGTTTATTCCACATGCAGCAGGCGCATCTGCGTATCACGACTGTTGGCGCCAACCATAATCTCCACCTCACCGGGCTCGAGTGTCCAACTGAGGTGCTCAGGTTCGTAGTACCCCATGCGCCCGGCATCGAGCACGAACACCACTTCGCGGCTTTCCCCGGCTTCCAATGTGAGCCGCTCAAAGCCGCGGAGTTCTTTGTACGGGCGCACACCTTTCGCCACACGGTCGCCAATATAGAGCTGCACTATTTCAGCACCGGCTCGTTTGCCGGTATTAGTAACCGTCACATGCGCCTCAACCTGTCCGTCAAGCGGCATTATACTGTCGGTGAGGAAGAAGTCGGAATATACGAAATCCGTATAACTCAGGCCATAACCGAACGGGTACAATGGTTTACTGCTTACATCGGAGTAACAGGTAATATACTTGACAAATGTGCCGCCTTCATTCGGGCGCGACGTACGCATCTGCCTGTATGAGAACGGGTACTGACCTACATGCCGGGGCAACTGCACGGTCAGTCTGCCCGAGGGGTTAACCTCACCAAACAGAACATCCGCAATAGCATCAGCACTCTCGCTGCCACTGAACCAACTTTCGATGATGGCCGGCAGATGTTCTGCCTCCCAGTTCAGTACAGTAGGACGACCGGCAAAATGTACGAGCACAACAGGCTTGCCAAGTTTCAGAAGTTCTACCAGCAGGTCATGTTGGGCGTCGGGCATTTCGATATCAACGCGCGATGCGCATTCACCGCTCATCTCACTTGCCTCACCCATAGCGGCAACAATGACATCCGCCTTACGGGCTATACCGAGAGCCTCAGCACGCATCGCCTCAGCACTACGCGAGTCACGCATCTCGCGGCCGAACATCGTTGCGATAGCCTCCTGCCCGGCATCATACATAAGGTTCGATCCCTTCGCATACAGCAGTCTGGCACCCGTACCACGAAGAGCATCTTCCAGTCCTTCCTTAACGGTCTTGTACCGTCCGGGAACAGCTGCCACGGCCCATGTTCCGGACATGTTGGCACGCGTATCCGCCAACGGACCGATCAATGCTATTGTTCCTTTCTTCTGCAAAGGCAGGAGCTCTTTTTCGTTCTTCAGCAGCACCATACATTCGCCGGCAATCCTCCTTGCTTCAGCACGATGCTCAGGGCAGAGGATGACTTGTTCGCGACGGGTCGTATCGCAATACTTGTACGGATTGTCAAACAGTCCGAGTCTGTACTTCGCCTCGAGCATTCTACGGCAGGCTATGTCCACAGCTTTCTTGCTGCAACGGCCTTCGCGTACGGCATCCGCCAACGATACCAGACCATCAGAAACCATATCCATATCCAATCCTGCCTCAAGGCACTGGATGGCACTCTGCTCCAGGTCAGCCTGCACGCCATGGGCCTGCAGCTGCTCCAGGCCACAATAATCGGACACCACGAATCCTTGGAATCCCCACTGCTTGCGCAGCAGGTCGTTCAGCAGCCATTGGTTACCCGTACAGGGCACACCATGAATCGTATTGAAAGCTGCCATCACCGAACCGGCACCGGCATCCACCGCCGCCTTATAGGGCTGCATATACTCGTTGAAAGCGTGAAAATCGTCAGGATAGACATTGTTATATTCGCGACCGGCTTCTACGAGTCCGTACAAGGCGAAATGCTTGACACACGCCATCATCGTTGCGGAGTCAGCGAGCGATGCGCCCTGATAGCCTCTAACCATCGCTTCGGCTATGCGGCTGCCGAGGTACGGGTCCTCACCGCTGCCCTCGCTGATGCGGCCCCATCGACCGTCATGGCACACGTCCACCATCGGCGAGAATGTCCAGCATATACCGTCAGCCGTAGCCTCACGCGCAGCTACCTGTGCCGAACGCTCGATAGCCTCCATATCCCACGAGCAGGACAGTCCCAGCGGTATGGGGAACACAGTCTCATAACCGTGTATAACATCCATGCCGAACAGCAGGGGAATACCCAACCTGCTTTCTTCTACCGCAATGCGCTGTATTTCACGGATAGCAGACGCACCTTTCAGGTTGAACAATCCGCCTACCTTGCCTTGGCGGATATGTTCAGCCGAAAGACTACTGTGAGCACCGCCCGTGACGATATCACCGCCAACAGGCAAATTAAGCTGCCCGAGTTTCTCCTCAAGGGTCATCTGCGACATTAGCCGGGAAACAAACAAATCCATCTGTTGATCATCCTGACTGACAGATGACGGACGACAGCCGAAGAAACATAGCGGCAATACCATTGCCATTATCCATACACGCGCGTGTGCCATACTAATTATTATTTTTTCAAAGGGAACTTATACGCCAGCACTGCCATAATGAATGCAATGACGGCCGGGAAGATGGAGAACAGCAGCCAAACCATCAGCTTGACTGACGGCTCGTCGGTAATCGTGACGATCGTCTCGCCGGTCTCCATATTCTGTTCCGACACAAGTCCTGCCCAGCCCAACAGCAAGGCTATCAGGCTGCCGGAGATAGCGCCACCGAACTTCTGCGCCATGGTACCTGACGAAAAGATCAGACCGGTCGAGCTCGTTCCGTTCTTCTCGGTAGCGTAGTCGGCCACGTCGGCATACATCGACCAGATGAGCGGCGAGTACAAGCCGGCGCCTACCGATGCCAGCACGGATGTTCCGACCATGAGCCAGATGTAACCGGGCTCCATCGGCAACAGGAAGAACAGCGTGGAGAACACGCCGCAGATAACCGAAGCCCAGACAAACGCCATACGCTTCGATCCCACCTTACGTGTGAACCAGGGGCTGAGCGCTCCGAAGAGCATACACGTAACCTCGCTGAACGCCATGAAAACCGTATAGTTGATGATCAGTTTGCCTATGGTAACATCGCCGCCCAAGCAGTAGGTGATCATGTATCCCGCTGCCGCATAACGGAAGCCGTTGAAGAAGTTCGAGCAGAATGCCACGAGCGTCATGTACACCCAGGGCTTGTTGCGAAAGAGGTCACCGAACTGCTTGAAGCTGAACTTCTCGGCGCGGATGGGTTCGTGACGTTCCTTGGTGAGCAGACCGCAGGTAAGCGTCATCAGCGCAGCCACGATACCAAACCCCGCTCCCAGCACAGCGTACTGGTGCTGATCCGTTCCGCCGACGAACTTCTGCAGATAGGGGAAACTGAGCAGCGTAACGAATCCCATGGCATACGCGCCCACCATACGGAAGGCGGAGAACTGGTTTTTCTCGTTGTCATCGGTGGTCATCACGCCGAGCAGCGAACCGTAGGGCACATTAACCATCGTATAGCACGCCATCATCAGCAGGTAGAAGCTGTACGCCCAGATGCGCTTGCCTACAGGGCCGAGATCGGGCGTGAACAGCAGCATCGCAAAAATCAGGCCGAACGGTATTGAACCGAAAATCAGCCACGGACGGTACGTACCCCAACGCGATTGCGTACGGTCGGCTATACTGCCCATCAACGGGTCGGTGACCACGTCGAACATACGCGCCAATAACATCAGCGCTGCAGCATCGGCGAAGGTCAAACCGAACACGTTGGTGAAGAACAGCGGAAAAGCGATAGACATAATCTTCCAGACGATGCCGCCGGAAGCGGCATCGCCCAGAGCGTATGCTATCTTTTCTTTCAAAGGAGCCATTACTTGAATGTAATCTTGTTAATAGTCTCACCAAAGCCTACTATCGACCAGCTGCCTACCATATCCACAATACCCTTGCAGCGATCGTCGTAGGTGAAGGTCAACGGATTAGGCGTCTCGCCAGTTACATCAAACTGAGCAACGAGGTCGTCACCCCACCACGGCGTAGTGATACGCATATTATGGTATTCAGCTTCAGGAATTTCGAAATAGACGAGAATGGTCGATCCAAGCGGAACTTCAGCCATCTTGGCAGCCGAAATGTTAACAAGGTCAGCGTTCCAGTCGAGAGCGACAGGACCTTCCCAGAGGGTGGTCTCGGCGCTGACAACAGTCTTGCCTTGTGCCACTGCACCTTCGTCGGTGATGAACAGTACATCCGTGCCGTCCTGATTCTTCATTGAAATGGTGTGTTCGCCTACTTCAAGTTCGGGAGCGGTAAGCGTAACCGTCGTCTCGGTAGCCACCAGTTCGGTAATCACCTTATCGTCAACTGTTACTGACGCTACATTTTGAAGGCTTACACCGGTAATAATCCACTCTTTACCAGGTTCGCATCCCTCAAAACCGGACAGCACCACAGAAGAGTTGTGCACGTTGATTTCACCGGCACCATAAATCGCGTTGTCAGCGTCCATCAGGCGGAGATAATACTTGCCGTCAGGTGTATCGGGCAGAACGATGGTCAGGAAGGCATCTTCCTTATAGGTGGGCTCAACCGAGCAAACGAGGTCTATACCATAGAAGTCACGCGTCAGGCGCACGGAAGCCACCTTGGAAAGATTGCGTCCCGAAATACTCATTTCAGCCTTGGGCACGAAATGCCGTCCTGCAGCCGGAGCAGCAGAATACGGGTCGGTGTCATACGGATTGACAACAACGGTGCCGGTACGCTTGGTACTCTTACCCGCCTGGGTAACAGCCTCGATGGTGAGAGCATAGGTACCTGCGGGGAAGTACATTTCAATCTTCAGGCCCGTATATACGAGCACGTCGTCAAGATACCAGTTGACGGTCGTATATCGCGACGGAGTAACAGTAACCGAGTCAAAGAGCGGTGTGTCAGGATTGGCCAGATTGTAGGTGAACGAACCTGTTCCGGACTCATTGTACGGCCTGAGTATCAGCGGAGCATCATCCGGCGATTGCGTATCGAACGGCGTCTCCTGCTTACATCCTACAAGAGTGATGGCAAGCATTGCGGCAAATAGCCATAAATATTTTGCTTTCATAATTATCAAATCTTTGAATGTTCGATTTCTTGAATCTTAATACAAATCCCACCAGAGAGGTGCGTGCCATGAGTAATTACCGACACGGTCCTTAGCCTCTTGATAAGCATCCTTGCTGTAGGTCTCCTCCTTGATAGGATAGCACAGACGAACCGGGATTTCTGCTCCGTCGATGACCGGGTTCTTGGTATTCGGAGCCACAAGCTTCGGATAGTCGGCACGGCGCAGGTTAGCCCAAGCCTCAGCAGGGTTGTGGAAGTGCAGAATCCAAGCCTGGGTGTTGATCTGGCTCTTCTGCTGCTCGGCACCACCGCCAAAGGCTACTGCCGGCTCAGCGATATATGCAGCGAACTCAGAATCGCTGATGACTGTGCAGTCATAATATTTGGCAAGGAAGTCCATAGCAGCACGGATACCAGCTTCGTAGTAATCCTTTGCCACATCGGATGTCCAGCCCTTGACAGCAGCCTCAGCACGCAGGAAGCAAACCTCGGCATAGGTCATGATGACACCCGGATTGTCGGACTCGAGGAAGTTACCAGCCAGCTTAGGCATGAGCCAACGGGGATTGGAACCAGGATTATAGTCAGGATGTGCAACCTGGATATCAGCAATCATTTCAGCCAGTTCGCTACCCGGAATATCGGTATAGGAGGGCCAGTTGTCCCATGAGAACTCACCCGGAGCAATCAGATAGATAATATCCGATGCGGGGTTAGCAGCCTGCGTAGCCAGCACAGCGTCGGTTACGTCAATACGGCCGTCACCGGTGGAGATAGCCATATAGTCGTCGATATAGAACCGGCAGAGACGCGTGGTACGGGGGTCGTTGTTGTTGTAGAGCTGCTCCCAGAGCGTCTTGCAGACATACGACGGGTTGTTGGCCGGGTCGTTGCCGTAGAAATACTTGGCCATGGCATTGCCGCGGAAGTCTTTGTACGACTCCTGACCGAAGCTGTAACTTACATCCATGTGCTTAACACATGCATCATCCGACGAACTGCCCATCACGCCGTCTTTAAGAGCGTCATTGAACTGGTCTTTTGCCAAGTCAGGAAGTACATCCGAGATACGCATTGCATAACGCAGACGGAGCGAGTTGGCAAAAGTCTTCCATGCCTCAATGTTACCGTTGAACATCGGGTCGCTGGTGATAGCATTGGCGCTGACGTCAAACAGGCCGGCTGCCTCCTTGAGTTCGGTAAAGAAGAAGCGATAGAGGTCCTCCTGCTTGTCGTACTTGGGTTGTGACACGCCGGAGATGTAACCCAGACCGGCCTCCGAGAACGGGATATCACCGTAGAATTCCGACAGCACCGCACCCACATACACGCGGAAGATACGCAGTGCTGCATGGATGTTCTGCTGCTTCGGGTCGTCCTTCGTAGCCTCGATAGCATCAGTGAGGTTGCGAAGTGCGCCGGGGTAAAGATTGTTCCATGGACGCGACATCTCATTGTCGTCCATACGATGCTGGCCACCGTAGTTGGTGGTGTTCCAGCAGCCCATCAGGTGCTGCGTGAACGCGTAGGTATAGAGACGATGTACATCCACGTAGTTCATATCACCGAACATCTGAAGCTCGGCATACGTGAGCTGCGACGACGGGTTAACGTGATCCGCCTTGGTGGGATCGGTATTGATTTCCTCGTAAATCTTGTCGGAGCAAGAAGCGAGAACAACTGCAAAAGTGAGCAGTATAAATAGTTTCTGTTTCATAACCTTTCTCCTTTTCAATTTTGATTATTCATTACAATTTACGAGGTTAGAATTTCAGACTAAAGTTCAAACCATAGCTTCTGCGACTTGGGAGCGAGCCGTACTCAAGTCCCAGACCGGAAGTATTGTACTGAGCATCGGGGTCGATATCCTTGATATTCTTCCATACGATGAACGGGTTACGTGCAACGAAGCTGATGTTCACCTGCTTGAGTACACCACCCTTGTCGAGCCACTCTTTCGGGAAGTTGACACCGAAGGTAAGCTCGCGGCACTTGATATATGAGTTGTCATAGATGAACAGTTCGGGCGACTTACGCGACACTTCCATCCAGTAATCCTCAGGATTGATATAGATATCATTCTCGCGGTAGCTTCCGTCACCATTGTCGATAACACCATCCACGAGGTAACCGCCTGTAGCTACCCAGCCACTGGTTACACCCGCAGCCTTACGAGCCTCTTCCGACGCGTACCACTCGGCACGACCGGCAAGAGTCTCAACAGCCTTACCGGTCTCAAATGCCGAACGCTCGGACATCGAGAAGATATCAGCACCGACCTTGACGTCGAACAAAGCGGTAAGGGTGAACATCTTGTAGCGGAGCGTAGTGCTCAAACCACCTGTCCAATCCCATTGTGCGTTACCGAGAACCTTGTTCTCCGTAGTGAAGGTAGGCAGACCTGTTTTGCCGTCAACAATCACGCGTCCTTCAGCGGTACGGGCCAGAGCCGGACCGCAAATCGAGCCGTACTCCTCACCCTCACGGGCAGAAACATATACGTTACACCAGGTAGCCTTGGCCAGCTCAAGCTCCGAAGTACCTTCGGTGAGCGAGAGAACCTTGTTGTTGTTCTTCGACCAGTTGATGTTCAAATCCCAACTGAAATCGTTGGTCTGCACAAGACGCGAACCGAAGGTTATTTCGAAACCTTGGTTCAGAATCTCACCGGCATTAATCATGCGGTACTCATAACCACTGGTAGGCGAAGTAGCCATGCCGATGATCTGGTCACGTGACTTCTGGTGATAGAACGTAAAGTCGAGGCTGATACGCTGGTTGATCCATCTGGTTTCAAAACCGGCCTCCCACGAACGTGTACGCGTCGGCTTGAGGTCTGCGTTAGGAATCGTGTTGCCATAGATGTAACCGATTGTGTAGCCCGAGTAACCGAACTGCGATTTCGAATAGCGCAGGCTCAGCTGATACGGGTCGGTATCACTACCTACCTCAGCCCAGCTCAAGCGCAACTTACCGTAAGGCAGTATTTTGCTGCCCTTGCCCTTGATCAGCTCGGAGAACACGAACGATCCGCTGACAGACGGATAGACATACAGGTTCTTGCCGCTGGCGAGGGTTGATGACTTGTCACCACGCACCGTAGCGTCCAAGTACAGCATATGGCGCCAACCGAGGTTCATTGAACCGAATACGGAAACGATACGCTTGTTATAGGTAGCCTCCTCAACTGACTGGTCCTCGAAGCTGGACATGGCAATCACCTCACGGATACCCATGTCGGTACCGGTGTTGATGGTCGTCTTGTTCTGTACGTTATAGACGTTGGCACCGGCAGTAGCGGTGAAGTCGAAGTCACCCCAGTTGTCGGTATAGATACCGAGGAACTCGGCATTGAACATGCGATTGTTGAAGTAGCTGTTCTGCAGACGGCCGGCTTCAAAGCCCGGGGTGGTCGGATACTTGAAGTCCGAGAATTCGAAGCGGTTGAGCTCGGCACCTACAGTGGCCTGTAACTTAAGTTGCGGGATAACGTTGTACACAATCTTTCCGTTCATACGGAGAAGATCCTTGTACGACTGGTTCCTGTTCTTATTGATATCCCAATACGGGTTAACGTTGTAGGGGTCCATTCCGTTCCAGTTCTGGTACTCGCCTTCAGCTGTCTGATAGTTCTTGAGCCATGCCTGGTCGTAAGTGGTGGCAAGAGTCATAAGGTTCTTGCCTACGTTCGACTTGTCGTCACCCAGTGCCGGACGGTTCTTGACATCCTCATGGGTATAGTTGGCGGTAAAGTCGAGGTCAACCGGACCGAGCGAAGTGTTAGCACGCAGATTCAGGGTGTTACGGCTCATGTTCGAGTTCGGGAGGATGTCCTTGTTACGCATATCCGAATAGGTGAAGCGGATACCCGTACGTCCGGTGTTCATCGATACGACTGCAGTGTTCGTAGCTGTCAGACCGAGTTCGAAGAAGTTAGCCGTATTGTTGGGGATGATCTGGAAAGGATGCTCCTGGCCGTCGAAGTAGCGAAGCATCAGTCCGTCATCGGCTTTGGGACCCCAGGACTTGTTGGTGTTGCTCACAGCGTCAATGTTGTATTGTCCGTCAGAACCCATACCGTACACCTGTTGTACGTTGTCCCACTTGCTGAGCTGGCTGTCAAAGGTCAGCGTACCGTTGTACTCTACCGACCACTTGGCGTCACCCGTATCGGCTTTTTTGGTGGTGATCAGGATCACACCGTGGCTGGCGCGGCTACCATAGAGGGCTGCAGCGGCAGGGCCTTTGAGCACGGACATCGATTCGATGTCATCGGGGTTGATAGCAGAGATACCGTCACCAAGGTCATAACCGCCTTCCGTACCGGCCGAACCGAAGTTCGTGTTATCCATAGGTACACCGTCGATGA
>Ga0265301_10006797_pt1 | contig 10833 bp, 9 predicted proteins | sample AusTroGonzalo_MG_2_FD_193488 | JGI IMG/M metagenome (GOLD analysis project Ga0265301, IMG submission 193488) | Bovine rumen microbial communities from tropical cattle in Woodstock, Queensland, Australia - Gonzalo_04 | ecosystem: Host-associated > Mammals > Digestive system > Stomach > Rumen ...
GGATTGATGTCGCCGCCGCCGGAGAAGAGGATGCCGTCGAGGGTGTCGAGCAGCCTGAGGAGAGCCTCCTTGTCGTTGTGGGGCGGGATGACCACAGGCGTACCTCCAGCCTTGACCACAGAGAGATAATAGCCCTGTGCCAGCTCGCAGCCTTTGTCGCCGAAGTTGCCCGTGATGCCAATAATTGGTTTTACCATTTTCATTTAGCTGTTACCATTTGTCCTCCCCCGAAAAGGGGAAGAGTAAGAGGGGGGCTTTATGACTCTTCGAGAACCGTAGGTTTCGTCTCAGCATGTTGTGCGCCGATGGGAACTTCCTTCTTGATGTTCTGCTTCAGGGAGATAAGTGTCTCGGTGGAGACCACACCGTCTATCTCCTGCAGGCGGTCGTTGAGCAGTGTCATGAGGTGGGCATTGTCCTTCGCATAGAGCTTGATGAGCATCGTGTAGGGGCCTGTCGTGAAGTGGCATTCCACAATCTCAGGAATCTTCTCGAACTCAGCAACGACACGCTTATACATCGAGCCCTTCTCGAGCGTGATGCCTACGTAGGTGCAAGTGCTGTAGCCGAGGCTGACAGGATTAACGTGGAAACCAGAGCCAATGATGACACCAGCATCCACAAGGTGCTGCACGCGCTGATGCACAGCAGCTCGGCTCACACCACACTCTGCTGCCACGTCCTTGAAAGGCAGACGCGCATTGCAGGATATCATCTCCAGAATCTTCTTGTCTAATTCATCTACTTTTACCATAATCTTAGTTCTTTAATGTTTCGGCAGCTTACTTCCGTTTTCCACCTTCGTTTTTGCTCCCAAAACGTCAGTTATTGTTATTTTGTTAGCAAAAGTAGCGATTATTTTTCAAATTGCAATGAAAAATGCGAAGAAAAAGCACCAAGAAGTGCATTTTGCTTTCATTTGTCAGGAAGAAGAAAGCGGGAAGCACCATACTTTCCGGTGATGCTCCCCGCTCTTGCTTTTATGGGACAGGAACTACCTGATTACAACCTTCACGGCTTTCTCGCCTATCTTGACGACGGCTACAGAGCCGGGCTTGAGAGAGGTGTTTATCGTGGTACCGCCACCAATGGCGATGGCGGAGCCTTCCTTCTTGCCGTCGATGCTGAAGATGTCAATCTGAGTGCCTTCGGCTGCGCCCTGAATGGTGATGTCACTGCCTTGCGTCTGAATGAGCACGGGCAATGCCTCAAGTTCCGTTAGTGCATCCTCGTCGGTCAAGCCTTCCGTCTTTGGAACAGCATCTATCCAGCAAAGCGTGGCTTGGATGGTGTCGCTGTTCTCAAAACCTTCCTTTGTGGCAAAAACGCAGATACTATAAGTAGCTGTGAGTGAGACGGATTTGCTGTAATGCTTCTTGATGTCTGTATCGGTAATCTCCGAAACGAACTCTGCATCCTCTGTCTCGCTATTATATACCAGTTCCCCATTAACATAGCTGATGGTGGGTGTTGCACACTTCCTTGGCTCGGGAGTCGGCTCTTCTCCGATAGACACTTTGCTCCCGAAGTCGCTCCATGGAGCCGTCGCCTTGTATTGTTCTAATGAAGATGCAGGTACATGAAGCGTGGCATATTCGATGTATGAATCCTTAAAGGCATCATTTTCTGTGTAAGGTACCTTTTCTGCATAGCAATAGACATCGGTCAGCTCTGCGCAATTGGCAAAAGCAGAGTAGTCAATGAGAGTCACACTTTCGGGAATCGTAATACGGGTTAAATTGGCACAACCATAGAATGTCTGCATTCTAATACTCTTCACACTATTTGGAACGATAATACTTGTCAGACCGCTCCCATGGAAAGCAGAGTTGCCAATACTTGTCACACTGTTCGGGATAATGATAGAAGACAGACTGCTGCAGTCCCCGAATATGTTAAGCATTGATAATCAACAACTTACGCATTAAACGGTAGAGAGGTGGATTGAGGGTTGGACAATGTCAGAAATAAGGAGGCAAAATTAACGTATTTAACCTTTGTTTTATTCAAATGCATAATATTATTTCCCAAAAGCCTCCCCTATTTTCTTCAGCCCTGCATCCATTAATGGTTTCATTGTCTTCCCTAACTCCAATGTAACCTCCTCAAATCTATGCAGTCGTTCAATCGTGTCTGACCAACCAACACCTTCCAACACTTCCATTTGCTTCATGAAGTCATGTTCTCGATGTGCCCCTGTGTTATGCCGTATCTCAGAAAGCACAGGTTTCTCCTGTTTAAAGAAATCTGCCAGTTTCTTCCTGGCAATTCTGGTCTTGGCCAACGCAGCCTGCGACAACAACCTTTGGGCTATATCTTGATACTTCTTTCCGGTAAGTTCATTCAAATCTTCACACCATTCATACATCATCACAGAAGCTTCAACAGCAATTCTTTCCTTACTACTTTCATTCTTTTCAAAATATAGCAACTTCTGAATTCCTTTGGTCTCATAAGAACACTGCTGGATTTGCGCTGCAACATTCAGCACAAACTCCTGTTCCTCAAAGGCACGTTTTTGGGTCATAAGTTCATGAGTGTGCAACCAACAGCAATTCTCTCACCAATCAATGCTAATTGTAGCTGGCAATGCCTTATCTGTACTTTAAACAGTTCAAGACAATTTTTCTCCTCAATACTGATGGCCTCTAAAGTTTCTTTTATCTTTTCTCCATCAGCAGAGTTCATTCGCTGTTCCAAAAAGTAATCCAAATAATTTTTCATAGTTTCTCAATACCCCCAATCAATCTTCTCAAACTCCGCCCACATCTTCTTTGCAGCTTCGGGCTCCACTGAATACACATATCTAATCCTACCTTCCAGCCATTCCCTACCATACGCTTTCCCATGCATTACCCTATCAAAATGACCCCGTCCACCATATTTCTGGCAAAAGTGGATATGCCTCATAATGTCCCTCTTATATGACCCTGACACCCTTACCCGTCCATCAACAAGCAGACCTGTCACCATCTGCTTGTTGCCTTGATGCAACAGTTCGGTCTTCTTTTCATTCAGCGTAAAGCCTTCTTCCTTAACAATTTTCCTTATCAAACTGATTTTCGGCAACATCGCCCTGTCATCAGCCGAGAAAGTCATATCATCTGCATAGCGCGAATAATTGAATCCCATCTCCTGCGACAATCGCTTCATCCTCTTATCCAATCTCCCACATACGATGTTTGCCAATGCGGGGCTCGTGGGTGCGCCCTGAATCAGAAACGGCTCATGTCTTTGCATCAGTTCATCAAACAGTGTCTGTATCTCAGGTTGTTCTTCAAGCATATCATACTTGTAGTCATCGATTTTGGCAGTACACAGCTTCGCCAGACATGATGCCACACTACTCTCATAGCCCATCCACATAAAGGCAGCACAAACCCGTCTAACATTGATACTCTCAAAGAAATTGCTCAGATCCACTTTTAGCACATAAGCCCTGTTTTCATGCATCTTCGCATTCATCTGTGTATTTCTACCCTTCACAAAGGCCGTCACATATTCAGGCTGTTGTACCTTACTTAGTATATTCTTGTTAATCCACACCTGTATTTGGCGTAGATGCATGTATGGAGCCATAATACGTCTGTATCCCCCACTCCGTTTTTTGATGGCAAAGTATTTATAAAACACCGATGCCATAAACGCTATATGCACAAGGTCTCGATGACTCATGTTCAGCATAAAAGCCAGATGCGAAGTGTCGAAAATCACAGGCAGACCTTTACCGTCCAACACATCAGCATACCTCAATGCCTCTGTGATGAACTGTTGCGATCTGCCCTGTAACTTAGCCTCCGTAATGAAATCGTTCCTTGGGAATCCCATCCTTCTTCAAATTACTCTTTTATCAAGCGCCTTTCGGCGACTTCTGTGTCGCGCCCATGGGGTGTGACATAGAAATCATGTAATGTGGCTTTAACTTTCCTGCATCAAACGGACGCAGGCTTCTGTCTGTACAGATACTGCTAATCTAAAGAATTCAGGTCATCCCTCGGAACGACTTTGGCACATATACTTTCCCAACATTCTGGTCTGAAATGCTTTGTTGCAATTCATGCTCCAATATATGGTCTTTCTTTCTAATCTCTTCATAGATGGTACGAGCTTCACTGGTCATATTGCCCTTATCGTCAATCAAGCCTTTACTCTTCCCTAAGACTACTATACCTTCAAGGTCCTGTATGCTGATGCCTAATACCTGCGCTATATAGTAGTCACTCCGTTGGTGATACTTCTGCGCTATCCAACTGATAAGCCGTAAGGAATCTGTTGTATGATATTGCCCCCATTCTATATTACCCAACTTAGTGTGTTTCATTGCCGACAGCCAGAAATTAGAACTCATTCTCAACCTGCGTCCTCTTTCTATCCGCGAATTGGCGAATCTCGGAAATATGGCGTTCCACTTCTTGTCCGTCCCTGGTATCTCCATTTCATACCAGAGGATGGGTAGCGTATTGTTGGGTGAAGTATGCTCAAAACAAACCAGTGCCTGACCGTTCTTATAGCCCAATGGCTTCAAATCCTCATTCTTCCAGTTCGGAAGCAGCATTTCCCCTTTCTTAAAGCAGAAATCTCTAACCTGTATCATGCTCTTCTCATAGCCGAATACGGAGCCTCTCCTTACAAACGCAGGCTTTTGAAGAGTACCATACATTTTGATTCCGCAATCTGCCTGAAGTGTCTTCTCTGCTTTTTCCATGTATGCCACAGTCAAAGCAAACACCTTGATAGGTTTCCCATCTACTGTGCCTTTAACATTCTTCTCATAGAATTTCTTAATAGACTCTCCTGTGCCAGAAAAGTCATCAAGCAATGCAATGACTGAATCCTTTTTTATATCCTTCAAGTTCTTAAGATTAAGAAGTGACAGCACATTCTCTGGTAAATTCTGCTTCTCTATCACTTTCTTAGCATGGTATGCCATTGCATACCCACTCTTCCCTACATTTCCAGAAGGCAAGATGTATATATGTTGACCAGAATTCTCTTCAATAATCTTCTTTATATGATATTCAAGATTCTCATCTATCATGTCCGACGAATAATAGACCACCTTATCAAGCACATTCAAGGCCATAGTCCACTCGCTCTCGTCAAAATTCCTGAGCCAGCGGAACACGTCATATTCAGTCACAGCGTGACCGAATTTGAAGCATACACTCTCTATAGCCTTGTTATAGTCCATTTACCCCTCGTAATACTCTTTTTTATTCTATCAGCAAGCGTCCTTATTTCAACATATCCTCCCTCAGCTTACTGAAATTCATACTCCCCTCTCCATATAAATCCTCTTGGAATATATCCGACTTAATCCTCGTGAAACTAAAACTCCGATGATTAAGCGATTTCTCCATCATTCTTATACGGGCATCTGAGTATTTGTATTTCATTTCCAACCAATGCAGTGCTACTCTCTTATGTTGCTGGTACCGCTCATCCAGTTTAAACAACCTGATAAAGTCTTCATAGTCTGGATCAATGGCATCCAACTTCAGGTCATAATCCTGCGGATTCAATGTCGGTCTCAACCGCCCAGCATTCACACTAGCCTTTGGCAATATATGAAACCCCGTTTTTTTCTCACCATCAAACTGCGGACTACTCGGACTCAGTTTCTCTTTCGGCACACCTCCAGTACCCAGCACTCGTGTTCCTTTCAATTTCTGGTTACAGATCTGACAACTCGGTACAAAGTTATATAGCGATAGCCCCACCAACTTGAATTCCGATTTAGGCAACACATGATCCAAGTCGAAGTGATGCCTGTACTTATAGTTTGGCCTGAAAGTTCTATCCCATTTGTTTACGCTCCATCTCAAATAGCTCGCAACTTTGTCGTAGTCAGCTTTGCTTTTATAAGGTCGCTGTGATTTGACGTATGCAATTCTCGGTGCTGATTTGGTCAGTTTACTCAACTCGTCATCAGCAGCATTATTCAGAAAATACAGAGCATCAGCATTTGGATCCACCTTAAACACATTAATATAGGCCATATCGCAGTAGTGACACGACGAAATATTAAATCCATTCTGAGGATTCTTGAAATACTCAGCTATGTCTGCGCTCCAATAATCGTAGTTAAATATCGGTGACAGCCTCCCATTCAGTGTTTTCCTGGTTGCTAACGGCAACTGCATGAACAGAACATACCATCTCGTCAGCACCGAATAATCGGCTTTCAGAATATCATTCACATCTTGATATATATGACCCAGTTCTGTAGCATAGGTGTTCCGAAGTGTATCCCATGCCTGCTGCATTCTACCTATCTCATTTTGAAAGATATTCAGGTAGTCCTGTACATACTGCGTTCCTTTCGGATATATCACCTTTCTCATGCCTCTTCCATTTCAGCCTTCAGGCTATCCATCTCTTCCTGCAGCGAATTGATTCTTGCAGCCAGTTGTTCCTTTCTGCTCACGCCTACTGTCTTTCGTTCCAGTTCCTCATACATGTGCATAAAGTTTCGCCTCAAATAGTCTTCCCCAAGGTGCTCGATGGTAAACTTAAACTCCTTCTTCCTATTTTCAAATGCGTTCTTCTGAATCTCACCATCGTCTTCATAATACACGTCCATGATTTCCTTTAACTTCCGCTGGGCCACATCACCAATGGCATAGTCCAGGAAGAATCCACTTTTCAGCAGGTCGTAAATATTGGCTCCCAGTGTTTTCTGCGGAACATCCTCCTTCTCGTCGTCCCCCTTACGCAAAAACAGAATATTCGTTTCTGGCAGGTCCGACAGTATAAACGGTGAGTGTGTAATAATCATGATGTTGATACTCCTGATGTTCGTACGATTGATATTACACATAGCCAAGTGTTCCAGCAGTCTGGTAATATACTGACGCTGGTACTCTGGATGGTAATACAGTTCTGCCTCGTCGAATATCAGGTTCACATGGTGATACCCCACCACTCTCTTGCCATCCTCTTTAATGCTGGCAATATTCTTGATGTGATAGAAGATACAACTCAGACTATACAGCATCTGGCGTTCTCCACTACTCATCAACTGCAGAGTTATCTCTCTTTTATCTGTTTTCTGATTCTTGCGTCGTTTCTTTCTATACGACACCTCGGTTATAAAGAATGCTGGTGGCAACAGCCGCATCATCCTATCGTAGCTATCATACGACACGCCATGAAGCAAATCCTTGTCAACATCCAACTGTGCCTCGTCCACCTGATATCTCATTTCTCTCAGATAGTCCAGGCATTGGTGTATCTTCACTGTTATATGATTCTCCTGGCTGTCATATATCTCTTTAATGATAGCGGCGATGTTCTCTTTATTATTTTCAAACCATTCTTCCACAACGCTGGGCTTCACGGTCATCTTTACCGTTCCATCCTCATTCAGCAAAGTCGACTTCCTGCCATTGACTTCTACCATTGTAGGCTCTTTTGCTTCCATAAGTTTATCGAAGTTCGACTTCTCTCGATACACTGGATAGGTCGCACAAATCTTCAAAGTCTTATAGGCCAAATAGAATAGTACAATCTCATCTCTTTTTGAGTCCGTGGGGTCTATTACAATGCTCAGTTCCTTCTGCAATAGACTTTCCCATAAGGGTTCTATGTCATTAATCAGCGTTATCTGGCTATTCTCTATCTCACTCTTTATGGGTTTTATATGCAGCTTCGACTGTTTCTGTTCTTTGTAGTTAGGATTAAACCTGTAGCTATAAGTCTTCGGTACGTATTCATCCAGAAACTCTTTTCCTTGTGAATGAAACATCAGCGACAGAACCTCTATACGCTGCTTAGCCAACTCGTTTTCATTGTTCACATCTATCTGTCCATTCTCTCTAAACGGTGTCAGCACCAAGGGGATATAGTACCCATCGTTCTTATGAAACAGGTAACTCAACCAGTTGCCATCATCAGTATCGTCATTTCTCTTCGCAAATGGTGACAGGAAATCAGCCGGGTTAAAAGCATACAGACTATAGTTCACGCAGATAGTATAGAAGAAGCCGTTCAGCACATCATAACGCTGTCTCTCTGTTAGCAGATTTATCTTAATTTGCTCCAACTGGCCATCCACCACTTCAAAGTAGGTCACAGGCCCGTCATCCAGATTGATAAATTTCTGTACGCCGTCCTGTTCAAAATACAACCTTGCCTCCAGTCCATATACCTGCTCAACTTCTCCAGTATCTACCCCTTCCTCCACTTGGAGTAGTTCCTTGGCAAAGTTATTCAGCATTCGATAAAGTATCTCAACCAACGACGATTTTCCGGATCCATTCTTTCCAGCAATGGCAGAAATAGATATTCTTGGCAGTCGTTTCTGGTCTATCCAGTAATAGTCTTGTGGGCAACCATCATCAGCAACAATAGGATACACAGTCTTACTGACTCCTATTTCATCGCTATTTTTACACTTGATGAATGGATACCAGCCAGGTGTCAGCACCTTCCGAACATTTTCGTGAGTGCCTTCGTATATCTGTATTCCGATAAGCCTCAACGGCTTCGAAGTATCTAGTTTTGCAGGCATACTTTAATTCTCCTCCCTGTAATACAACTTATAGTACTTCATCCCTCGCACTTCGTCATACTCCTGTTCTATCAGCTGCTCGCCTCCATGCACGTATATATGAAAATTCTTGTCCAACTTTATCACACTTTTCATCCTGCGTTCCAGTTTCTTCACCGCGCTCTCTGAAATGACAAAGTTCTCCGCCAGTTCAATGTTTCTTTCCAGCGAATAAACATCTTTATGTCTGTTGAAGCTATCAATGATAGTATCACTTCCCAAAACTTCCTTTTCATAGTCCTGCATTGAGAAGTCCCCATTACCTTTAAAATAACTTACAGATTTATTAAGTATTTCCACCTGTTCAGTTTTTGTGATAGGATACTCAGTAGGCAATACCTTTGAGACAAAATCTCTTGTAATTGATAAGACATCTTTTGTATAAGAGTATTCATTTTGACGAGGTGTTATACCAAGGAAATCATCAGTCCAATACTTTGCGTCTTTACGATTAGAACCATCTAATGTAAAAACATAATACCCCTTATCATCCGAATAATCAAGTATAATGCAACCTTTATCCAAGCGATTTACATTAGCACCCAAATCATTCTCTACCTCTAAGTTGTTATTCAGAGAAACAAATCTCAAGAAAGTATCTTTTGTCTCGGATTTGAACAAGCCTATCGCATTAACACTTTTCCCATCATAATTGACGTCGGAAAGTTTTACAACAAACAACTCGCCACCTTTTATACTCGGATGAATACTACATTCATAAAGCTGCTTTGCAATCCTTTTGGAAACAACGACTAAATCGGCACCTTCAAATAATTCCGAAGTATAAGAATAAACCTCATTAAACTTCACATCATTAATATGCATAAAGTTCCAGGTCTCTTCCTTGCCTTCAAAAGTCTGCAAAAAAAACTTAATGAGCGTCACCTTTAATTCAGGTGAAAGCGTAGTGGCTTTATCTGACAAGACAATGCCCTCATCATTATTTTTATTTCCTACCCGGTGTATGACACACTGTTGTATCATTGTTTCCGGAAAGAGTATCTTTCCCATTTTTTACATTATCTATATTGACTGAATAATTTTTTAGCTTTTCCTTATTACTTTGGTTTTTCGTCAATTCCATCTGATTGTCTTTTGTAGACAGATTTTCCCAAAGCTTTGGTACGCTAAAACTAAACACTGCGAATGCAATGTAAAGGATGCACACATAGCAATATTGACGAATTGCTAAAGTCTTTCGTTTCTTTACTGTTTCCTTCTTATGAGCCTCAAAATCCTGCTCACGCATATATCCTCGTGAAACGGATTTCCAGTAGTCAATTTCACCTTCGGAAAGTTGCAAGTCCTTCCAATCAACAATAACTTGGGACAAACATGATATCACAAGGTAAATACCATACGCGCAGAAAATATAATTCAAGACGTTTCCTGAGTCAAGTTTCTCTAAATCTCTAACTCTGGCAAATATCGTAATAGCCACTGTCAAAAAGCCAGCAAGTGCATCACGGAGAAAACTCCCCAATAGAGAACGGACTTTCGTAGAATATGAATCACACAATTCATGCAGTTCTTTCAGGAATTGCTGAAGCTCTTTTTGATATTCACTGCTTCGCTCGAAGAAAGCGTAGTTAAAACGTTCGTTTGCCTGCTGTAAAGCATGACAGATTAAAGGGATAATGCCATCATAATATGATTGGTCTAAGGGCAAGTCCAGCGTCAATCTATCTATCAGCAATTTGTGCCGCAGTTCATAACGATTATCACCGCCAAATACCCAACTGAACGCATCACATAAGGATTCCTGAGCTTGCGACATCTGGTCATCTTGATAAAGAGGGGTTTGCAAACCGAATTCCAGTCTTCTAATTCCCCTCAATACTACCTTATCCTCATACAATTCGTCGCTTAGCGCCACAGAAAAACACATCAATGAATTTCTGAAAAAAGGACGTGAGTTTACATCCACGTCACCAAATGAGACATAATGTTTCTCAGGATATATCTCCCTCGTTGTTTCTGTGAACTGTCTTAGTACAGACTGCAACCGGTCATGTTCATACGTTATTCTTCTGTCATTTGGGAAATCGCGCAAATTGCCAGACACGAGAAAATTGGGACCGCCAAAAGCAGTTTGAAGCCCGTTGACTTCTATCTTACTTTTATGGCAGTTTAGAGGGTTGCTTGCAGAAAAAGGATCTGTATTATCTGCCCATCGCCTAAACGAATCCGGGTCGAAGAAGAAGTTACATATTTCCTCTCCGTTCCCCATAAACGCTTGCTTGTTGATACTAACAGACCATTGAACATCGTCAACAAGCGAT
>Ga0265301_10006798_pt1 | contig 10833 bp, 9 predicted proteins | sample AusTroGonzalo_MG_2_FD_193488 | JGI IMG/M metagenome (GOLD analysis project Ga0265301, IMG submission 193488) | Bovine rumen microbial communities from tropical cattle in Woodstock, Queensland, Australia - Gonzalo_04 | ecosystem: Host-associated > Mammals > Digestive system > Stomach > Rumen ...
GATCTCAACACGGATATCCGTGACCCCGGTGATCAGGTTGTCCAGCTTTGTCTGCGTCACAGCATTTGCCGCGGCGTCGCTCCTGGTATCCTTCCGGCCATTCAGGATCAGCCCGATCAGGGAAATCAGAACCGCGGCGATACTGATGACCACTCCGATTTCCATTACTCATCACCCCTTCATTATTCCGGGCGCTGAGGCGGCAGCTCCCTTACAAGCATATTTTCATCCAAATTGCAATAGCGCGAAAGGAAAGAAATGACAATTTTTCACTCTTTTTCCATACTTCCGCCGTATTTTGCGACAATTTCCTCCGCATCCTTCAGGGTCAGATGCCGGACCGTCACCGTGTACAGATCTTCTTTCGGCTCCGGATTGCTGATCGCCGCATCCAGGGCATCCCAGGTGCGCGGACCGCAGATGCCGTCCGCGGTCAGTCCGCTGGCCTTCTGGAAGGCGCGTACGGCGTCTTCCGTCTTCTGGCCGTATATGCCGTCCGCTCCGGTCCTGCCGACGTCGTAGCCAAGCTGAATCAGATCCTGCTGGCATTCCACCACGTCCGGCCCGGTGCTGCCCTTCTTGATGGTCTTGTGCTTCTTCTCCGGTTCAGGCTGCGGAACCGGCGTGAAATCGTATCCCACGTTCTTGATCAACCCCCAGTATTTCCATTTCCCGCAGTCCAGCGCGCTCTGGATCACGCCGACCCGCGGACTGCTCGCCTCCGTAACAATGTTGTCCCCCGTATACACACCAACATGCGATTTGTTCTGATCATTCCCACAGAACACCAGGGCGCCGACCGGCAGATCCATTCCTTTCGTAAAAGCACCTTTGGAACTCAGATCGTACTTCCAGATCAGGTTGGAGCCGGAATGAATCGCGATACCGTTCTCCTTTGCCGCCCACCGGCACAGGCCGGCGCAGTCCCACACACGGTGACCGATCCATTGCGATCCGTACTGAACAGAGCTCTTGTAGTTCTTCATGCCCTCAGGATCTGCTTCGTAGTTTTTCTTCAGATTGGCCTGCTTTGCGGCCGTCCATGTTGCTCCCATCTGGCCCCAGATATACCCGCCATCGCATTTATAGGCTTCCAGGGCGGTTTGCGCGATCTGGTATCCGGTTGTCATTTTATACACCCCTTTCAGTTTATTATCTTTTTAACAGATATGATCAGACGGCCCGCCAGGGCCGCCAGCTGATGGTTATTCCGTTATACAGCAATATTGATGCGTTAAAGGCTACGTTAGTTACGGGTACAGTTATCGCCGACAATACCAACTTCAATAGCATTATGACTCCCGGAATATATTGCGTTACATCATCATCAAGCGCAAACACAATGACGAATATGCCTGTCAAAGTGGCTGGGCAACTGAAGGTCGAGCCATATAATCAGCCATACGGTTCATCAACAGTCAGAATGCTTCAGAAGTTTATAAGATCAGGTTCTCCACAGAGATATATAAGGTATTACACCGGCTCATGGTCTGCGTGGGAAGAGGAAAATACTGTCCCGCTTCCGGGAACATGGTCTGGCAATCAGACGGTTGCATCTCTACAAACTGCCGTAGTAAGAAGCGGAAATGGAACTTGTTATTTGCAAGATACAACATATGGCAACGGGTGGTCATCAGTATACGCACAGGTTACCGGAACCTATGTTGGCATAATGATTGTGAACGACAGTAAAATAATTTTTACACGCACAACAGACAGAACCTCATGGCAAACGCACTCTTTGAATTTTTCGTGATTGGCTAACCTTTGTACGCAACGTTGACAGTAATATTGCCCGTCAGTGTTGTGCTTTGCGTTGTTGCGGCATAAGTTTTACCGTTTGCGAAACCGAATGAAATATTCGCCGCAGGACTAAAGTTGGCGGCGGTGGATGTAATGGCAAAAATCTTGCTTGCACTAACTCCGAACAAGGTAGATGCACTGCCTATATCTTTCGATGTAGGCGAAAAAGATGTGCCAATGTCGGTCGAGTACAATGTTACGGTTTTGTATTTCAGATAACTGCTTAAATTGCTGTATAACGTACTTTCTTCACCCGCCTATGGTACAATTTCGTCAAAAACGACCATAAGGAGTGATTTTACCGTGGATTATGATGTTTTCAAGGTTCAGTTTGCAACCCTTCTTTCAGATGGAATGACAGTCCAGGAGATCCTGTCTTGCCTGGACAGCGTTTCCGCATCCTTCGAGATCCGCAGCCGGGAGCAGCTGCCCCGCGATCCGGAAGTCCTCACCATGTTCCTGGATGCCAAGGACGTGGAGGAAAAATCAAAGCGAACGCTGAAGCTTTACCGATCTGTCATTTCACGGTTTCTGCAGGCAGTCAGCCGCCCGGTTTCCAAGATTACGACTGCAGATATCCGGCATTACCTTTCGTCATGCAAACAGTCCGGCCACAAAAACGCGACCATTGGCAATACCCGCCGGATCTTGTCTTCCTTCTTCGAATGGTGCGCCCTGGAAGGCATTTGCCACGTGAACCCGGTTCGCCGCGTCTCCGCGATCCGTCAGGAGAAATCACCACGAAAGTCCATGAAGCGCGTTGAGATGGAATATCTCCGCAATGCTTGCAGATCTCTGCGGGAAAAGGCGCTTGTGGATTTTCTGTACTCCACCGGCGCCCGCGTTTCAGAGTGCTGTGCCGCCCGGATCGACCACATCGATTGGGAACGGAAAATGGTGCTCATCGAGCACGGGAAAGGGAATGTCACGCGGATGACCTACCTGAACCCTGAGGCCGAAGTCTCCCTCCGTGCATACCTCGATTCCCGTACTGATGAATCGCCGTACATTTTTGCCAGATCCAGGGGAAAATCGGATCTCCCGCTGGACGCTAAAACCATCCAGGAAACCGTCAGCCGGATCGCATCCCGCTCCGGGAGGATCTTTTCTGTCCGCATTACTCCGCACGTTTTCCGACATACCATCGCAACCGTCCTGCTCCGAAACGGCATGCCTGTCGAACAGGTTCAGCGGTTCCTCGGTCATGCAAACATCAATACCACCATGATCTACGCGGAAGTCAGGGATGAGGATGTCCGCAGATCCCATTCCCTGTACGCCGCGTGATCATACGTTATACAGCAAGATCGTGAATTATGTCGATGTGCCTATTAGTTCTCGTACATGGACAGTTGGGCAGATAGTAAAAGAAAACATTGCCAAGCAAACCGGAGAGACAAATGTCTTGTACAGAATCGCCGCAAGTCCTCTGGAAAATTCAAATATCTACGCATGGATCGCTGGCTCTGGGCGAATTGCCTTTTACTCTAATGCGGCGCAGACGGTTGGAATCACTTGCAGGATTTGGTACATAAAAGGCTGATCTTTGCTACGCAATTAGCCACATGAATCCGCCCCAGTAGGTATGCCCGTTTTGTGGCGCATACAACTGAAGATTGCCACCAGATGTCACTTTGCCTTCGGCAGCGTACCCTCTACCGGAAGAAAAAGTCGAATCATCCATTAACAAAAACAACTGTTCCATTGTCGGTGTTAAATCGCTCGGCAATGTTCCAATTGTAACCCATGTGGTTGATGTTGATCCAGTGAATGGTAGACTACATACGGCCGCCGCAATCGATCCGTTACTTCGGCAGTTAATTGTACCCGCAGACGCAATATTGCTTGCCTTTGTTATGGTTTTTGCAGAAGAGCCAAATTTATCATTTAATGCTTTGCCTTGTCTTGCATCAAGCATATACCCTGCGCCGGATGATTTGTCCAGACCATTGTAAATTGCGTTTCTGACGGTACGGTTTGTCGGTATGTTGTCATTATTCCCCATCGCCGTTGATGACGTATTGTCCGTCACGCTTTTCCCGTCAAACGGTGCTATCTTGCTGTATAACGAGTTTGCAATACCATCCGCGTCAGCTGCCACGTTGCTGCTGGTGATCGCCGCGCCGGAGCTGATCGCCGCCGTGGCGTGATACCCGCCGTTCGCCAGGGTTGAGTGGTTCTTGATGAACAGGTACTGTCCGCTGGAGATGGCCTGCGGCGCGTTGTCGCCGTTCACCACGATCGCGAACGCATCCTCCGCGTTTCCCAGCTCGTCCTTCAGCGCGTTGAAACCGCCGTTCGACTCTGCCTTCAGGTTCGTTGCGCTCAGCGTGTCGCCGATGGCAATTGCGCTCCTGGCCGTGTACGGATCGCCCTTCCAGATCACGAACGCCCCGGCAGCGATCGCCACAGGCGCCGTGTCTCCGGTGATGTAGATGCCCATCGCGCCATTCGCCTTTCCGAAAGCGCCGTCGATCAGGTCGCTGTTGGTGTTGAACACGGAAACGAGCGCATTGTCGGTTCCGGCCGGTTTCGTCAGTCCGAGATTTGTTGTCTGTGTCGCCATTTCATTCACCTCTTATTCCACAAAGTCCACAAAGTGCCGCAGCATCCACATTTCATCCCCGCTGATCTCCTTCAGCTCGGTGTCGTGGATGATGATCCTGCCTGTCTCAACGTCTTCCTCCATGTCCAGCAGCTCCTGCCGCCTGGTCTGGTACTCCGCACGCTTTTTGACGTCCGGAAAGGTGACGATTGATGTCGTCGTGTCCACAGTGCCGCCCAGTTCGGTGATCAGTTTCGTTTCTTCCTCGCTGAAGAACTCGAATGCCGGGTTCAGCGCTTTCTTCAGCAGGAACAGTTTCCGGCTGGTCGCCGGTGCCCGCCGGATGTCGGAAATCTTGTTGATCCCCTTGATCGTCTCGATAATCTGCTCATACGTTGTTTTCATAAGCACCCCTCCTTAATTTATGTAGAACAGGCTACAAGCCGCCGCTCCACTTCCGCTTGTGTTCTTGGCCTTCAGGATAAAGTCCGCAATCTGCAACCTCACGGTTCCAGCTCCATAATTTGATTCCAGTCTCACTGTAAACGTACCGCCTGTTACGTTCATGATGTTTGAGAGCGTACTGGATGTCAGGGTGTCCAGCACAATCGTCAACCCGTAGCTGCCTGCGCCTTCCGCATATCCCAGCTCGATCCAGTTGTCGCCGTTTTTCAACCTCGCCTTGAATTTGATGCCATCCTGCCACGCGACCTGCGCGATCAGCACCAGGTTGGCCTTAATGCCGTAATACAGGTTTCCGGAAAGATAATCTGCCGCCGAATAGGATATTGTATAGTCTCTGTACCACCCGAGCGTACCGCCAGCCTGATTGAGATTGTAGTTATCAGGGGTTTTACTCCACTGTCGCGTGGACTCGCTCGTAGGCTTGATCCACAAAACATTGCTTCCGCTCGGCATATTCTCCGAAACAATCAATCCGGGATAACCTTTGCCGTTTACTGTCAATTGATCTACGGTCAGCGAGTGCGCACGGACATCGCCTGACATTCCAACCGCAAATGTTGCGTTTGCTTCGTTCGTTCCGAAAATGATTGAACTCGCCGTTCCGTCTGCGGCATGGCAAACGAACTTTCCTGCGGTCTGCATGTCAAATCCTGAAGTATTCAGCAGAAGGGAAGTGACATTCCCTGAATAGATACGAACTTGATTATTCAGGATTTCTACACCGCTCCGAATCTGATATGCGTTACTGGCAACATACGCCGAAATTGCGCTCGAAGTCTGGGAAAGCGTGCTGTAGTTCGCCAGTTGACCGTTAGTGTACGTTTTTGCAGCCTGCACGATAGATTCCGCCGTCTGGTAGGTAGTGGTCTGCGCCAGGTACGCCGTGTCCCCGGCAATGCCGGCCATCCGCACAGCCTCCGTCACGATGTCGTCCGCTGTTTGCATGACGCTCGTCTTGGAGATGAACATCCCGGACATGGCGACACCGCTCTGCCGCACAGCCTCGCTCACGATCTCGTCCGCCGTCTGGTACTGTGAGGTCTTGGCGATCCGCATGTCTTCCGCAAGCTGCGCCCGCTCCACTTCCTGCGTAATCCGGTCGGCCTGTACAAGGATTGCGGCGTAATTCCGGTACACCTGGTCGCCGATCGCCATCTGCTCTTCCGCCATGACCGACACCCGCCGGTCCGTCTCCTCGATCATGGTCTTGGCGGTCATCAGGATGTTCTCGTCCCCGGTCTGCACCCAGTCGGTACCGTTCCAGACGAACGTTTTCGCGCCGCCCAGGTCGTCCCATGTAAACTCCGCAATCTCGTCCCATGTATGGCCCGCGACCTGGTCCCACGTTCCGCCGATGGACGCCTTCGTCCACGTGTCGCCCATGTGGACTTCGTAGTCTTCCGTCGGGTCGTTGTACTGCACGAAGTTTGTGGCTTTCAGGTTCACCGTGGCAACGGCCGCCGTAATCGCCTGCGACTGCACTTCCAGCGTCGCGGCAAACTCCGTCACCTGTCCGCTCAGAGTGTCCACCGCGCTCTGGTTTGCCTTCAGAGTGATCGCGTAGGCGTTCTGGTCAATCTGCGTCTGCAGATCCGTTATGAACAGGTTGTCAAACACCTGCCGCCATCTTTGGCCCGTCCAGGCGTACATCCGGTACTGGCCCATGACATAATCCCACGTCCAGTTTCCGACCTGGTCCCATGTGTAGTTTCCGATATCGTCCCAGGTGTTGTCGTCGATCGGCTGAATCCAGATATCCCCGGCGACAAGTCCCGCGTGGCTTGGCTCCGTTTCGGAGTAATAGATTGTTCCGTAGCCCAGCTGATTGATCCGGCTGTTGATCCCGCTGATGGTCTGCGTGATCGTGCTGCCGCTGCTCCAGTCGCCAATCACACTCTGGATATATGTGTTGCTGCTGATGTCGGTGACCATCAGCTTTCCGATGAACGCGTCCCGCGCCCACAGCTCGTCGACATTGATCTGGTTCGCCGTGATCTTGTCGATCAGCGCGTGGCTGGCGTAGATATCGGTGGTATTCAGCTCGCTGGCCGTCAGCTCCGTCGCCGTGTAGATCGTCCGGCCGTCGCTGGTATGCCCGGCGGCGATCTCCGCAGCCGACGGAGTCACCTGCGTGGCCGTGACCTTGCCGTCCATGTCCACGTCCAGCTTGTAGTAGTTATCGTTCGTTGCCTGGATCACCAGATCGCCGACCGTGGCGCTCACGATCTGCGCGTAATCAACGGAAAGCCGCGGAATGAACAGTTTGTTCGCCACGCCCGTCTGGATGATTGCCTGACCAAAGAAAGCACTCTGCGCGTCCAGATCCTTTACCTGTGCAAAGTTGATGTCCGCAACGGCGATCCGCGCGTCCGCAATGTCCGCCGTCCCCAGCTTCGCGTTGATCGCTGCCACAGAATTGGCGTCGATCTTGTCCGCGTTTACCGACCCCGCTGCCAGTTTGTCCGCCGTCACGGCGCTGGCCGCCAGTTTCTCCGCGGTCACCGCGTACGCGTCAAGCTTGGCCGTCGTTACGGCTCCTGCGCCAATCTTGTCCGCCGTTACCGCGCCGGCAGCCAGCTTGTCCGTGATTACCGCGCCGGAAGACAGAATCTCCGAAGTGACCGCACCGGCCTGCAGCGAATCAGTCGTAATGCTTCCGGCTGTGATATCCTGCGCCGTGATCGTTCCGGCAATCAGCTCATGGATATTCGCCTGTAAAGCTTCAAGCTGTTCAGTGGTCAGTTCTGTAATGGATGCCGCATCCAGATGTACCCAGTGAACTGCGCCTGTTGCGAGATCATCAGCATTGATCGCTCCCGGCTCGAACGATCCTGACATAATCGTCTGTAAACGGATATTCGTTCCATCGACTTCAGGCACTTGCCAGACAGCGATCTTTCTGCTTCCGTCCGAGTTCTTCAGATTGCCGATCGTAACAGAATTGAGCATTCCGGTCAGGATATCATGCTCAACACCGATGACCTGTGCTGAATAGTTATACCCACGAACGGTATCTTTGATCGTCAGAATATCGTAAAGGTAAACCTTGTCGAGTCCTCTGTACTGGGAATATTCTTCAGTGTCGCCCAGCGAAAGGAACTCGATTGTCATTGTTACTTCCGGTTCATCAACCTTATCTTCAGAGAACCTTTTCTGCCCGGCTTCAAGCAGTTTTGCCTGTATATTCTGCTGGGTAGTCCCATCTTCGCCGATCTTGATTCCGGTGTCGTAGATTTCGAGCTTCGGTTCTGTGTATTCGCCGATGTGCGTACTGTCGATATATTTCTTGCCTTGATAATCCAGCCATACGACATCGCCCTTTTTATTGTGCCCAATAGGCGCAACACGAGTCGCTACATTCTCGATGCTTTCAACTCTTTCCACGCCGAGAAGGTTCTTGCCGTTCTCGATTACGAGTCCTCGATCATAACCGACATTTTTCAGGCAATAGAACGAATCATTGTCACGGATCAAAGACAGTCCGAACTGCTTACAGATGCCCTTTTCAGGATCAAGGAAACATTCAACAATATTCTTGCGCTCGAAGTCGAACTCTTTGCCATCCTTCGTTTCGGTACAGTCCGAAGCAACCCTGAACGTTTCAGGCGTGATAGCGTTATTCAGAACATTCCTGCATACTGCCGCCGCAGAATAGCTCGTTCCCTTCGTACCTTTCCATAAAGTATTATTCTGAATCTGACGATAGAACATATGCCGAGCCTTGATCTCGACATAATCTTCGTTTTCGGTAACTTCGTATATATCAAAAAGCTGATCCTGAAGCCGAACAGGAACAGACACCGCTTCAAGTCCAGCGAAGTTCGCCGGGATCGCAACGGAATTCAGATTCAGTTGGTCAACAAACGATTTCTTTACGTATCCGGTAACAGACTTTTTCTTTGGCGGTTTCGTTCCTTCTTCTGGTTTTGTAATATCGAACTTGCCTTTGACGTACGGTTCATCGGCAAGAATCTGATATTCCCAGTCAACAATTTCAATCTTATCAACTTCTTCTTCTGTTACTTTTTCAGCAACGGGCGCATCTGATAACAATGACCCAGCAATAGCGAAACCAGCTCCCCATTTTATAAGAGTGAACGGATCAACCATTTTATCGCCTCCTTACGAGGAACTTTTCGTATATACGCTCACTGTATTTGCGTATTCATCATTGCTGATGACAGGCGGCACTCTAACCGGGACTTCACATTTGATGATATTTCCGACCTTCGCCGCTTTCCAGCGATTGAATTCATCATACGAGAGTCGAAGCGTGACTTCGCTGATGCCGTTCTTTTCTTCGCTGAATGTCGCTTCTAAAGGCTTTAGATCGCCCACCAAGCCTGTTGTCGTGAAATCCATACAATCATACGGGTAAACATAGACAGGGTGGTTCTGCGCCATTATACCCACCTCCAATGCGGTGTTATGACAAGGCTTGTCACTCCACTGCCGAATGTGACCGTATTATTCCCCATTGCAAGCTCCGGTATATCGCCACGCATAGTCGCCGCACCGGACTGCGTATATACATACCCATTCTCGCAGTCGATATAAACAGCAGACGAAACATCATCGATCTCGATATGATAACCAGCAATCGTGAAATCGACATCGCCTGATCCGTTCACCTGAATCAAGGGAAGGGCAGTCGCTGATCCGGGATTGCTGATTGTTCCTGAAGCGGTCAAAGTGATCTGGCTATCAAACGCCTCATACATGAAAGGCTGGCAGTCAAAATAGATCGTGGCTGTATCGTAGAACCCAGCGTTCGCCTTGACTCGATCCCACTGAATCTCCTGCAATACAGTCGCTTTATAAGCTTTCGTCAGATCATCGCTTGAAACAAGCTTTCCTGTCCCGTCTGCCCATGCGTTGACCAGCTGTCGAGTGCTTGCAGAAGCATTGACCAGCACGAGTCTGACCATAAGCTCGAAGTTCGAGAATCCCTCATCAACATGAAGCGCACCGTCACGACCTTTGACATAGTATTCCGTGTTCCGCATTGCCGCTTTTTTGTGGCTCGGCATCTGCGAAACATACACTCCGGTAAGACTTTCTGTGCTAACGCCACGGAAGATCAAATAACCCATCTTTTAACCTCCCATCGCCCTTGTCTTTGAATACGAGCTTGCATTGATATTTCTCTTGACTCGTTTTGTGGTGAGATCGCCGACTTTCTCGCCGCTCATCATGACATAAACTTTTTTCATCGACTGGTTGATCGCACTTCCGATCATTTCACCGATCACGCCATAGTCGGCATTCATCTCGCCATCACGATATCTCCGTGCTTGTGAAGCAGTCAGTACCATTTCGCCACGATGCAAGAGGGAAGGATAATTGTCATACGGAACGTTCCAGTCGCCTTTGGCATGACCGAACAGCTTATTGAAGATACCGCCGACAGGATCGAATGTATAAGCTGTTCCGCTACCACTGCCGCTAAATGATGGATAAACCGTGACCGGAATGTCCGGTATCTGATCTGCTATCACTTTCTCCGCATCGCCAGAAACGACAGGTTTTACATCCAGCTTAATGCCGTTTTTAATGGATTCATCGATCTTTTCAAGGAAAGTCATGCCGTTTTCTTCTGTAATCGCTTCTCCGGTAAAAAGATGCTTCATCACCGCTCTGCTTTGGCGAGACATAATAACATCTGAATCCGACTTGAATAGATCAGGTGTCAGCGTAACTTTTAATGATTTTGCAGTATTCTTTGTAAGCAATTCTCCTTCGGAAACATCTTTTCCGTATATCCCTTTTCTTATGCTCTTTGTAAAGTTGTCAAAAAGTGCTTGCTGGTCTGACCCTTCATAATTGATCTGATCCAGCACCTTCGCAATCATCGGATAAAGAAGAACGCCAGCTCCAGCTCCGATCGGGCCGCCAAGTCTGCCGCCAATTCCCACTGATGCTCCGAATCCGAGAAGGGTTCCTTCCGCTTTGTTGTACTTCTTTAGCGTGCTCCCGTCTGCGGAAACAAAATTGCCTTTTGCATCTTTTGTATAAACTTT
>Ga0265301_10006802_pt1 | contig 10828 bp, 9 predicted proteins | sample AusTroGonzalo_MG_2_FD_193488 | JGI IMG/M metagenome (GOLD analysis project Ga0265301, IMG submission 193488) | Bovine rumen microbial communities from tropical cattle in Woodstock, Queensland, Australia - Gonzalo_04 | ecosystem: Host-associated > Mammals > Digestive system > Stomach > Rumen ...
GGAGCATTGTTTTGTTTTACTGAAAAAATTCCAAAATCAACAACTTGGGTTTTATCCAAAAGAACTCATCCGAATACTACGAATACAAGAACCGCAGCCAATGATGTATACATAATTCTCTTGGACGCAAAGAAAAATATCTTAGATGGAATTTTTGTCGTAATTTCTATTCAGTTTTTTTCTTTTTGGATACGAGAAAAAAGCTTGCTCTTGAGATGAGCCGGCATTTCTTGAGATTGTTGATGTCTGAAATACTCTGAAAGCTTCATTCTACCCAAATAAAAAATATTAAACCCTTCCACTATGGAATACGATAAAAATCAAAATTTGTGACAAAAAAATACATATTTTTTATTTTTATTTTAAAGTATAGAATTTTATCTGCATTTTTTTGCATTTTTTCGTTTTTGGAGTATAATTGTCGTGAGGTTTTACATAGAATAAAAATAATGAATAAATTTATAAAAAAATTATCAATAAAAATTAAAAGATTTAGAAAAAATTATGATTCTAACTGGAATATTTTTGTAGTATGTATAGCCATTGTTATGATCTGGAAGTGAATTTGGGATCTTCTTGATATGTATATATTCCCAGGTTATCCACTTATTAGTAATTTGATTTGCATTGGAATTGGAATTATTGTTTTACTAATGGATGATTGAAAATTATGAGAATTACAAGAAGAAGATCCTCATAAAGAGAAGAATATGAAATAATTTATTTGAATAAATAAACTTATATGCTTAGATTTCACAAAAGAATCCTTAAAAGAATTAAAAAATTTAGGAAAGATTATAAATCAAATTGGAATATTTTTCTCATCTTTTTGGCAATCGTTATGGTTTGGAGGGGTATCCAAGATTTACTTACTTTATGTTTATTTCCAAATCATCCAATTATTAGCTGTATAATTTGTATTATTTTTTGACTATCTATATTACTCATAGATGATTGAAAGTTAGATGAGTTATCTGATCATTCGGAAGATGAAAAACAATAAAATTTTATAATAATAGTATTATAATATCATGGAACAAAAAGCTTATCAAATGGATTTTGCAGAGCTATTAGAAAAATTACAAACCTCTGAAAATTGAATTTCCACAAAAGAAGCAAAAACCAGAAATGAATTATACTGACCAAATGCAATTCAATCAAAAGATAAAAATTCTGCTTTCAAAATTTTATTGGAACAGTTCACATCACCACTTGTGATAATTTTGATCATTGCTGCAATAATTTCTGGATTAATCGGAGAAGGTGTTGATGCATGTATTATTTGTGGTGTAGTAGTTTTGAATGCATTATTATGATTTTTCCAAGAATACAAAGCTGATAAAGCGATTCAATCACTAAAAAAAATGACTGGATTAAAATCTAAAGTTTTGAGAGATGGAGAAGAAGTTTTGGTTGATGCAAGTGAATTAACGGTTTGAGATGTAATTTTACTCGAAGCTGGAGATAAGATTCCAGCTGATGGAAGACTTTTTGAGGCTGTAAATTTAGAAGTAGAAGAAGCTATTTTAACTGGAGAAAGCATTCCCGTTGAAAAGCATATTGCGAAGATTGATGAAACTCCAACATTAGCCGATATGAAAAATATTGTATTTAGTGGAACTATGATAACTAAGTGACGTTGAAGAGCAGTAGTTACAGCCATTGGAATGGATACAGAAATATGAAAAATTGCATGAATGCTTCAGGATGCTCCTGAAAAAACTACAACTTTGGAAAAGAAATTGAATAATCTTTCAAAGATTTTATGAATAGCGGCTGTCGTGATTTGTATAATTATATTTATCGTTTATTGGTTAGTTTCTCATCTGGAATTTCAACAAGCATTTTTGGCTGCTGTAGCACTTGCCGTAGCTGCAATTCCTGAATGATTACCCGCAGTTGTAACGATTTCATTGTGACTATGAGTAAAAAGATTTGTTAAAAAAAATGTATTAGTTAGACGTCTGTCGTCCGTAGAAACTCTTGGAAGTGTGAATATCATTTGTACGGATAAAACTGGAACTTTGACTAAGAATGAAATGACTGTAACTAAATTATTTGTGAATGGAGAAATCGTAGATGTTAGTGGAAGATGATATTCAATTAAGTGAGATTTTTCTACTCCAATTGAATGATTACGTCCATTACTAAGCATCGGAATGTTATGTAATACTGCCAAATTACACAATAATGAAGTAATTTGAGATCCTACTGAATGAGCATTACTTGTGAGTGCATATAAAGCATGAATGAAAGAAGAAGATTTCTTTAATGACTGGGAATGGGTTGATGAAATTCCATTTGACAGCGAAAGAAAAAGAATGAGTGAAGTTTTTGCTAGAAGAGTATCAAGTAAAAATGCTGACGAATCGAAATATAAGAAATCATATATCTCAAAATTACCAAAAATTTTGATTTACACTAAATGAGCAATTGAATGATTATTACCATTATGTGATACAATTTTGATTAATTGAGAAGTAAAAGAATTGGATAAAAATACAAAAAAACAGATTCTTGACCAATCTGCTAAATTCTCTGAACAAGCACTCAGAGTTTTGGGATTTGCTTTCGGAGAATGAAAAGAAGAAAAAAATCTAACTTTCGTTGGATTACAAGCAATGATAGATCCTCCTCGTGAAGAAGTTAAAGATTCTATAGCTACATGTAAGAATGCGTGAATCCGTGTAATTATGATTACGTGAGATAACAAAGTAACAGCGTGAGCTATTGCAAAAGAACTATGAATTGAAGGGGATGTAATTACTGGATCTGATTTTGAAAAGTCTAAAAATAAGGATAAATTACTTGAAACTATATGAGTAATCGCAAGAGTAAATCCATCTGACAAACAAGAGATTGTGAATATTTTAAGATGAAGATGAAATGTGGTAGCAATGACATGAGATGGAGTAAATGATGCACCATCAATTAAAGCTGCAGATATCTGAGTATGAATGTGAATCACTGGAACTGATGTAACCAAAGAAGCTGCGGATATGATTTTGACTGATGATAATTTTAAATCAATTGTAAACGCCGTAGAAGAATGAAGATGAATTTACGACAATATCCAAAAATTTGTAAACTACATGATAGTTTCAAATATATGTGAAATTGCGATTCTCTTCGTTGCTAGTTTAATTGGAGTACCTATTCCATTATTAGCGATTCATCTACTATGGTTAAATGTGATTACTGATGGACTACCAGCTATCGCATTATGAATAGACCCGATTAATCCAAAAGTAATGAATCGTAAACCTCGTAAAGCTACTCAATGATTAATCGATGGAAGAATGATATTGAATATAATTCTCCTTTCTAGCTCTGTAACTATTGGAACGTTAATATTATTCCTTAGATGGCAAAATGTAGACCTAGAAATGGCAAGAAGTGCTGTATTCTTATTTATGGCAGCTAGTGAATTAGTAAAAATCCAGATTATCCGTTCTCAGTATGGACTAAGTTTCTTTAGTAACAAATGGTTAATTTGGGCATTATTATGAGCATTTGGATTGGCGTTCAGTATAGTTTACATTCCTGGAATTAATACTCTATTTGATTTACAACCATTAAGTGCTGAAATTTGGAAAGAAATATGAATTATCATGGCCATATTTATTGGAATCTGAACAGCGTTATCTGAGTATATGAAAATATCTAAAAGCTTCCAAAAACGAGAAGAAGGAGAATAAAAATTTTAAAGTATTGATTTTATAATCATAATAAATAGACTGGTCATCACCGAAAAACAAAAAACAAAAAATAACAAATTACAACATGTACCAGTTTATTCATTTTAACGAGGAGAAGGCTTTTTTTGAGATTCATAAGCTTTTTGAAGAAATTTTAGGTAGTGAGTATCCTAGCCATTTTATTGGGGACCATCGTGAACTACAAGATGGAATATACAGATCTTACTGTCCTTATGTAGATCCTATAGAAAAAATAAGAGTTTTGCCTTTCTTTTTCTATGGAAGTTACCATATTGATTTGTGCATTAGTACGGATACATACTATATACGTGGCAATGTAATCGCAAATGATCTCAAAATTATTGGTGTTTTTACCAACATTCACAATATTTCTTACAACAAAAATTGTCAACATCTTATCAACAAAAAAGATATTAAGACTCTGGTTGATATTATGGGACACCTAAGGGAAATTGCGTAATGGCCATCAAAAATAGTCTCTGAATCAGAGACTATTTTTTATTATTCGTTAACTATGTATTTCTATATTGCTTTAATAAATATAAGAATACTACCAAATGTCTTGACTTCATCAACACAATTATTAAGTTAAACCTCGCTTAACAAAAAAATCAAAATTATATGCAAAAATTTATTCATTTTGAAGAAGAAAGACCTTTTTCTGAAGTTCAGAAATCTTTCATGGCCAGATTTAAAAACAATTTTTCTGACCATTTCGTAGGCAATCCAGAAGAGATCAAGAGAGGACAACAAAGATCTTTCTATTCCTACAAGAACGTGAGTGAGAATTTGAAAGTACTTCCATACTTTCATGATGGAGAATGCTTGATTAGCCTGTGTATTTCTTGCAACGCAAGATATGTTGACGGTAGTATAATTCCTCCAAATCTCAAAATCATTGGACTATACCTCGAGACTCCGTGGAATGGAGGGATATCTCCAAAATTCCATGAGTTTTCCAGGTCTGTAGTGAGATGATTAAGATTCTTTAAAAGAACAGCCCTTTATTTAAGGACTGTTTTTTATAATTTCTGAGTTCTTGCTCGGTAGAAAAGATATTCTTGTGCTAAACCAGCATAATCTCAAAACTTTTCACACGCCAGTTTTTGAATTTGATTTTTATTTAATTTGGTTTCATCTGGATTGTGGATATATAATTCATTCATTACTCTACGAACTCGTACATCGATAGGAAAAACTTCCATTCTTTTTAGGTCGGAAAATAAAAGGATACAATCTGCAACTTTCGGTCAAATTCAGCTTAGGTTGAGAAGTTCGTTTTTAACAGTTTGGGTATCTTTTTTATAGAGTGAATTTAAATCTATTTTTCAATCAATAACCATTCTAGTAGTTTCATACAATCTTACGTCTCTAAATCATACTCAAAGTTTTCTATAGTCTGAAATACTTACATCTTTTAGTTGTTCGGCTATTGGAAATGTAAAGTAAGATTTTCAATTTCGAATAATCTCAGTTCAATATTTTTGGGATAATCTTTCAATAATTCATTTAATTCTAGGAATATTATTATTTGCAGAAATGATAAATGAAATGGTTGTTTCTCGTAAATCTTGATTTAAAAGTCTAATTCCGTGTCAGTATTGTATACTTTCTTTCATGTAATTATCTACCTTTGAAAGCTGAGTTTTTATTTTGTTGTAATCTCTATCTAAGTCGAAATATTGATTCACAATAGTTTGAATATCTCAATTGATGATTCAGGAAAAGATTACTGAATCAGATTTTTTCTGAACAGTTAATATATTATTTCAGAGAATTCATGTATAACCTCAATCTGGTTGTTGATTTCGACGAAAACATTGTCCACAATCGAAGATGTGGGTTAATTCAAATGAATCTATATTTTGGAGAATGTATTTTTGCTGAGATTGCATTTATGAAATGAGGTATAAATGTAATTTGAATGTATGGGATTTGGGCAAAAAATCAAACAAAAAAATCCTCCGAGTTGGAGGATTTTTGCAAAGTATTTGGTTTACAATTATTTAACCATTCCTTTGAATTCAGATCCAGCCTTGAAAGTAACAACTTTCATTGCAGGGATTTTAATTTTTTGTGAAGGATTTTGAGGATTAACTCCTTCTCTTGCCTTTCTTTTAGAAGCTTTGAAAGTTCCGAATCCTTGAATTCTAACTTCACCTTCTTTTTTAACACCATTCATTACAGTGTCGATGAAAGCGTTTACTAATTCAGCAGCAAGTTTCTTTGAAACTCCTAATTCTTCTGCTAAGCTAGCGATAAGAGTTGTTTTAGTCATTAGTACTAATAAACATGAAATAAAAAGTACTTCGTACGGTTATTATAATAGGATAATCTGTGGTAAATTCAAGGCTTTTGATACAAAAATAGAATAAAAATACATTTTCTTTTTTTATTCAAAACAAAAGGTAATAATTACCTTTTCTTCATATTACAGCAAAGTAATGCCGAATCTTTGTCTTGACTTTTTATAAAACATTATAGTAATAATAATTCTGATTTAGCTTTTTCTTTTATTTCAATTAATATTTTCTTTTTTATTAAAAATCCTGAAATTTAATCAGGATTTTATAATAATATTTTATTGAAAATGATATTATTCTAATTTTAAACCGTGTTTTGCTGCAAAAGCTTCTTGTATATCCTGAAGATCTGTAAATCACTTATTCAATAGTGTTTGAGATTGATTTAAATCACTAACTACTCAATCATAATCCACCCTATCTTCTTCTGTTATATTACTTATATTTCGATAACGGCTAGTAGATGAAAATTTTTGAAGATAATCAACTTCTAAACTTAATAGATTTACAACTGCATCTTTTAATGAAGAATCTTTATCGAAATCTCACATCTTTGATGCTTTAGATTGTGAATTTTTACATAATTCTATATTTTCCTGAAGTGATTGAGAAATAGATTCTATGGTTGATCATTCTGCATTAAATGTCTGGTATAATGATTGATTTGCATCTGTACACTCTTTCACTAATGCTACAAAACTATCGTTATATTCCACTACATTCTTGGAACTTCAACATCATGAAAGAATTATAATTCATAATAAAGATATTAATCATAAAACTTTTTTCATAACAAAACAATTAGACTATAAAACTGATATTTTGATAATGATTTGTAACTATAAATCAAGATTTATAGTTTTGTTATTTATTTTCTCTTATTTAAAACTAAATATATTATCGGTAAAATACCACAAGTATTAAACACAAAGATAAATATAAATCGGATTTTATCACTTTTTTGTCATGCTCTATATAGAGCTATAGCTTTTCGAATTAAATCTCGAATAGTTAAGAAAATACATAAAGTAATCACCCGGGATTCTCTTTCAAGAAGATTAAGCATATTTGTAGGCATAATTTATACTATTTTTAATTAAACAATCATCAAGAATATCATCATGAAAGAACTCTTCATTGAGAAGTCTTTTCTATCTTTCAAAGTTTAAGTAGTAATGGTTCAATATCATCTTCTACTGCTTTTTCATTTACTCACAATTGGGCGGCAATAACCTTGACTCAAATAGGTCTATCATATTGAGCTAGAACTTCTAAGTATCTTTCGTGTAAAGGAGTCAATCATCAATCATGAATCTGAGCGTGCTGAAAGAATTCAAACAGTTCTGGAGAACTCAGATTTTTAATTCACTTTTCTATACAATAATCACGAATTTTTATACATAAATTATGTATTTCTCTAGGGACTGAGTCGACTTTTTTTGCGATTTCTGCTGGAACAGATGAATCATGATTGACATCATAAACCTGGAGATATCTCTGAATAATTACAGATTTTTCGGCATCTGTATATTCCACTAAATGGAAAGAATAAACGAAACGATTCTTCATCGGCTTAGACAACATTTCTGGTTTTGTTGTCGCTCAAATTAAGGTAAATGGATTAATTGGGATCCTAATATTTCATCATTCTGGCATTACCATATCGACAACAAAATCCTCCATCGCTGTATAAAGAACTTCCTCTACATTTGGTTTGAGACGATGAATTTCATCGATGAATAATATATCTCATGTTTCTAAAGCATTTAAGATACTGACTATTTCACTTGGTTTAGTGATAGCGTAAGCTGTAATAATTTTATTATTTACTCATAATTCCTCGGCAATAATATGAGCCATCGTTGTTTTTCAAAATCAGCTAGGACCCGAAAAAAGAATATGTCATAGTGGTCAATTTCTTTTTTTGGCACTAACAATGGCCGTCTGAAGCATTTTTTTGATATGAGATTGTCCCACAAAATCATCAAAATTATCTGGTCTAGTAGCAAGAATTGTCTGTTTCTGGATGGTCGTATCTATTTTTTTAATTTCCATGTATTACTTGAAAATTTTTGGTAAACTGAATTTAAGATATTATTTTTTTTATGAATTGCAAGAGAAAGATTTTTTTGACAAAAAAGAAAAACAAAACAAAAAGCTGAATATGATATCGTATCGTTTATCATTCTAAATGAAGTGAAATGTAGTGAAGAATCTTATATAACTTATTCGTTTTCACCTAAAATTCTTAACTATCACTCCGAATAACATATTAAAAAAAGCTAACCTCTTACGAGATTAGCCTTTTTATGTTAGTTCTTATAAATACTTAACGCTGTAGTAAAGTCTTCTGCTCCTGGAGGCATAGTAGACTTAGTGAAGACTGATGGTGAATATTCAATAATAACACTTCCTCAATTCATTACAATATTCTTTTTCTGCTCATCAGTTGTCTTAAACCATCAATTTAGGTTAGATCTACTATTATTCATCATTTGCTGTAATCACTTTCAGATTAAGACTCACTTCACTGTCAATCATCATTCCGTACATCGAGTTGATGCACCCATTCTATCTTTATTATTCTTTGGAACATTAATTCTCTCAATTCAAGCTCCATCCTCTCTGCTTGAATAGAATATTCATTTTACAACTTGTCTATTTGTACATGTATTCTTTCCATCAAATATTATCTTTCCATTAGTTAACAACATCATATTATAATCAATATTTCCTCTAATATACGTATCTCACTTTGTTTGTACGATAGTAACCGCCTTATCTAGTTTTGTAATTTTTGATGGATCTATATCTCAGCTTATAAAGTATATATCCTTTCATGGCACTTTCTTAAAAGTTGTTCAATTTTTGCTCTTTACAGTTACTGCTAATTTCTCATATTTATTTCTGAAATTAGACATTGCATTATTAACTTGAGAATTAGGCGCATATTCTGATGGAGCTATTGTAGCATTAATCAATCCTGAAGCTTTCAAGACATCCTTTCAATTCATATACAAATAATTTTCCAATTCTGTAGTTGAAGCTTTTAAGTTTCCTGATGGCGTTTTTTGTATCGTATAAGAATTAGTAAGTACAAAGTTACTTTGACATACTGTACTTACTGGAGTTCACTCTTTCCACTTATTTGTACTTTCATCACAGTACAAATAATCAACCTGTTTCAGGCTTACTTTATATTCTCAGAATTTATTTGTTGTTGTCTTGAAGTCCTCGATTGCAACCACATTTGTCCTAAATGTATAATCTGTACCTGTAATTGGCTGATAAGAATCCATATCATCACTGTAAGTACGTTGTTGCCATTCTACCCATCCTCCAACTAAAGGTTTTATTGTCTTTGATGGCTTATCCAAACATGGATATGCCCCATATCTTACAATATTATCTTTTCAATCCATAACTTCATAGTGACAAATCATTGAATTTAATGCAATGTGTCATGGATTCGCACATCAAGTTCATTCCATATTTTTATAGTTATTAATGTCTCAATAGTCATATCATGTTACTGTTTCATATATTCAGCTTGCTTGAAGAGCAGATTCTTTACGAATATTCCAATATATTGGTAAGATTTCTCATTGTTCGATAGAAACATTTCACGCATTAATATTATAACAATATGGCGAATTATAAATATATTTTACTTCGCTTCCACATCATCAACCACAACAATCTCCAGAACATCATCCTCATCATCATCCAGAAGAATCTTTTTGTGTCGAACAAGCATTATTAGGACTCTTCCAATATGTAGATAATGATGAATCTCCAACTAGACACTGTATTTTATGTCATTCTGTATAATTTTTACATGTAGCCGTAAATGACGATACACTATTAGAACTCTTGTAATACTCTCATTCACTTCCCTTGTAATTAAATGTACCATATTTTTTATAATCTTCGTCATTATAATTACAGTCTATAATAATTGGAGCTTCTGTCGTAGCCGTACATGTAACCTCTACATCTTTTCATGCCCAACTCTCTTCTTTAGTAAGATTTGTTTTTACAGAGCTACACTCTATAGTTTTACCTCATCATTTATTATTATGTACTAGATATCAATCAGCAACAAAATAATTATGATTATTTTCTACTTCAAAGTTGTAAACTGTTTGCTGATTAGCATAGTGATTAATTTTGTCTATTTTAGCCAATTTTCCATTACTCATAAGTAGGATATTTCCAACTTTCAGATTTTCTGCAGCAATCCAATTGTAATCTCTAGAAAATACTGACTTTCTTACATAGAATCTATGAGCGTCTGTAACTTTTAATATTTTTCCATTTATTGTTAATTCGTACATTTCATGAATGCTATTTTCATGTACCAATTTTGTCTTTACTATATTTTCTTCATTTTTATTCGTATCTACATTATAAGAAAGAACTACATCTCATTTTTCTATATCTTCAATATTTTTCTTTGTACCATCTGCCATGATAACCTTTGTTCATGCAGGGAAACATGGAGGAGTTTCACCTTGTTTTGGTACAGAAATAGTATCCATACATTCATTACTTGTTTTGTCATTTACTTTACATGATACTGTATATGATTTATCACTTGATGTAGTATTACCTGTATATACACATTCTCCAACTAATGAAGAAATGTTTGATCATGTAATTACAGACACATTTGTTCAAGAAATAACTGCTCAAGATCCACAGCTCAATTCTATATTACCCTTTTCTCCTGATGGTGAAGTTTTACACTCAACCTTTGTAGTTCATCCTGTATATGTAAATGATTTTTTATCAATTACTGGTTTT
>Ga0265301_10006803_pt1 | contig 10826 bp, 4 predicted proteins | sample AusTroGonzalo_MG_2_FD_193488 | JGI IMG/M metagenome (GOLD analysis project Ga0265301, IMG submission 193488) | Bovine rumen microbial communities from tropical cattle in Woodstock, Queensland, Australia - Gonzalo_04 | ecosystem: Host-associated > Mammals > Digestive system > Stomach > Rumen ...
TCGATGGTCTGGTACATGTCGCCTGTCTTATCCCAAGCCTCAACGCCACGAACGGTCTTGCCGTTTTCGTCCTTAATCTGGCCATAACCAGTGCAGAATGCATTCGTCCAATACTCCTTCTGCTTACTGAAGTCGTAGTTGGGAATCAATGTGCTGACATCTGTGCCAGGAACAACATCACCGGCGATGGCACTTGCGAGCCAAAGCTCAACGCGGTCTGTCTCAGCTGCGATGTCCTCGGCAGAAGCGGTGTGGTTTACAACGATGAAGTCGTAGGTACCGAGCGGGTTCTCGTCGCTGGGCTCTGCATAATCTTCGAGGTAAGCCTCGAGAGCTTCGCGAATTTCACCACCGAAGTCAGTGTGTTCCTCAAGATAAGCCTTAACCTCTTCGCACTTGTCAATGTAAGCCTGGTAAACAGCTGCATTCTCTGTGACTGCGGCCTTCTTTGCGTTGACAGCGTCGATGGCATCGGCAAGTTCAATGATAGTGGTGGCATCGGTCAGAGATTCGATGGCTTCCATGCACTCGTCGAGTATTGTCTGAGTAGCAACTACGTCCTCGAGTTCCTCTTCCTCGAAGCTCCTAATATCGCTTGCCGCATCTGCCAGCTCATCCTCGTTGGATACAGAGAAGTACTGCTTGGCAGCATAGATAACTGTACCGTGAGAGGGATCGGGGAATGGATACATATCCTCGCCGATGGTCTGATACCAGTAACCTGTGCGGAACTGTTCGCCATTAGCTCTCCAAGCAAGAGCACCGGATGCGAAGTCCTCGTCAGTTACGAGAGGCACCTGAGTACCATACTTGGCATAGCAGTTGGTGATATGAATGTCATCGCCACCGCCGTGACGGGCGAAGTAGTGATCATCATCCTGGATACCTTCTACGGAACCTACTGCATAGCAGTTGGTCACCTCAGCATAGCCCCCAAGCCAGCCAGAGAATGAACCATTCTCCTTCGGGCCATAGACGTTGCCGACCATGCCGCTGTTGTTGATAGTAACGTGGCAGGTTGAGCTCATCACGCAACCGAACACACCGGAAGCATTGGGACCGCCGTTGGCTGTAACGTCGCCGCACATCATAAGGCCGCTGATGTTGACATGACCTGCCCAAGGAGCTGTCATACCGACAATGCCGATGTAGCCGCGACCAAGCAGTGAGCAGCTCTCGTCGAGCACTACATTCTTAATATATACGCCTTCTGCTGCGCGTGCGTCAGCATCGCTGATGCCACCAAAGCCCTTAGAAGGCAAGCTGTTCATAACAGCCACGAGACCTACGCCGTTGGTGTTGGGCTTATCGACAACGAGGTTGCTGATGGTGTGGTACTGTCCGTCGAAGTTGCCATAGAAGGGAGCACCTTCTGTGCCGACGTCGGCCCAGCGCTCGCTATAGCCGTCCATGTCGATGTCGGCTGTCAGCTTGGCACTTGCGTCAAGATGCTTCGATGCATAGTGGCTCCACCAAAGGAGTTCGGCACCATTGCTGATTTCATACCAGCCGTCAACGGGAGTGAGGAAGTCCTCCTGCAAGCCGCCGCAGACGTCACAGAAACCATCCACATACTTGTGGTCAGGCAGAGTGACACTGGAAGGTGTGTTGCTATAAACGGTAGCACCCAAAGGCTGGCCATCGCAGCGATAGCTCGATGCTGAAGCATAGACGAGTGCGCCTTCCTTCTTGATAGGCATAGGCATAAGGTCTGTGCCAATCAACTGATAGAAGCGTTCCACGCCACCCTCGTTACCATTCAGAGCGTATGCAAGGGCACCGCTCTCAATGTCCTCTGAGTTCTCGATAAATGTAGCCTTCTCTTCGTCCTCATAGCCATATTCGTTGGCAAAATAGACATTCGTGCAAGTAATGTTGCTCGGGCAACGGGAAAGCGTCTTGGAGTCACCGATTGCACCATTGAGCGTTCCGAGGAAGGCACAGTTGGTGTAGTAGGTCTGACCGGAAGACCAGCCGCAGAAGCCGGCGAGGCACTCGGTGTTCTCCGTGCCGTTGATGTTACCTGCATAGATAACATTCTCAACGCGCGTCTTTGACTCGGACACGCCGATGATACCTGCAGAGGTGTTGTCGCCGGCGCGGCTTACATTGAGTTCGATGTCGGAGAAGACGTTGCGGATAATCACCTTGTCGCTATAGGTATGAGAGGTGACGGAGCCAGCAAACTGTCCGCTTGTGGTAATCGTGCCGTGCATGATGACGTTCTCGAAGATGCCGGTGAACTTGGGGATGAAGGAGGCATTGTTGACCGTCATATCGGCGAGCTCGATGGTGAGTTCGTGACCCTGTCCGTTGAAGTTGCCGTCAACCCAGTTGACATCGTTGAAGATAAGCTGATTCGATTCGGGTGCTACCTCGATGTCGTTGACCATCTTCATGTTGAGCTTGAAGCCATCACCTACGCGGTTCCAGCCTTCTGCCAGATAGACATCGGCCGCACTCGCCAACAGGACGGTTCTGTCTGTCGGGTCGAACCTGGTCGGGTCATCGAAGTCGAAGGCATCGAAGTTAAAGCAGCCGCAATTGGTGCAGATGCCGTACTTGTCGAACTGGTGTTTTGTTGCCACGTCGCGGCCTTCGTTCGAGAAGGTCAAATCGACCACGCTCTTGCCGTCGCAATCGGTATTGCTGGAGGCATATACCTGACCCTCGCCGAATGCTGCTGGCACGGGGAATGGGTCGGTGCCAATGGTCTGAACCCAGTTAATCTTGCTCTGGTCGGTGTTCAGCTGATAGCAGATGCGGCCGTCGGCGAGATTGTCGTAGCTGACAACGGATGTACCGTTGTTGTTGCCCCACTGTTTGGTGACATAGTTGTTGAAGTTGGCACCGGCGGGACGGTTGGCATAGATGTCCTCATTGTACTTAGCCAAGTCGATCTTCCTCACGTTGCCTGCGTTACGGGCGATGTTGGCACTGCCGCCGTTGCTGATGTCGAGCGTGCTGCCATCGCTGATGACGAGGTTGTTCACCGCATTCATCGGATTGTCGAGCCAACCCACGAGGCCGCCGCAGTTCTGGGTGGTAGCACCCTTGATGACGAACTTGGAAAGGCAGTTCTCGATGAGGAGGCCACGGTTGCCGATAGCAACCACGCCGCCATGTGTGGCATCGCCGGCGAAGGAGCTGTTCACGGTTACGTCAACGTAGCAACCGCGAATGACACCGGTACACCAGACAGCGATACCTGCGGCCAGTTTCTGGTCGGTGGTGATGGTACCCTGTACCTTCAGGTTCTGGACGATGGCATGCACACCGACGTTGCGGAAAAGTGCCGTACCCTGTTTGCCCTGAGAGTACAAATCGATTGTAATGGTGTGACCCTGGCCGTCGAATGTTCCCTGGAAGTCTTGGCCGTCGCGGCCAATCATGGAAACATCACTGGCAGGCTTCACTATGTCGGCCGTCAGGACGGCACAGGCATAGGGATTCTCACCATTCACGAGTTCTGCAAAGGCAACCAGGTCCTCGGCAGTACTAATCTGATAGACGCCGTTCACATCGGAAAGCGCCCATGCAGCTGTGCCGACAACGCTCAGCAGCGCGGTCATGCACAGATTCAGTAGTTTTCTACTCATAAAATGATTAATTTAGGTTAATAAAAAGGTTTTTTAAGGCTATTTTCTTACATAAATGATGCATAAAGCATAGCAAAGATAGCATTATTTAACATTGCTTCAAAGCTTTTTGAGCACTTTTTTTTGCTTTGAAGTTGTTTTTTTAACAAAAGGACTGCAAAAGAGGGGCTGGAGTGCCTTCGTGTCAGGGAAGGAAAGCGGAAATGTCGTGCCCGAAGTGAGCCAGTTCGCGACAGACGGAGCTGCTGAGGCTGGCCAGGGCGGGGGATGCGGGAAGCAGAACGGTCTCGATGCCGGAAAGCTGGCGGTTGACGTCGGCCATCTGCACCTCGTACTCGAAATCAGCCGTGGTGCGGACGCCGCGCACGATGGCCGTAATGCCGTGCTCGCGGGCGAAGTCGACGGTCAGGCCGGTGTAGCTCGCTACGGTGACGCGCGACTCGTCGGCATAGAGTTTCCTGATAGAAGCCATGCGCTCTTCGACAGGCATCCAGCCTTTCTTCTGCTCGTTATAACCAACGGCTATAACGACCTCGTCGAACAAAGCCAAAGCCCGCTGTACGATGTCGGCATGACCGAGAGTAAAAGGGTCAAAAGACCCAGGGAAAAGCCCCCTCCCCCTACCCCTCCCCCGAGGAGGAGGGGTGTTGCCGCTGCCACCCTCCTGACCTAAAAGGAGGGAAGAGGTGTCGGTTATATATTTATTCTTTTCTGAGTTCATTCTTTATCTTCTCCAATACGTTTTCTATATCAAACAGGACTTCCTCATTCTTAAAGCGGATGACATGAAAGCCTAATTGCCCTAAATGCGCCGTGCGGACTTCGTCGTCTTCTGCCTGTTCGCGTTCTGCATGGTACGCACCGTCCACCTCTACTACCAACATTCTGTCAAGGCATACAAAATCAACTATATAATCATAGATAACATGTTGCCGTCTAAAATTCACTCCCAACTGCTCCTGCCTCAAATGTTCCCACAAGTGTAACTCAGCTGGAGTTTGCTTCTTTCTGTTCTCCCTTGCAAAATCCCTCAACAATTCATATCGGTCAGGAGAAGCCCATTTGAAGCGTGTGGTCTCTGTCGCCATCTTACCTGATTTGGCATATAAAATCCCCCTCCTCCTCGGGGGAGGGGTTAGGGGAGGGGGCTTTCTTCCGCCAGGTCTTCTTCGATGACGAGGTTGTCGATGATGAAGTTCTGGCGGTCCATGGTGTTGTCGCCCATATAGAAGTTCAGGAGTTCCTCCAGTTGGTCGGATTTGTGGAGTGTCACCTGGTCGAGGCGGATGTCGGGCCCGATGAAGTTGCGGAACTCCTCGGGGCTGATTTCGCCAAGGCCTTTGAAGCGCGTTATTTCGGGTTCGGGGCCGAGGTCGTCGATGGCTTGCTGGCGCTCCTCGTCGCTGTAGCAGTACTGCGTGACGAAGTCCTTCGAGAGGCTGAGGTGGCGGGGGCGCTTGCCATCGCTGTAGGCGGCCTGCTCCTCGGCATTCTCGCGCGCCTCCAGTTCCTTCTCTATGGCGGCGAGCTTTGCCTTGCCTATCTTCGTCTTGCGGCCACGCACGCGGAAGAGAGGGGTCTGCAGGATGAAGACATGACCTTTCTTCACCAGGTCTGGGAAGAACTTCAAGAAAAAGGTAAGCATCAGGAGGCGGATATGCATACCGTCGTCATCGGCATCGGTTGCTACAATGACCTTATTATAACGAAGGCCATCAAGTCCGTCTTCGATATTGAGAGCTGCCTGCAGCAGGTTGAACTCCTCGTTCTCATAGACGACCTTCTTGGTGAGCTTATAGCAGTTGAGGGGCTTGCCTCGCAGGGAGAACACAGCCTGTGTGTTGACGTCGCGACTCTTCGTGATGCTGCCGCTGGCGGAGTCGCCCTCGGTGATGAAGATGCTGCTCTCCTCCTGCAGTTCGCCCTTGGCATCGGAGAGGTGCACACGGCAATCGCGCAGCTTGCGATTGTGCAGGCTGGCCTTCTTCGACATCTCGCGCGCCTTCTTCGCCACGCCAGCCATCTCCTTGCGGAGCTTCTCGCTCTCGGCCACCTTCTGCAGGATGATGTCGGCCACTTCGGTGTTCTTGTGCAGGTAGTTATCCACCTGTTCCTTGACGAAGTCGCCGATGAACTTGTCGATAGAGATGCCGCCCTCCGGCTCTGTCGTGGTGCTGCCGAGCTTCACCTTTGTCTGGCTCTCGAAGAGAGGTTCCTGTATGTTGATGCTGATGGCAGCCACCATGCCGTTTCGGATGTCGGCATACTCGTAGCTCTTGCCGCTGTAGTCCTTGATGACTTCGGCGATATACTTCTTGAAAGCTGCCTGATGCGTGCCGCCCAGGGTGGTGTTCTGTCCGTTGACGAACGAATAGTACTCCTCGCCGTTCTGCTTCGTGTGGGTGAAGGCTATCTCGATGTCATCGCCCCGGAGGTGCACGATGGGATAGAGCGGCTCGTAGTCCATGCGGTCTGAGAGCAGGTCTGAGAGTCCGTCGCGCGACAGGATGCGCCGTCCGTTAAACATGATGGTCAGCCCCGTGTTGAGGTAGGTGTAGTTGCGGAGCATCACCTCCACGAACTCTCCCCGGAAGGCGTAGTGCTTGAAGAGCGAGGCATCGGGCTCGAAGAAGACGGCTGTGCCGTTCTCGTCCTGCGTGGCCTCGGTCACGTCGTTCTCCATGATGCCTTTGCTGAAGACGGCGCGGCGCGTCTGTCCGTCGCGGAAGCTCTGCACCTCGAAGCGTGTGCTCAGGGCATTGACCGCCTTGAGGCCCACGCCGTTCAGGCCGACGCTCTTCTGGAATGCCTTCGAGTCGTACTTGCCGCCGGTATTGAGCATGGAGACGGCCTCGACGAGCTTGCCCAGGGGGATGCCGCGCCCGTAGTCGCGGATGCTGACGCGCAGATTGTCCTCGATGTCAACCTCGATGCGCTTGCCGGCTCCCATCTTGAACTCGTCGATACTGTTGTCAATGACTTCCTTCAGGAGCACATAGATGCCGTCCTCTGCCTGCGAGCCGTCGCTGAGGCGCCCGATGTACATGCCGGGGCGCGTGCGGATGTGCTCCATGTCGGAGAGGTGGCGGATATTACCTTCGTCGTATTGGGGGGATGTCATAGTCTTTCTTTGTTTTTGTAGTGATGTAGTCAGTAGTTAAGTAATTAAGCCCAATGTTTGAGATGCAGAAAGTATTGGCTTAACTACTGGCTACTTAGCTACTAACTACCCTTCTTCAGTTCTTTCGCAAAGACGGCCCTGCGCTTGTGGACTATACTGTCAAGGTTCTTCCACTGCATCTGGCTGGCCAAGTTGTCCTCGAGCTGGGGGTGCGACTCAGCCCACTCATAACCGCCGCTGATGCCGTTCGGTATCATGTCGGCAAAGAAGAGGGCATTGGCTCCCTTCTCCTGGTATTCGGGCAGTACGCCCACCAGGAGCATGTCCAGTATCTGGTGCTTGCGCTTGAGCCACAGCTCGCAGGCGATGTGCCACCAGCCGAAGGGGAAGAGCTTTCCCTTTGCCTTCTGCATGGCAACACTCAGGCTGGGCATGCAGACCCCGACACCGATGATTTCGCCCTCCGCGTTCTCCACGACGGAGAGGAAGTTGCGGTCAATCAGCTGCAGGAAGCGGCCGGCATACCAGTCCATCTGCTGTTCGTCGAGCGCGCTGAAACCGTAGAGGTCGGCGTATGCACGGTTGACAACCCCGAGGAGTTTCTGCACATATCCGCCCTTGCGTATCTCGCGCTTACTGCTGAAATGGCGCACATGGAAGCCGTAGCGCTGCCGGGCTATCTGTGCCACGCGGAAATACTTGGCATTGTTCGCCTCGTGTCCCTGCTTGGGGATGAACACCTTGCGCTCCACCCAGCCGGTCTCCTTCGTGAGGCCCAGCTGTGACATGTGCTCTGGATAGTAGGGATAGTTGTAGATGGTGCAGAGGGTGGAGAGCTGGTCAAAGCCTTCGGTTAGCATACCTTCCGGGTCCAAGTCTGTGAAGCCGAGCGGCCCCACCATGCGCGTCATGCCGCGCTCCTTGCCCCACTGCTCGACCGCATCGAGCAGGGCACGGCTCACATCGAGGTCGTCGATGAAGTCTATCCATCCGAAGCGCACCTCCTGCCGGTTCCATCGTTCGTTGGCACGCGTGTTGATGATGGCTGCCACGCGCCCCACGATACGTCCGCCTATGTATGCCAGGAAGAAAGCTGCCTGACAGAAACGGAAGGCCGGATTGCAGCGGGCATCGAGCGTCTCGAGCGTGTCCTCCAGCAAGTCGGGCACAGCCTGCGGACAGTCTTTATACAGCTCATAGTTGAAGCGGACGAATGCCCGCATCTCTTTTGCTGTGCTTACTTGACTGACTGTAACTGTGCTCATACCCGTTTATGCTTGCTTTTATGGCATATTTATCGTGCAAAGATAATAATTTTTGTCGAGATTATCGCCCTTCCCTGCCTAAAAAACTTCAAAAAACAACATTTTTTAATCTTTTGCGAACTTTGGAAACTTAAAGGACCGCGGCACCAGAAAAAACGCAGCGTGCTGCGTTGGCAATCACAGCACGTTGTGTTGGGCATCGCGGCACGTTGCGTTAGCAATCACAGCGTGCTGCGTTTTTCGTTCTTATTCGGCAAGTACGTTGAACTCGGCTCCAGAAGCGAAGTCTGCACCGTTCTGGCTGGAGAGCGCAGTGAAACGCAGGTAGCGGGCACGCTGCGGCTGGGGCAGCATCACCTTCTTCTCCTTCGACGAACCATCGAACTCGCCTTCGCTGACGGGGTCAGTCCAGTTCTTGCCGTCGGCACTGAGCTGCACGCGATAGCCCTTGATGTTACCGTTGGGGCTGCCATCCTGTCGAGGAAGGTAGCTGAAGCCCTTGATGAGCTTCTCCTCGCCGCAGTCGAAATCGACCCAGTGCGGGTACTTCGGCACGGTGATACTGTACATGGTGTGCCAAATGGTGCTCGGGTCGCCATCGACAAGGTTCTTGGCGTAGTCGCCGCCCGGGCCTTCCTCACTGCTTACATACACCACCTCGACAGGCACCTTCTCGATGCGCTCGAAGGTTGCTGCCGTCTGATTCTTCGGATAGGTCTTGTACCATGCAACCACCGTTCCACCCTCGCGCAAATCGAAGGGGCCGGTGTATTCCTGCTCTTTGCCCTTGCCTACCTTATAGCATATCTTATAGAGTTCCTTGAGGGTCTTGGGGTCTCCCGAAATGGTGACTTTGCCTGCCTTGTCTCTAAGAATGGCAACAGGACAAACCGGCCAAGCCCTGACAAGCGCACGCTTCGAGAGGTCGTCGCCCTTCGAGACGGGACGGATGATGAGCTTCATCTGATGCAAGGCCCCAAGCACCTGGTCGGGCTTCAACGGGCCGCCTTGTCCGCAGCTGTTGCCGCCCAGTCCGTTCACCTTGCAGTCGAGGTGCAGATAGGTGCCGTCGCTCTTCGGAAGCTCGTGCGGATGGGCAGCCACAGTCATTTGCTGGGCACTCCAAGGCAAAGCCGAGGTGCTCATCACTTCGTCGCCGCTGATGAACTGCAAGCCACTGCCGCTCTCGTTTGTCAAGGCACACCAGCGCACATCCTCGCGATTGCCCATGCTCTGAGGCTTGGGGAAGTTCACGAACTGCTCCTGCACGGTGCTCTCATACAGGCCGATGAAGGAGCCTGTCTTGCGGTCGTTGTAGTTGTTCAAGGGGCCGCGTCCGTAGTAAGTGTATTGGTTGTACTGGACAGGCAGCTTCAGCTCGTAACCCAGTCGGGGCAGAGCCAAGTCGGGGTCGCTCGTGACAATGGTGCTCGCAAGGGCAACCGTGCCGTCGGGAAAGACTTCATAGGTCTGCATGGTCGTGAAGGAGCATGGTTCGCCCTCGCCTGCCGGCTCATCCACACCTTCGTAGGGCTGACCGGCCTTGCCCGCACGACGCTTCGCGCCGCCAAAGCCCTTGGCCTGACTCTTGACAGTAAAGGTGACAAGCATCGAGCCATCCACCTCCTTTTCTATGTTGGGCTTGCCTTGGGCCTGATGCTGCAGAGCGTACAATCCCTGGCGGAACCATTGGTCGCGAGCCCAGTTGTCGTTATCGACAGGAGCACGGAAAGCGGACAACAGCAGAGGCGAATCCGAGAAGACGGTCTTGCCCTCATACTGCATCCCGCAAAGGCTGCCGGTCGCATTGTCGAAGGTGACGGTGAAGCCCTTGCCGCTCACAATCGTCTTGTCGGCGTTCTTTGTCAGCGCCAGAGGCTCCTTTTTGTCGTAAGGAATCTCGGCATAATCGGTACTCTTGCGTGTGCTGCCAAGCTCCAACTGCTCGTCCATCTGCACATAGCCCATCTTTGCCCAAGGCATATCGGCTTTGAGTCGGAACTCCACATTCAGGAAGTATTCGCCGCTCTCGCTCATATCGACGGGGCAGAGGGCACGTTGTTTCTGGCGCGGCTGAAGGTTCTCGTGCAAGGAGATGGGTATCTCCTTCACCTTCTTGCCGTCCTTGACGAGGCACGCCACGATGTCGTAAGTGTTGGTGTATATTGGCTCGAAGTAGTTCTTGTTGAAGATGGTGATGTCGGCAACTGTCCTGCCATTCTTCTCCTCGACATCCTTCAGGGTCACACCGACATTCTGATAGACCTTCTTCACCTCGAAGTATTGCGGCTTGGGGGAGAAGTCGGGCAGCAGGATGCCGTTCATGCAGAACATGCCGTCGTTGGGCCAGTCGCCGTGGTCGCCGCCATAGCCCATGTACTTGATGCCGTCCTTCGTATAGGTGTCAATGGCCTGGTCCACCCAGTCCCAAATGGCACCGCCACAGAAGAGGTTCGTGCTCTCCATTGCCTCCCAGTAGTCAACAAGGTTGCCCAATGAATTGCCCATCGAATGGGCATACTCCGAGATGTGATAGGGGTACTTGATGCCCTTCCTCTGTTCCTTGGCTGCATAGCGCACCCAATCGACAGAGGGGTATTGGTTCGAGCCCATATCCACGATGTCGTTGTTACGCTCGTACTGCACGGGGCGGCTCGTATCGAAAGCCTTGATGGCATTGTACGCCGCCACGAAGTTCTCGCCGGGGCCTGCCTCGTTGCCCAAGCTCCAGATGACGATGCTGGGATGGTTGATGTGGGCATGCACCATCTCCATGTTTCTTGCCACATGTGCAGCCTGCCATTCTTTCGGATGCGAAAGAGACGCTTCACCATAGTAGTA
>Ga0265301_10006804_pt1 | contig 10825 bp, 11 predicted proteins | sample AusTroGonzalo_MG_2_FD_193488 | JGI IMG/M metagenome (GOLD analysis project Ga0265301, IMG submission 193488) | Bovine rumen microbial communities from tropical cattle in Woodstock, Queensland, Australia - Gonzalo_04 | ecosystem: Host-associated > Mammals > Digestive system > Stomach > Rumen ...
TTTAAACGACTCAAATGAACTGTCATCAAATTCTATACCAAAGATACCCTCTATAATATCTTTGAAAGAACTCCAAATTGAAGTAGTTGACTCTATAATGCTACCAAGTTCTTCCAAGATTACACTGGTTGAACTCAGGTTATCATTTATATGAGCCAATCCTATTTCAATTAGCAGTTCTGATATCCTTTCAAGGGCTGTTGTAATCGTATCCCAAGGAAGACTATCCAACAATGTGCTAATTGAATTAAGACCTGTCTCAGCATCTTCTAACAATGTAGGCAAATAACTCTCTATAATCTTCTTTGATAATGGTAATACAATATTATTGTAGATATCTAATGCTATTTCCTTAATAGAAACTATAACACCTTCAATGGCATCTAATACTCCACTTACACTTTCAAGAAGCGGATAAAAGTCTAAGGAAGCAGACCATTCTTCTGTTGATTCAGTAATTTGGTTTATAAAGTCTGTGATATCCTCAACTATATCAAGTATAGTTTCCATTATTTCATCACCGACTCCAGCAGTATTCCATGCTTCTGTGAAATTGGTTGCTATGTTTGTAATCGTATTGTTGATATTTGTAAGTGATTGCAATACGTCCTCAACAATAGATACACCTGTACCACTACTCCAAGCCTTATTCCAAGAATCTTGAATTGTAGATATTGCAGTATTTATGGCAGTGAACATATTAAAGATGGACTCTACTAATTTATAACCGTTGCCATCTTTCTTCCAAGCTGTTTCCCAGGCACTAGCTATCAATCCTATTGTAGTTAAAATACTTGTAAACAAAGTAAGTACTGACTCTACCCAAGTCTGTCCTGTACCTGATACAAATACATCGTATATAGTACTTGCTATTGTACTAAGCAAACTCTTCACACTATTGAAAGCAGTTGTAGCGGCATCAATAACAGCCTGACCTTTATTCTCCCAAGCACTCTTGAACACATCCCAAATATTAGACAACTTGTCAGCTAGTGAACTAGCAGTAACATCTACCTTTTCCCAATTCCATGCATCGCCATCACTAGAGCCACTACCACCGCTACCTCCAGAACTTGAATCCTGGTCAATAACGATGAGGTCATCATACTCAGCTAACTCTTCATTAGCCTCCGCTGCGGCAGAGCCTGTCCCGCCTATGCTGTCTGCAACACTCTCATTGCCCTTAACAGCTTTATAATAATAACTCTGCCCTGTAAGCAGTGCAAAGAAATTAGCTATAGCGTTCATTGCGCTAGTAAGATAATTTATAAGTGTTGATAATATAGGCACTACATAAGAAAGAATAGGTTGAAATGCGCTAACAAGACTAGACTTAAAACCGCTCCAACTATTCTTAAGTGTGTACACATCATCAGCTACATCACTAAATTGTTTAGACATTTCAGTAAGTCCAGTTGATATTGTGCTTCGCACTTTCTTATATAACAGGAATATACTTCTAATACCAAATCCGTATTTAAGAACTGTGGTTAACATACTCTTAAATGACTTGTTATGTGATGATTGTGTCTTACCTGTCTCACCTTTGATTGAACGTAACTTACTAATAATATTGTTAGCGGCATTTACAAATCCATTTTTGAATGCTGATGAACTACCTGTAGTCTTACGTAAATCTCTATTTACATCATTTATTTTGTTATCAAGTATTGTGCCTTTATTATAGCATTCCGTTAGTTGGCCTGCTAATTGTTGATACTCAGTTGTTTGGGTACCATCTCCGGTGTATGGACTACGTAATGCTGTCTTTACCTGTTCAGCCTCATCTCGTAATTCCTGTAAATCTATTTTTGCCGTATCTAATTCAGTAGTGTCAAATTGAGCACCATTAGCCTCCAAAGCATACATAGCTTGCTCAGCCTGCTCTACCTGATTCGTATATAATTTCACATCCTGAGTAGCCTTATCAAACCCTGCCTGGTCTGCATATTGGTTTCCGGTGTCTATTAACTCCTGCTGACGCTCCTTAGCATCCTCTAATTGTAGTGATAAATTTCTAACGGCTTCTTTTGCGCTATCATATTTATCACCACTTGTAACATTTACGGATTCAAAGGCGTATAGTTTAGATTTTGCCGCATCTAATTGGGCCTGTAGTTTAGAAATTTCTTTTGTAGTACCTCTAAATTCCTCTGTCCATGCAGTAGGCTTATTATAACTACTAAGAGTACTTTCAGCTTTTTTTAACTCGGTATTAGCATTAGCAAGAATAGTTTTCCACTGTGCATACTCAGCAGTTTCAACAGGATGTTTACTTAATTTTTCAATGTACTTCTCAGTTTTTGTAATTTCAGCATTTGTTTCCTTAAGTTTATCTTTAAGACGTGTTACCTCTTTTTCCGGAAGTTTACCGGCCTCTAAGTCAGTCATCCTGGAAACAATTTTTGTCATTTGGGAAGTAACCTTATTAAGAGAAGTTCCCCACGCCTGAGTAGCCGTGTTAGAGGACTTAAATGCCTTCTCTGCACTGCTATTAAATTTATCAATAGCCCATACCGCATCACTCGTGTCAACATTCATCTTTAATGTGATATCATCTGCCATTGCCTAGCCCTCCTTTCTACTGACTATTCCAAATCTCTTTAATCAGCATATCAGCTTCCTGCTGTTCTACCGTCTGTCTATTCCATACGAAGTATCCTGGATTCCTTCGCTTAAACTCCTGTTCGTGTTTCTCTAACTTTTTACCCTCAACTATTTTACTTCGTATGCTAACCACATTAGATAACACACTATCACCAACTGAAATATAATGCCCCATAAATGTCCACCAATGCATATATTCAACACTACGTACTTCAATATGGGCAACATTATTTATTGCACTAGCTATCATATGAGTATCCTGTGTCCAATCAACTAGCTTGTACGATGATTTGTTGCCTATATCGCCTTGTCCGCAACTGAAAAACTCAAACATCCTACTAATAGCTTCGCTAATTTTAGTCTCCGTATCGAGATAATCAAATACGTTATCTAATGAAAAACCGTCGTAGAATATTACTACGGCGGTTACAAGTCTTTCTCGTTTTGGTAACTCTGGGTCCTGGAGTGCTTCAAAGCAATCTAGCACCATTCTATAATCTCCATTGTCCCGAATACCAAACTCTTCTTCATCTATTGTAAGAGTAGTTGGTAGTTCAAACATTATTTACTTCCTTTTCTCTTATGGTCTCTGTTAGTATATTTTTCAACACGCTTCTTCATCTTATTAAGCATCTTCTCTGTTTCTGTTGTGATGGTATCTTCATATAGTGTCATCAGTGTATTGATTATAACTGAAAATCTATACTCGCCATCTTGTAAATCAAACATAGAACCGCCGTTAGCGCATACGCCACACACATCATAATCAAACAGATAATTTACTAACTCTCTAGTTTGATTATCTAATTCTTTGAAATTTGTAGAGAATGTAGCTAATGTACCATCAACATCATCCTCGTTAGGTTCGGTTGAAAACAAAGCCTGATACTTAGTCTCAAGTTCATTAAGCTGAGGTATAATCTCGTTAAGTCTGGTGATAATATGCATATCACCAGGATTAAGTTTGATTATCATATCTTTGTTACCATTTATGGTATAATCCTGCTTGACACTTATATTAAGGTCTATATTATTTATTGTTGCTTTTGACATTCTTTTTATCCTCCCAAATAAAAATCATATTAGCCAACAGTAGTTGCGCTGAATACGAAGTCATCACTAAGCTTATCAACTGTACCGATGATAGGAGCGCCTGTACTCTTACCATTTGAATCAAGTCCATCATTTGAAAGATAAACATCGATAGGCATATTTACATTAGCGTCACCACCGATAGCTGTGTATGCGATTGTACAACCGTCATGCTTCTCAGCCTCGTATGCACCTGCTGTTCCTACGAAAGCAGTGATGATATAGATAGTGAAATCATTAAGTTCTGTAACTGCGTTTCTACGTCTTACATCATTGAGGAATGCACCAAGTCTACTTCCACCAAGAATGAGATATGGGTCGAAAGTCTGCTGTGGCTGAGTTCTATTAACATCTGTGTAGTTGATACCACGAATATCTGTCATAGTCTCAATATCAGCATTGTACTCGATAGATGAATCCTCAGTACGTGTACCGAGAATCTCTCTAACAGTATTTGTGCCTTCTTTCCACTCTGCAACAGTGATAAGCAGTTTACGTGCGGCTCTCTGTCTATTAGCTAGATTGAATTGACCTATTGCCATGGCTTTAATCTCCTTTACTGTTTATTATAAATTACTTTACTTATATCTAAATACTCGATAACTATTGAAATGCTGTACATTGCTAGTGGTGGAGTTATCTCTGTATTTATACCGTCAAATCTTGGATAGTCAGTAGTTGTATCTATACTATCTATGATACAATCACTTCCAAAGTCTGGGTAATTTGCTAAGTCATCCTGTTCCAATACCCAATCAAGAAGCTGTTGAACTGCAAAGAGTTCATCCACATTCTCATTAGGATATTCGTCAGTGCTTATGCTCGTACCCATTGGCTTAACAAGTTCCATATCCGATATAGACTTAAATGTGATAAGATTAAATGTGTATCTTTTCTGCACACTACCGTCTACGAATGGTTTTGATAAAGCCTTGTCTTCTGTAGTTGTAAGAATCTGTATGGTGTTATTAGTAGCATCTATTAGGTTGAAGTATAATGGGCTATTATAGATATCTTGACATTGAAGCAGATAATTTATAACTGCCTTATTTTTATCTACACTCATGCATTAAGTCTCCTTCTTTTACATTCAGCCCTAAGCATTTTAGTTATCTCAATATTTGTTTGAGATTTCAACTGCCACTCATAAATCTTTGTCCACTGACTAACTGAACCACCTGTACTATATCCAAAAAACCAACCATTCCAAGACCCTTTAAAGTAACCGCCTAATGGACGTGTTGTAGGGGTTTTTGACCCTTTCGAGTACCAACCTACCACAACACCATTTTTAGTTATTGGATAGTTTTTCTCATACACTACACCTTCATATTGATAATGTGCGTAGTCTAATCCAGTTCCCCATATTATTTCCTTAGGTGTTACAACTACTGATTGCTGTAATGCTCCGGATTTTTTTGGAACATATGGTTTTATTGCATCAGCAATTATTTGGTTAGCCTTTAAATACATATCCGGGTCATTGAGCATACGAAGTAATTCAATCGTTTTTTGAGAATACAATTTTGTAGGATTTAAACTTATTGTACTCATAACTAGATACCTCGTGCTTTATAATGCTCCTGTCCTCTTCCCAAACCCGTATTATTAGCTGATTCTTCTATACTCATACAACCTTGAAGTTCTTTATACTTTGCTATCAAATCAGTGGAGCGACTTCCGGAACGGTACTCGTCTACCTCGTCTGTTACTTCACCTCTAATAATAATATCCCCTTTACCTAATGTAAAGTAGTTCTTCATTTCATCATTTGGCTTCCGTAACCATTGGTACTTTTCTAAGAATCTATCATCTTTACGGATACGACATATAATACTATTTGTTTCTAGTACTGTTTGCCCTATCTGTACTTTCTCGTGAACGTCTTGCCAAAAAGCACCATTTATCACGGTTCTGTACCATTTGACTATTTTAGTCTGTGGGTCAGTAAACTTATTATATACAGTTACTGTGGTATTCCACCACTCTGGATAATTATTCATCTGGATATAACCCTCTATAAGTAAGTTTCTTACCTTGACTGTTACGAACTCCTTGCAAATACCTAAATACAGTATCAGCAAGTGGACTGTCTTTACCTTTTTTTGATAGCATACTGAATATGTCGTTAGCGTCAACTGTGTTATAACTAACTGATACTCCGTCATTTGATTGAGACTTAATAGGTGACTCTGTAGTTACTGTGGTAGTATTACCTTCGCCATCAACAGTGACTACGGTTTGACTACCAAGCAGTAATGCATCAGCCTCAAGTTTAGCTAAATATATAAGTCTATACATACACCTAGCTAACTCTTCCGGATACTCAGTTTCATTCTTAAGTCTATTGTATGTGTACCAGTTAACAATAGTCTCAGCTTCATACTCAAAAGTATTAAAAGTGGTTTCATCTAACGTCCCACCCATTGTTTGATAATCTGTATAAGTAAGGTACATTGATTCCACCACCTTTCAACTACTTCCTATTAGTGCGCTTTGTCTTAGTAGCCTTAACCTTAACAGGCTCAACATCAGTAGCACCAAACAGATTCTTTTCCTCTGTCTTTGGTACAGGCTGAGGTTTAAGTGGAGCAGATTGCTCCACCTCAACCCTAGTATAACCCTTACCAATGTATTTCTCTACTTCGTTGTCACTTACTTTGACAATGCGATTTTCTTTCCTAAGAGTTATCATATCATACTCCTTATGACTGTGTACCTGTTCCGCCGCCTGCTGTTACGTTGAACTGAATAGCATTTGACTTGTTACCAAGAATAAATACATCCTCGAATGACTCTTCGTAGTAAACATACTTACCCTCAGACATAGCTGATGGAGCATCAAGTCTACTGAATGTATATGATACAGGAGTGATGACTGCAAGTGGATGAACAAGGAACATGTTAATCTGCTGTGCGCCATCTGCGATTTCATAGTCAACAGTGAAGTCATAGAGTGTCTTCATAAGTGTTGAAGGAACACCGATTACCTGAACCTGGTCAAGTCTGTTGACACGTCTATCAATAGCGTTAGGACCGCTTGTAATATCCATAGAACGTGAAATCTTCTCAGCTTCCTTAAGAAGTGTAAGAATCTCAAATGGTACATAGAGAATACGTCCATTTGCAGGAACTCTACCGTTATCCATCTTAAGCATGAGTGAGTCAAATACTGAAAGAATATTAGCAGTAGTGAGAACTGTGTTGTCAGCTACGTGTATCTCCTGTGTATCTGGGTTCTTCTCATGTGTCCAGTCATAGTAAATCTTTGAAATAGTATAAGCGTCCATCTCTGGGAACTTATGCTCTTCATTGAATACCTTTGTGATGTTACCAATAGTAGCAACCATGTTAGTCTGGTCGATATCCATTGGGTGAACAAGTGTAGACCACTTTCTCTCATTTGAAAGTGTCTTAGGAACCCATGCATTCTGATAGTTTCTCTGTGCAAATGCAACAGTATCTCTATCAGCGTCAACACGTCCTGTTGTGCTGATTGATGGGATTTCAATAGTCTTGCTATTTACCCATCTAAATCTTCCGTTATTTGGTGTGCTATAAAGGGCTCCATAGTTAAGCACCCAAGGGAAGTTCTGCTCAAGGCTTCTCATATACTCTGTAGCGTAGTTAAGAGCCGCCATGTTTGTTCCGCCATTATTAGCTGGTGTACTCATAATTTTAGTCTCCTTTACTATTTATTATCAGTTGGTCTTTGCCTAACACCAATGAAATTGAACCCAAATGGGTTGTCATTCTGTGGTGGTGTCTGTGTATTAGGATTAACTGGATTAGAGAACTGTGGCTTTGGGTCTGTTGGTTCCGGGTCCTTCTTCTCAACTACAAATGCATCCGCATTATCTGCTGAGTATGTAGTAACAAAATCATCAGCACCTAAAATCTTATCGCCTTCCATCTGCAATCCCTTGGCAATCATAGAGCTAATAAAATCACGCTTTGCCGCATTACTTGAAAACTTCTTTCCGTTAGCAAAATCCTTTACTGCAAACTCATATGCCTGCTTAGATAACTGAGTCTTATAGTTATCCGTATCCTGCTTATACTGTGTCTGTAAGTTTCCTAGCTGAGTCTCTAACTCTGTCAGTTTCTGTGCGTCTGTTCCTGCTTCTTTGAGTTGGTTCTTTAGGTCTTTCAAGTCCTTATCTCTTGCCTTAATAGTATCATTAAGTGAAGTGATTTGACTATCCTTACCTGCTACCTCATTGTCAAACTTATCTTTGCTAACATAGTTACCTTCCGATAAATCTGCGAACTTTGCACCACTTTCTTTCATTAGTTCTTCAAACTTCTCGTAAGTAAGTGGCTCCTGTGATTTCTCAAAAATCTCCTTAATTGTCATTGTTAATCCTCCTCATTCATTTATATCTGTTTTATTTAATCGTCCATTACAGTGTGGACTGAATGGCGTTCTTTTAACGACGTTTACGCTGGTCAATAAGTCTCTAGTCTCTAGTGTGGAACTCCCACGCTAGAGACACTGGAGAATAAAAAGAAGTGTCAAGAAACAACAATCTTTTACATTATCATTATATAACATAATTATTATTATGTAAACTATTTTTTATCCACTTCATCGATAAAATCCACTAACAGATGTACGCTTCATCTGTCTTGGTAAATCACAGTCCTTACTGAACTGTCTATACTCTGCTGTTAGCTTTCTAACCTTGTAATCATATTCTTCCATGAGTCTAACATTGCCTGCGCTCTTTGCCATCATATAGCCCTCTTTAGCGTATCTAATATCAGTCTCATACCTGCGCTGTACTTGACTACATTCATACATGGTTAAGTGTTTGCCGTTTTTCATAGTATAGCCTTTATGATTTGCCTGCTTGAGTTCTTCTAACTCATCTAAACTCCATATAGGTTTATGTGCCGCTATAACAACAGCTTGAGTTATATGCTTACAGTTCCACTCACCAATAGGACGTCTTATAGCTTCAAACTTGTTGCCATACGTATCTTCAAACGCCATCTCATTCTGTAACTTCTCAAAGTTCTCTAACGTGAATATATGACCTTGTATTGGCTCATGGTCTGGAGCGGAAAAGCTATGTGCTGATAACTCTATACCATCTGCACTTATCTCCTGTGCTATCTGTTGCTGTACCTTTTGATTTATCTGTCTAACACCACTAAGTATGTTCATGCGTACAGTGCTGTCAAGTCTTCGTGAATATCCACTATCCCAATAGGCTCTACGATACCCACTATCAGCTAATTGCTTTAGTGTTCTTCTCATAGCGGTATCAAAGTCTAGCACACCTGTTTGGACAGCTTGCACAGCTTCGTCAACTACTGTTTGGTATGTATCAGTAACAGACTGAAATTTAAGATTACCTCTGTTCTTAGCATCTCTAATCAAGAAGCCTGTAGCTTTAGAATTGGATAGATTTTTAAAGGTATCTGCTGTCTGTTTACCTACCGCATTAACGCTCTGCTGTAGTCTCTTATTGGTTTCATAAGGGACTTGAGCAGTGTGTCTATAATCATAGTATGGCTTTGCTCCTTTGTATGTATCGACAGCTACACTCTTTATCATCTTCTTAACTTGGGTTTCCTGCACGTTAAGCACTTCTGCTATCTGCTTATTTATGCTTCTAACATCACTGCCTATCTTAGCAAGCTGTTGAAGTCGGTACACATCTGTCTTAGATAGTGTACCAACCTCACGTACCCTCGTTGCGATAGTGTCGATGATATAACTCTCCAACTGTACCTGTCTGTCAACAAAGGGTTGTATTAAGTTGTCTATTTCAACATCATTGAGCATTATTGTTCACCTTGTTTGTTAAATGAATCTGGACTCTGTTGCAGTGTGCTATCTAAGCCCATTTGATTGAAGTCCATCTGTGTCATTATGTTGTCTTCAACAGCAAGTCTGTTCTCTTCCTGTACCTCAAGAAGTGCTTCTCTAGCCTGTCTCTCAGTCTCACCCTTGTACCACATTCTAAGTTCTTTCTTACTCATAACTCCTTCATGTACAAGTGAGATATTTCTTCCAAGTTCTTCGTTCTTATCTACTAAGATACTATCATCCCACTCAAAGGATATCTCATATTCGCCTGTAGGTGTTATCTCATAGAGTTCACAAAGAACATTCATTACATATACTAAGTCCTCAAGACAAGTCTGTATAGCCGCCTGTATCTCAGCATTTGTTTGATAGCTTCTCTGCTTAAGTATCTTTAACTCTGTAGCTGTCCTTGCTTCTGCTACATCTACCTGTGAGAGGGTACCTCTTGAAAGTCCTGTGATATCTTCGATATGCATGAGAATGGTGTTAAGTCCATTAGTATAACTGCCATCTCTTAGAGTAGGTGCATACTGATTATATGTATCTCCTTCTGCACCAATATCGATAGGTCTATATAATCTCTGCTGTAGTGTACCCATTCTTGATACAGTCTGTAGATTACCATGCTCATCCCAAACCTGTGTATCTCTAAGTGCATCTCTGTCTATATCAATGGCAAGTTCGCCACCCTCATATTCCCAAAGAAGTCTGCTGAACTGCTTATCAGCTTCCTCTATAAGATGTGTTGCCTTATCAAAACCACTTACTCCAAGTGGGCTATACATATCTACTGTGTTAGCTTCCGGCATCTTGAAGTATGCAAATAGAAGTCTATCTACATTCTTGATAACTGTTACTTCCTGCATACTAGCCCATTCTGGAACAGATGAAAGAAGTATCTCCTGTCCTAAGTCATCAGTAGCTACGTCTGGACGAACTGTAGATTTGAACGCCTTGTTGATGATAGTTACTGTATGATTAGCATACTTATGATGTTCTAATCTACTATATGTAACATCCTTATCTACCTTACGCTCAATAAATGCCGCTTCTGTAATATCTCCACTGCCGTTAAATGCAAGTGGGTAGAAGTTATTAGCATATACGAACTCAAACTCCATATCTGCCTTATCTAAGTCTGCTTTAAGAACTAATGTATTCTCACTTTCCTGCTCCGTATTCTCTTCATTAAGAATTACATAAGGCTTGATTACTAAACCACCTAAAGCAATTCCACATTCTATCTGTGTTCTCAGCTTTTTGAGTATCTTCTTTTGATATGTCTTATTGAGATATTCTGCTCTCTGT
>Ga0265301_10006809_pt1 | contig 10819 bp, 17 predicted proteins | sample AusTroGonzalo_MG_2_FD_193488 | JGI IMG/M metagenome (GOLD analysis project Ga0265301, IMG submission 193488) | Bovine rumen microbial communities from tropical cattle in Woodstock, Queensland, Australia - Gonzalo_04 | ecosystem: Host-associated > Mammals > Digestive system > Stomach > Rumen ...
CAAGGCTGTGAGGACGTCATAAGACATTTTTAGGATTTGACTCTGCAATTCTCTCTTCGGGCTTGTCACCGTCATTATTGGCTGCATTAAATCCTTTAAAGTTTAAACACACCTATTCTCACGAACCAGTGTGTACTAACAAATAATTATGTCAAAAACCAAACCAGAAGGCTTTATATTTCTTCATATTCTATTGGCTTTGGCTTGTAGATACGATATCCCTCACTTTTTAATAGTTCAATGGCGAGTTCAATCACATCTTTCTCCTCTTGTTGTGGCTGTGATTGAGGAGTTTCAATCTTACCTGCATTTTCAACTCTCATTTTTGTCTCATTTGATAGTTTGACAGTTATCTTTGCAGATGCTTTTTTTCTATATTCCTTGTATGCGTTCTTTAAACGCTCAACGAACAGAGGTTTGTCATGAAAACGATAATATATTCTTTCCTTACCGTCTTCTGTTTTTCTTGTTACTTTATGGAGAGGTGGATTATCTCCCCACGTTAGTGCCTTAATAAAATTCCAGTCGCCTGGAAAATCATTCTTACGGAAAATCTCCTGCAATTCTTCATATGTGTATGATTCTTGCAAGTGATTGGCTCTCATAGTGTTATACCTACTTGAGTCTTTTTCTGTGATTTCTCTTACTGGTCTTGCCATAATTTTGATAATTTTGGGAGTTAATAAATTCGCCACCTCTTTACAGCTGGTGGCTATTCTGTATTAGTTTTTATATATGTTCTTTGATTTAATGTGGCTTGGAACATAGTATGATGGCATCATTGGTCCATTTAAATAAACCAATCTTGTTTCGACACTCAATAGAGCATCACATCCTGCATATTGTTCAAGTTCTTCCATAATCAATACCTCTATTTATACAATTTGTTATTCCTGGGTCTTGATTTATGATTTCATGAACATAGCTGTCATTGGCCATTTTGACAGCATTCAGAGTATTCCAAGGGTAATGCGTAGGTATCATACTATATAAATAGAGTGATAACCCAAACAAGCGTCATTGCTGCTACTATGGCCATGTATACAGGATGACGTGTGGAGAGTTGTAATTTCTTCATGACTTTGATATTTAGAGATTAAATTGATTTCAAATAAAGCGGGAGAGTTGCTGAGTACAGACCAGCATCGCTCTCCCTAGTGGTTCACCACCATGTGATACGACATTATCGTCTCCGTATCCCCTAAGACTAGCACACACAGGCGTTCAAGTAGTCAGTCTAAGTCCCTACCAGCATCTTTAATCGCATGGTTCTGACATTCAGGGTAAAGTTTTACTTGTGTTCACACATCTACACTGGTCTTTCAGTGTTGACCAAAATGTGTTTAGCCTTTATATCTTCCTCGAATTCACAATCAGGAAGATATATATGTGTGCAATTTGTTGTTTAACTCCAGGGTGTACAATAGGTCAAATCATACACCCTATCACCGTTCATAAAGAATTTTGATAAAATGTTTGATGCACCAGTATCACACATATTGTTTTACAATAAGGGATACAAGAACGGAGTGGGTGCACACTTGTGTCCGCTCTTTTCTCATTTTATGTACATAATGTTAATTGAGATAAATGCTCTGGGGAACTAACACGTAGTTGCTCATTACACAAATATCTCTTTTAAAGGGTTAAACAATACTGTTTCGTCTTAATTTTCAAAGACTCATCAGGTGTCTAAAGACACGACAGTTTGCCCCTCTTTCGAGGGGCTTGAGAGATTAGCAAAGAGCACTTTCACCTTTGATAGGATAATCTGTTGGATAACCACCAGGACCACCTTTGATAAGTGTTTCAGACTCTTCGTTGGCGTCTTGTTTTGGAGAACTCTTCAACTCTTTCAATGCATCGGTAAATGCACTTTTTGTTTCGAGTTCTGCCTCTTTTGTGAATACGTGCAATATTGCATGTATCATCTCTAGCTCTTCGTCTGTAAGATACTCATTTTTGAGTTCTTCATTACGATGAGTGTTCAACACATGAGCAATACGCTCTTTGATTTCACACATTTGACGTGTTTCGACCATGTTGATGTCGCGAACGTCTAGACCAATAAGGCCTCTTCCCATTACTTTCTCGATTCTCATGACTATATAATGTTAAACAATATTTGTCATTCTTGTTTTGTTCACTTTGGCTATTTTTAGTGTTGTTGTACGTCGAAACAAAAAAGGGGAAGACACACTATCGTGTGCCCTCCCTTGCAATGTGTTACGGAGTGGTTTAGACCGCAGGACCACCATTTGCGCTATTTATTAAAGGCGCTTCGGGACTACCTGGGAGTGCTACACCCTCTGAACCAGCGTCGTATTGAGACGCAGGCGCATACAGGTTGTTCCAGATTCCACTGGCCTGCTCCTGAGGTGTCCAGCCCTTTGCATAGCGTACTTCGCCAGTTTCATTGTCCACGACCTTCTTGGTCAGGACGATAATGGACTTGCGGCGATAGAACTGTTTATTCTTCGGATTTGTCATCGGTGATGTGCCGTCATCCTTGAGTCGCACCATTTCTACGCCACCAGGCGACGGTGTCTCCTCAAACTGAGCGTGAGTCATTACGAGCATCTCCGCAGGAATAGGCTTGGTAGCATCCTTGAGTTGACTTGGTAACCACGTCTGACGACCAAATTGGTCAACAGGACCTGGCTGTGCTGGGACAAGATACTCGGCGAACTTTTTAACCAGTCGTTCATTGAACGTGGTCAACGTGCCTGGCTCATCCCATTCATCGTCTGGATTAACTACCGTAGCCTGAATGAACAGTGTACCTGCATTCTGCTTACCTTCCGCAACTTTGCGCAACTTAATGTCTTCGAGATTGTACTTCATACTAAAAACGTTTTTAAGTGGAACAATGTTATGCAGTTTGTGCTGCAATCAATAGTAAAAGGCTTATTCGATTTCCGCCTGCTATGCACAACTTAAAAGAGATGTAACACTTGGTCTATGTACCTCGCGTCCTATTCGAATCAAACATGCAGAAGAGGCCTATTTGGCCTCAACTACTGAATCGTCTGCAACGATTTTCACGTTGCGCACAATTGTCGGAACGAAGTAGCGGTACTGCAATTTATTTGCCATTTGCTCTACTAACTCCATAACATCGTGCAGGTTCTCGAACTCCTTGGTGGTGTGCCAAACGCCGTTTACCTTGACGGAGGCTTGCCATGTGATAATCTCTTTCATGATTGTAACATTTTAAGTTGTGCAATATTGCATTCGATAGTAGCAGGCTTATTCGACTGAATTGGGGTGGGGGGAGTTTCCTTGGCTGTCAAAGGTGGGGAGTGGTTTGGTGTGTGTTTCCCCTCTCTACACTCACACAACAAAAAATTACAAAAAAAAAATAAAAAAATTGGGAGCTGACCGAAGTCAACCCCCAATGTCTATATAGTTGTCATTGTCAAACAAATCCCTGTCAGTCTATTTCACTTTCTGTGAATAACTCTACTAACATTCTACGCTTTTTCTCGTCTGCTATTGGTTCGAATACATAGTCCCAGCCCATATCTAGTTTACTACGTCTCATTATCTCTTGTTTATCATCTTCAGAGAGTCCAAATTCGTCATTATCTGCACTTATAACAGATACAAATACTAAGTTTCTTAGCTAGTCCATATTATGGTTATATTGCTCTAATATCCCGTCTCCGTTGTATTTCCCTCTTGATTTATAGTACCATTTGTAGAATTTTACGTCGTCCATGGTGCTGGCATCATTTCGTTAATCAAACCTGTATAATCTCTAGGGTGATCCAGGACATACAGCTCTGGCTTGGCTGATTCTGAGGTATCATCACAACCTGCATCGGCATATTTATCCAGTTTTATGTCATCTAAGAAGGCATATTCTTTCTCAGCATCAAAACATGGGCATTGTTTCTTCCATTTAGCTGGGTTTTTACCCCATATGTCCCTATGACCCATGATGTGGGCGTTAGGGTATCGTGTTTTAAGCTCTTTTAGTATGGTAAGTAGTGATGCTTTTTGTGCTTCGGTACGGTTATCTGTAGCTCTTCCTTTGTTATCAATCCCTCCAACATAGGAGATGTTGATTGCTGTACTGTTGTATCCTTGTACTCCATTGCTTACTTCAGATTCTGGTAGTAATTGTTCTATTTTACCGTCTGGGAAGACAGTATAATGGTATCCAGGGTTCTTCCAACCCTTATCCTTGAACTCCTGTAGGAGCTGTTTCAGGGTCTATTTCTGACTCCCCGCTGTGCAATGCACAAATATCCTCCGTATGTCTCTCATTTTCGTCTTCTTTTATCTCTTCGATTGGTTCTACATACTCATCCATCACAGTTTCCTTCTCATACTCAGCTTTGAGTTGTTCCATAGCCTGTGAGATAGAGTCTAATTGCTCTTTTTCTGCCTCATTTAAGTCGTTTTTAGCGTCTTGAATGTTGTTTTGGAGGGCCGAAATACGTGCTTTTATGTCCTCTGTAGACATACTATTGTACATGTTATAAAGCCATTTATGAGCATTGTTCAAATAGACTTTATATACCTGATTATCAGGGTTTTTCTGCACTTTTTCAGTCAATTCATCGACTAACTTTTCAACTTCTTCAATGGTAAATTTGTGATTATCTCCAGCTTTACGGATAATATTGCCGTCGATATCGTATATGTTTGTATAATTGTTCATAGATCTATGATTTTTGCTATCTTATGTTGGGCATTTTCAAACATTTCCAATGCCTTTAGATAAGCCTCGTCTTGCAAGTGCGATTTCAGCGTGTTTGACGTACGTTGTGCACTTTGTTTGTTGGGGGTTTCCATCTTCGTCAAAAGTTTCGTGTGTGTGAAAGTTGTTCTTTTTCCATGTTCTAAACTCCTAGAATGCCTACTTTCTCTCTTGTTTAGTACTGAACATGTGAATGTGCTACAACATACGTTCTGCATCAACCATACCACACGCACGAATAAAGCAAATGTCGTCTATAAAACTCATAGCTCCTTCCTCGTCATACTACTCCTTTATCAGAGAATACTACCCATAGGCTTCTAGGATATACTCGTTTTCAGGATCATATATAGGCTCCATTCCTAGCATACAAGCAGCGTTTATAGGGCAACCGAATACGAAGAAATACTTACAGTTATCAGTTACTGGCTATGATTTAGCTTTAAGACTTAAATAGTCTGCGTAGAATAATACCGCGTTTAGTTCTATATCATTCATTTCTTAGCTTTTTTATACGTTTGGTAGATATTCTTAGCAGCCCAACCTGTCATAAAAGCATAAGGCTCATTTGTATCTTCAGATAAGTAGACATTGCAATGTTTGAATATACGAAATACTACATGGAATGCTTCATGAGCTATAGTATTTAGAGCATCTACATCATCATCAAACTTATCTACGTTTAAGCATACTAATACAGATAATAGCTTATCTTTATCGTCTTTGTTATATACTAAACCATAAGTAAGTCCTTGATAATCATCTAGTTCTACTTTATCTATTACCTCTCCATCATCCCATACGAACTTATTAGTTATATCATCTACTGTATGATGAGCCATTACATACAGGTTGTATGGAGGATATATATCTTGTTTATACTTGTCTAATATAAGCTTATCTTTACTCTTCTTATGTTTCTTCTTATCTTGCATATCTACTAATTCTATTAGTCTTACTATATCTACTAGTCTTAATAGTCTATATAATTCCTTAAATAACCCCCCTATAGTCCCCCCTTCTTAATGGTTCTTATAGGGAAATTTGACCGCATAACGTAGAAAATGCCAAAAAAGTTGCAGTTTTGGGAACTAAGTGCAACCAAAATTGGCAAAAGTTACGTTACGTCGGCGTTTTTAATGAAAATTTAACATGAGTAATATTTTACGCGTAATTGATCCATTTTTTATAACCGAGGTCGGTGACATGTTCACACTCGCAGAAGATGGCAACTATGAGTTCCAAAAGAACGAAGAGTTCCACAAAGCTGGTGAAACCAATGAGATTAATTCTAGTTATAGTGCTACGTTTAAGATCTCTAAGGATTACGCACAGCAGCTGATCAATGACGGTTATCTTGAGGAAGTTACTGATAAGAAGGCTAGCAGCTTCGTTAACGTATTCGATGAGATAAACAACCTCATCGCTCGTTATGAGGAGCAACTCAAGAATATCGAACTTGATATGGCAAACGAGCCTCAGTGCTTGAAGGTTGAAAAGACAACCGTACTTACGAATATTCTGAGTGTACTTAATCACCTTAAGACGTTACGAAAATAATGGAAGAGAAAGAAACAGTTGATCAGGCTATTCTTGCAGAAGACCTTTCGAAGCAAATTAAATACAGCTTCCTGGACTTCTTCCTTGTAAAGCCTTTGGATCCAATTAAAGTAACTAAAGAGTTTAGTAAACCTGTCCCGACTGGTACACCCGCAAAAGATGAAAATGGCATCGAAGCACAAGACTTTGATAGCGTTGAGACAGAGGTAAAAGAAGTTGATTCTGATTTCCGCAGAGGTATTGTTCTTAAACGTCCTTTGTATTACGAGAACTCGACAGATGATAGAGGGTTAGCTGAGATTAAGATCGGCGATACTGTACTATTCCGTGATACTGCAGGTTTGAGATTTGATCTCCTGAAAGACAGCAGATTGCTCAGGCAGTATGATATTCTTGGAAAAGTTGATGATAACAATCGATGATGTAATTAAACAAGTTTCTAAGAACTTGAATATAGACAGAGAGATTGTTGATGCAGTATGCAAACACCCGTTTCGACAAACAGTTGAACTGATGAAGTCTGATGATATTTCAGATATACTATTCAACGAGTTGTTTAGGTTCAAGTTAAAGAAACGATACAAAGAAGACAAACAAAGACAATATAGCAAATGAAGACTTTATATTTGACTGGCAGTTCTGCTAATATTTGGGTTGATCCTGAAACAGATGAGGTAGGCAAACTTGATACCGAAGATAGATACGATATCCGTAGTATCTACTACATCGAAGAGCCAATGCATGTTGTTTATCAATGTGGTGAGAAGAAAGAAGAGATTGATGCCAAAAAAGGCGAGATGCTTATTGTATTCTATGACAACCAATACAACAAATATGTACTTGATACTATTCGTACTAAGCAGTGGGTTGCTAATATAAAGAATCGCCGCAAGATTGAGCAGAAAGAGAAGGAAGAGTGGGCTAAGAAGGAGGCCGAGTGTGGCTGTAACAATCTTAGACCTTGTTGTGACTGCTGTGATGAAAAGTGTTGAAATCAGAATATAAAACATAGAACAATGAAAAAGAATAATAGCAAAATTACTTTCGTAGTAAATCTTACAGACGTTGAGACCTGTGATGATATTAAACTGGAGTTTATAAAGGCTAAGTCTCTGCAGGGTCAGAAGATCGACATGGATGAGTTTAAGTTTATCATTCAGTACGGCGCGCAGCTTGCATTTGATACTATTGATGCTTGCCTTGATGCATTCCTGAAGTCTGATAAGTATACTAAGATTGAGGATGATACCCTCGCACAGGATATCATGAAGCTGATTGAAAAGAAGTTGAATCCTAAGAAGCCTTGGTATAAGAGATTCTGGGGTTGGATTACAAAGCCTTTCAAGAAGAATAAGTAATAGTCGGGGAACATAAGCACGACTTTAAATATTGCTTAGTTGTTTTAACCAGGTATGCTGAGCACCTGGGTGTTATAAGCTCAGCGCCGATACAGCCGATACGTGGGAGGCTGAGATTCAGGTGGCCACCTGGACCCACGTGAAACCATAGAATAAAGTTAATGTTAGTTGACTCCTATAGTTTGGAACCCAAATCAGTGGCAGGGATCGTTCCCCTGTATAGGAGCTGCTCTATGGTGTAGTGGTAGCACGGGAGGCTCTAACCCTCCAGGCCCGGGTTCGATTCGATGGTGGGGCGACCAATTGGCGTAGTCAGGTCGTGGGATAGTGTACATAAGACACGATACGTTGACGATTGATAGTATACAGTTCAAAAGGGTGCGACTCCCTACGCCAGTACCAATAATATTTATAAATATATAAGCAGATGACTATTAAATTTAAGAAGATTTCAGAAAAGGCTGTACAGCCTGTACGTGCCACTAACAGTGGTGCAGGATACAACTTGACCGCAGTTGGTGTTACGACAGAGGTGAATGAGCGTGGTCAGCTCGTACTGGTATATCATACTGGTGTTGCAGTAGAGATGCCTGAGGGTTTCGAGGGTATACTTCGTCCAGCCAATTCTATCTGTGCTAAGACACTTCGCATGCTTGACGCACCTAGCGTAGTATCTGGTAACATCGAGGACGAAATTGTTGTAAGATTTATCACTACAACAGACGTGATTCCTGCTGTATATAAAGAGGGTGAGCAGATTGCTCAGCTGGTAATCAACAAAATCGAAGACGTTGAGTTTGTTGAATTTATTGACACAACTGAATCAAGCGCAGGTGAAAGTGAACAGGGTCTTCCGGAAACTGAAGGCGAGCCTACAAACCCTGGTATGACTGATGCACCAAGCGGCGGGGAAGAAAACATCCCTGAGGCAGCATAATAATAACGTTATAAAAGCTGCGTTACCCTTAGTACATAGAATGGCGAAGGGTACTAATAACGGAAAGGGGGTCCAATAAGGGCTCCCTTAAGCCGTATATATACAATTTAAAAGAGTGCTCTGATGATTAATAGAAAATTTTTAAACTTTAAAACATACAATGCGTTTCTTGAGAAGCTCAATTCAAATGAGATCCCTCAAGACTCTATTGTCTTTATTCAAGACAAGCTTTGTATATGGGCACACGGTAAAGAATATCAATGTAGTGGGCCAAGTACTTCTACTGCTGCAGACGGCACACTCACATTTAACGACTTTAAAGGCAACACAGTCTTTACTATTACACAAAGAGACGGTATTTTAAAGTTAACCGACTCTGAAGGAAATTCAATTAGCGCTACTTATATATTAAAAGCAGACTATAATGTTGCAATTGGGAATATCAATAGAGATATAGAAGATCTTAAAAATGCCGATAAATAGTTTGCGTTAAAAGATAATCTTAAAGATGTAGCGTTTACTGCTGAATATTCAGATTTGCTACATACACCTAAAATACCAGAGGTTGATTCTCAGCTGAATGGCAACTCTGAAAATCCCGTACAGAATAAAGCAATCTATTCAAAACTTGGAGAAAAGGCAGATAAGACCGAACTCTCTAAATTTATAGAAACTACTACCTATCAATAGACCATGGCTCTCAAGCAGGATAAGCTTACTGCTGGTTATGGCATTAGTAGGGAGGATCTTGAAAGAAATATTATTTCTTCTACGCTTGATACTTCTGTATATGTAATAGTAACATCTTTACCAGACCCATCTGAAGCAGATCCTAATAAAATATATATTAGAGAAACTGTTTCTGCTAATAACACATACAGGTACGAACAGTTCCGTTTACGCAATGGGCAGTGGGTTCCTATTGGAGATATGTCGTCCAATATAGACTTGTCGTTATATCTCACAAAACAACTTGCTGCTGATACATATCAGCCAAAGGGAAACTATCTTACTTCAGTAGATCTTAATCCATACGCATTAACATAGGACTTAGAAACATTAAGAAGCAATCTTGCAGATTACGCACTCCGTAGTTATGTTAATGAGAACTTCCAACCCAAAGGTGAATATGCTACTAAGGCATATGTCGATGAATACTTTGTAAAATGGATTGACGTATATAACCAAGGTGCTGGCACTTCAGGCAATACATCTGGAAGTGGATCTAATGATAATCCTTCTACTGGAGGTGGTAATGATAACCCAGGTGGTGGTAGTAATACTCCTACTATAATAAACCAGACTACTATTATAACTTAGGAAGTTGAACTAGATGATGAACTTAGTCTTTCATCTCAGCATGGTGTTAAGAACTATGTAATTAAATTAGCTCTTGATACTAAAGCTGATGCTTCTGCTCTTAACAATTACGCTACTAAAGATCAGCTTAATACTAAAGCAGATGCTAGTTCATTACAGAATTATGTATAGAGTTCTGATTTAAACACAGCATTAGAAGCTAAGCAGGATGTATTAACTCCTGGCAGAGGTATATCTATTATAAATAATGTAATAAGCTCTACCCTTGATACATCGGTATATATCTTTGCAGATGACTTCCCTGCAGAAAATGATATAAATCCAGATAAGATCTATATCATAGAAGGAGAAGACAACGGTGATCCTATTTATACTCAGTATAGATGGAATGGAGAGGAATGGGTTCCGCTGGGACAAATAGTACCTGAAGTAGACTTAACTGCATATCTGAGATCGGATACAGCCGCTTAGACATATCTTTCTAAATCTGATGCTCAAGCCACATATCAGCCTATTGGAGACTACCAGCCTGCTGGCAATTATGCAGACGCAGATGATGTAGCAGCTACATACCAAGAGAAAGGTAATTATATAGATCAGTCTACATTTGAAGCATTTATTCTGAATGTAAACAGTACATTCCAGCGCAAAGGCGGATACGCCCTTGCTTCAGACGTATCTATGGCTCTCACTACATTATAGCAGATTATTGATCAAAAATATGTCTTAAAGAGAGATGTATACAATCCTGCTAATAGTGAATGGAGTTCTAGCGATCCAGCATCGATAAACATTGCAGCATCAGCCGGATCTGGAGAAGGTGGAGAAAGCACAGGTGGCGGTTCTTCAGCCGCATCAAACATGATTACTCTTACAGTAGATCAATACGAGAGTCTTGTAAGAGCTAATCTTGTAGACGAGAATACTTATTATTTT
>Ga0265301_10006814_pt1 | contig 10816 bp, 7 predicted proteins | sample AusTroGonzalo_MG_2_FD_193488 | JGI IMG/M metagenome (GOLD analysis project Ga0265301, IMG submission 193488) | Bovine rumen microbial communities from tropical cattle in Woodstock, Queensland, Australia - Gonzalo_04 | ecosystem: Host-associated > Mammals > Digestive system > Stomach > Rumen ...
CAACGGCAGCACGCAGTTACAGGCTGGTGAGACGTTGAATTGCGTGCTGCCGTTGGGTAATGGCTTCGCGCTTCCCAGCGGGGAAACCGCTGGGCACGCTGTTTTGCTGACTGGTGGCGGCGTTGGTGTTGCTCCTTTGTTGTATCTGGGAAAGGTGCTGAAAGAGCAAGGTATTGAGCCTGCATTCTTGCTGGGTGCACGTTCTGCAAAGGATTTGCTGATGCTCTCAGAGTTCGAGAAGTACGGTCGTGTATTGGTAACAACCGAGGACGGAAGTATGGGCGAGAAAGGCTTTGTGACGAATCACAGTGTACTTCAGCAGGAGCATTTCGACCTGATTCAGGTCTGCGGTCCTACGCCTATGATGAAGGCTGTAGCCCGTTATGCCCGTGAGAAAGGCATTGAATGTGAGGTATCGCTGGAAAACCTGATGGCGTGCGGCCTTGGTGCTTGCCTGTGTTGCGTGGAAAAAACCACAGAAGGCAATCTTTGTGTTTGTAAGGATGGTCCCGTATTTAATATTAACCGATTGTTATGGCAAAATTAGATGTAAATATAGGGGCACTGAAGTTGAAGAACCCCGTGATGACCGCCTCTGGTACGTTTGGCTACGGCCTTGAGTTTCAGGACTTTGTAGATCTCAAGGGGATTGGTGGTATTATCGTAAAAGGTACAACGCTGAAGCCCCGTGAGGGTAACGACTATCCCCGTATGGCTGAAACAGCGCAGGGCATGTTGAACTGCGTTGGTCTGCAAAATAAGGGCGTAGATTATTTCTGTGAACATATTTATCCGCAGTTATTGCCTACGGGTGGTACTTATATTGTTAATGTAAGCGGATCTTCACCAGAAGATTATGCTGAGTGTGCAGCCTGTGTGGATGCATTGGATGAGATTCCTGCTATAGAACTGAATATCTCGTGTCCTAATGTACGAGACGGCGGTATGGCCTTTGGTGTGACCTGTGCTGGTGCTGCTAGCGTGGTGAAAGCTGTTCGTCAGGCTTATCATAAGACCCTTATCGTGAAGCTCTCGCCCAACGTGACGGATATCACGGAGATTGCCCGTGCCGTAGAAGCTGAAGGAGCTGACAGCGTATCGCTGATTAATACGCTGATGGGTATGGCTGTTAATATTGAGAAGCGTTGTAAGACGCTCTCTATTGGTACAGGCGGCCTGAGCGGTCCCTGCGTCAAACCTGTGGCTCTGCGTATGGTGTATCAGGTGGCTAAGGCTGTGAATATTCCCGTTATCGGCTTAGGTGGTATCAGTACTGCCGAGGATGCTATTGAGTTCCTGATGTGCGGAGCACGTGCTATCGAGATAGGAACGGCGAACTTCCTTGATCCTGCTGTCACTATTAAGGTGCGCGATGGTATCAACGACTGGCTTGACCGTCACGGCGTTGCTGATGTGAATGAAATTGTAGGGGCTATTCGTTAGCCCCTTTTTTATTCCCTCTGCTAAAAGTCGGGGATTTGCCAAAGTTTATAGGTTTTTTCTCTATTATTTAAAGAGGTATATGGGGAAAAAGTCGTAAATTTGCCCAGAAATTCGACTAAAACTAAAAAATATCAATAAAAAATGAAACCTAAGAAGTACTTTATGGCGCTTGCGCTGTCTGTATGTTGTATGACTGCAAGTGCCCAGCAATTAGCTTTTCCTGGTGCTCAGGGATGGGGTCGTTTCGCTACAGGAGGCCGTGCAGGCTCAGTGTATCATGTAACTAATCTGAATGACTCTGGTACGGGTTCGCTGCGTGATGCTGTGAGTCAGCCAAACCGTATCATCGTGTTCGATGTGTCGGGTGTGATTCGTATCAACTCGCGTATTGTTTTCGCTAAGAATCTCTATGTAGCCGGTCAGACAGCACCAGGTGAGGGTGTGACTGTCTATGGCGATGGTGTCAGTTTTTCTGGTTCCGACAATATCATCGTGCGCTATATGCGCTTCAGAATGGGCGCTGTTGGCACGAAGGACAAGGATGCAGCAGGTATTGCAAATGGTCAGAATATGATTTTTGATCACTGCTCCTTCTCATGGGGACAGGACGAGAACTTCTCTGTCAACTGGGACAACAAAGGAACGGCTCCGCAGAACATTACACTGATGAACTCTATTGTTGGTCAGGGTTTGATGACTCACTCTGCTGGTGGACTGATGCAGGCTGATAATATTACGCTTTATCGTATACTGCTCGTAGATAACTCCACACGAAACTTCAAGGTGAAGGGCAAGAATCAGTATGTGAACAATTTGGTCTATAACTGGAAAAACTATGCCTATAACATGGGAGGTGACTCAGAGGGCACCAGTTATGTGAACATTGAGAACAACCTCTTTATCAATGGTCCTGCCGTAGGTGGCGATGCCTTGACGGGTGGTAACAGTGATTTCCATTTCTATGGTAATGATAACTGGCAGGACAAGAACCGCGATGGAGTGTTGAATCCCACATTGTTTACCGGCACTGGTGGTGGTGACAAGGTGAGTACGCCTTACAACTATCCTGCTTTGGAGAAATGGGGTGGCAATGAACTGATAGAGAAACTGTTGCCGGAAGTGGGTGCCTCGTTACCCTATCGTGATCAGGCAGACTGTTATATGATAGATGAGGTGCTCTCTTTTGGTAAGAAAGGAAAACTCATTACTAATGAGAACGAACTGCCTATAGGCGTACCTACCACATGGAGCTGGTTTAAGGGCACAAAGCCTGTTGATAGTGATAATGATGGTATGCCCGATGCTTGGGAAGAGGCAAATGGTACGGATAAAACTAAGAACGATGCGATGACAATAGCTGCTAATGGCTATGCCAATATCGAGAACTATATCAACAGTATCAGCAAGGATGACCGTCAGTTCTTCCTGCGTACACCTATCCTGCCATCTCTGGCTTCTGCAACGACCAATAGTCTGACGATAGAGTGGTATGACTTCAGTGATAACGAGGAGGGTTTTATCATTGAGATGAAGAAGGATGACAATTTCGTAGAAGTGGGACGTACGGCCGCCAACGTGGCACAGTACATTATCAACGATGAGTCACTGCAGCCTGCCAAATCATACGTGGTGCGCATTTGTGCCTTCCAGGGTGATAAGAAGTCGGAATATACAAACGAGATAACCGTTAAGACGCGTCCTGAACAGGCTGATATCATTGACTGTGAGACTTTCGCGGGAACAGGCGACGGCGAATGGCTCATCAACCCGCTCGATGACGAGATTATTACTCTGACAGAGTCCACACCCAAGACGGCTGTCGTGGTAAATAGTGATGCCAATATTACTATCAACGGTAATGGCTACATCAGTGGCTCAGCATCTATGAACAAGGCAGGCAAGGGTACGCTGACTGTTGTCACAGACCAGCAGTATGAGGGAGCTACCGTGCTCCACGATGGCGTCTATGCGTTTTCATCGCTGAAGAACGGTGACGTTGCCAGTGGACTCGGTAAGAGCCAAGAGTTTGCACAGAACTGGGTGATGGATGGTGGTGTGTACAAGTACACAGGTGCAACCACCTCAACCAACCGCTCTGCTATACTCTACAGCGATACCGAACTGAATATAGCCAACAAGGCAGCTGTGGTCACCATGAATGGTAGCATTGAAGGACAGGGTAACTTGGAGATTGGCGGTGAGGGAACTCTTGCTGTCAATACCACAGGCTTCTTTAAGTTCGATGGTAATGTCGTGATGAAGGGTGGTATCATGAAACTGGCTACAAAGGATGTCTCTGATGCTGGCCTCGGTTCAGCGTCGAAACTCGTGATGCAGGGTGGACAGTTTGTTACTGTAGGCAAGAACGAAGCTTCTGTAAAATATAACTTCCCCATAGAGGCTGTAGCAGGTACGACCTCAACCATTGATTTTGATTTGTGGAATGAGAATAGCTGTACGGTGACAGGTACGGGTACCCTTGTTTGGAATGTGCATTATGTGCGCGAGTATATCAAAGGCAACTGGGATAACTTTACTGGTAAACTTATTGTGAATGGAACAGGTAAGGCAAACCAAAGTCAGTTTGCTATTCAGAATGGGATAGGCATTAAGAATGCAACGCTGTACTTGAAAGGTAATGCTTCTGTCAATGGTGCGAAGAATCAGTCTACCTTCTACCTGGGTGGTCTCTCTGGTGATGCAGGCACAGCGCTATCAGGTTTTAACGTGAAGGCAAAGGGTGAGGGTACATGGGTCGTTGGTGGTGCAAATACTGATGAGACTTTCCGAGGCGTCATTGATGATTACGATCAGGCTCATAGTCACCCAGGCAAGACTTCAGTCGTAAAGCAGGGTACGGGTGACTGGCGTCTGACGGGTGCTAACACTTATACTGGTACGACGCAGGTGCAGGCAGGTACGCTCATTGTTAATGGTAAGCATACAGGGACTGGTGCCGTCACAGTAGCCTTAGGTGCTACTCTGGCTGGTAAGGGTACGCTGGCAGGTAAAGTCACTTTGAATGGTATGCTAATGGTGGGCGACACACTGGCTACCGATAAAGGACTGACCTTTAGCGGTGGACTAAATTTGGGAACTGCTGCTATCTTGAAGTTGAATGAAGCCATGGAGGAAAAGACTTTCTATAATGCTGAGGAGATAACAGTATTCACAGGAACAGTTACAGGCACCTTTGCTCAGATACTTCCTGCTACCCCAGGAGAAGGACAGACATGGGACACCACAGAACTATACACCAAGGGAATCCTGAAGGTTGTAGGTGGCGATGAGAAGCCTATAGACCCAACTCCAGATCCTCAGCCTGCTGGCGAGACAAAGACTGCTCTGCTGGCATGGGGTAATATGTATACTCAGTCGTACGACAACAGTGGTGTACAGAATATGATGAAGGGTGCGGAGAATGATGAGGCACAGGGCTTTTCAATTGTCTGCACGGGTAACCTGACTAAAGCCTATACCTCAGGTGGTAATAGTCCTAAGATGAGTATCCCTTATAAAGGAGAAACATTGCTTCGTACACCTATCAAGTTGTCTAACGGTGCCCAAAACACCGTATTCATGCCAGAGGGAGCCAAAGCAACAAAAGTAATCCTTTATAGTGTAACAGGCACCAACGCATCCTCTCGTACCAGCTACTGGAAAGAGGTGGCAGATGTAGAATATACAGAGACGACCACCACTATTCTTGATCTCGATGCTTCACGCGACAATCCCAACGCGGTTAGTTTCTCGCTTAATAGCGTGGCAGATAAGTTTACCTTTACTAATACAGGTGAACAGCAGTGTGTGATTGTCTATATAGAATACCATTTTGGTGGCGATGAGTCTGGCATCAGTACGATTACCGAGGGAAGTCCTGTTAGGATAGAATACTTCATGCTCTCAGGAAAGCCAGTCTCGACACCCACAAAGGGATTATATCTGCAACGTGTTACTATGCAGAACGGAAAGAGCGTTACAAGGAAAGTGGCGTACTAACAAAGGAAATGGTTACCACACGGTAGCCATTTTTTTGTGCGTGAAACATAAATAAGGGCTACCAATCGGCAGCCCTTAACCAACACAAAAACTAAACTAGACTTAACTAAAGCATATTCGGATTTTCACAAACCCTTATAGCGATTGCAAAGATAAACAAAAAAATCCATTCGACAATGGATTTTTCTGTTTATTTTGCATTTTTGGCGAATATTTCTCTAAAATTGTATGCCGATAAGCATAAATAATTGTCTAAAATGACCATAGCTGCCATTGCTTCGACAACGGGTACTGCTCTCGGCAAAACGCATGGATCATGGCGTCCTTTAGCCGTAAATGTAGTGGGATTTCCCTCTAAATCAACGGTCTGCTGTTCGCGGAGTAGGGTAGCAACGGGTTTGAAAGCTACGCGGAAATAAATGTCCTGGCCGTTGCTGATGCCGCCTTGAATACCGCCACTGTGGTTGGTGAGGGTGGTTACGGCGGAACCGTTACCAACAGTGAAACGGTCGTTTTGCTCAGAGCCACGCTGGGTAACGCCGGCAAAACCTTCGCCGTATTCAAAGCCCTTCACTGCATTGATTCCCAGCATCGCACTGCCCAGTTGAGCGTGCAACTTATCGAATTCTGGTTCTCCCAGTCCTACGGGACAGCCTTTGATGACGCAGGTGATGACACCACCGATAGTATCTCCATCGGCTTTTACCTGTTCTATCAGTGCGGCCATCTCCTGTGCTTTCTCTGCGTCAGGACAGCGCACAGCATTGGTCTCAGTGAGCGAGAGGTCGTACTTCTTATAATCGCGATTCAGAGCAATATCGCCGACCTGTGATGTATAGGCCTGAATACTGATGCCCATCTGACGGAGCGCTAGTTTTGCAAAAGCACCACCAACCACACGACTGATGGTGATTCGAGCTGACGAACGACCGCCTCCGCGATGGTCGCGAACGCCATACTTGCTATAGTACGTAAAATCTGCATGTGAAGGGCGGAACAGCGTGCGCAGGTTCTCGTAATCTTGCGAGTGCTGGTTTTGGTTATAGACAAGGAAGCCGATAGGACAGCCTGTAGTCTTTCCTTCAAATACCCCACTGAGCAGCTCAACCTTATCGGGCTCCTGACGTGAGGTGGTCAGCTTACTTTGTCCAGGGCGACGGCGATTCAATTCGCCCTGAATGAACTCCATATCAATGTCTATGCCTGCAGGCATACCATCAATCACACCTCCTACGGCAGCTCCGTGGCTTTCACCGAAAGTGGTCAGTGTAAAGAGCTGGCCAAATGTATTCCTCATATCCCTCAGTTCTTAAACCTCAATTTTCAAATCTCAAATCAATTAATGGTGACAATGTCCACAGCCGCCTCCGCCACATTCATGGTCTTCACTACCGCAGTCACCGCCGCAGTGACCACCACAGCCGCCGCACTCGTGACTCATCTGAGCGATGAGGTTCTGAATCTCTTCTTTTGTAGCTTCACGGTTTTCAAGCACTTCGCCTGTGAACTGCAGTGTGGCGCCAGCCAGCGGATGGTTAGCATCGAGTGTCACACCGTCTTCTTCTACCTTTGTGACGCGTACCATGAAGTGCTTACCTTCTTCATTCTTCATTGTAATTACGGCATCAGGGTAGATATTATTGCTATCAAACTTACCATCAACAAAGAATTCCTCACGTGGCAGTTTGTGTACACCTTCTGCAAAATATTCGCCAAAGGCATCTGATGGAGCCAGTGTGAAATCGAACTTCTCACCTTGTGCCACGCTGATAATGCGCTGTTCAAAGCTGTCAAGTGAGAAACCGAACCCACTGATAAACGTGAAGGGACGACCCTGTTCTGTCTGTTCTACTAGATTCTTTGTGCCGTCGTCTTCTATAGAGTAGAGTTGATAACTAACTGAGATGTAATTGTTTTGCTTGTTGTCCATTATAATATATCGTTTTTTCTGTTTCGTACAGTTTAGCTGTGCAAAGGTACGAATAATTTATTGAAAAGTCCCCATAAAAAACAAAAAAAAGGATGTCAAACGTTTGACATCCTTTGTTAAAGTGTTTTTTCCTTACTTTCTCTTATTTCAAACCACGGTTGATCAGAGTGGTGTTCAGCAGAGCCAGATACTTTCTGTACTGCTTCTCATCCAGGATGAAGTGCATATAGCGAACATCCTTCTTCACAGCCATGTCAACCAGGGCTTCGCGCTCTGAGCTATGTGCATTGGCAGCCAGTTTCATCTCCTTGCAGAATACATTGTGGATGTCCTGTACAGCCTCCATCTGATCTGAGTTCAGGCCCAGTGTAACAGCCAGTTTACGCATATTGACTGTCATGTCGTAGGCCTCTACGCTGTTTACTGCGTTGTTGTTCTCATTCTCAGCAAATGACGTTGTCATTGTGAACATAGCAACTACCATCAAAACAATCTTTTTCATACTCTTTTTTCCTTTCTTTTTCTTTACTCGGGACCTTGAGCTTTTTTTCTTTGTTATCCTTTTAAATTTTTAATTTTAATGTTTACTGACTAATTTCTTTCGGTCCCTACCTTAATTATTAATTTGTGTTGTTATCCTTAGTCATTAGGATTTTGTTGAACTTTGTTCGAACTTATTTCCTTTTGACGATGCAAAGGTACGGCGTTTTTCCGAAATGACAATGAATTTTTGTTCGCTGTGTGCGATAACAGCCCGTATTTTTGACCAAAATCAATAAAAGGGGCTATTATTTGCCCCTTTTTTGTGTGAAATATGCTTTTGGCTGTTATTTGCAGTTTCTGGCCTTGATGATGTTTTTCACCACTATATATATAATAGCCAGCGCTATGATGCTAAGAATGACGGCAATGATATAGTGATTGTACTCTTTGATGGTATCTTCCAGTTGATTTTCAGGCACAATAGCATGTAGATACCAGCCCATTCCTGCCAATATAGCGTGCCATGCACCTGCGCCGATGGTGGTATAAAGCAGGAATTTCCAGTAAGTCATGCGTGCCAATCCTGCTGGGATACTTATCAGATGGCGGATGCCTGGTACCAGTCGGCCCGTGAGCGTAGCCATTACGCCGTGGTTATCAAAGTAGCGTTCACTCTTCTCAACCTTCTCCTGATTTAGAAGACAGAGCTTGCCCCATTTGCTGTTGGCAAATTTATAGATAACGGGTCGGCCTACGTAAAGTGCTACGAAATAGTTAATGGATGCCCCTAGATCAGCACCGATGGTAGCAAAGAGGACAACAAGGAAAATGTTCAGTTCACCGCTGGCAGAATGGTAGGCTGCAGGAGCTACTACAAGTTCTGAGGGTACAGGTATCACAGTGCTCTCCAGCAACATGAGTAGCAAGATGGTGCCGTAGTTGAGGTTTCCAAGTAAGGTGCTTATCCAAGTCATTTTTTATTCTTATTTTAATGTTTAATCTTTAATGTTCAGCTTGTCCTTAATGTATTGATAATAGTCTTCGGACTTGATCTCTTCCGGGAACATGTGGCTGAGTGCTACTCGGCACTCCTTTGGATTTACTTTGCAGGCTTTCTGGAGGTAATTCAAAAATTCTTTGTAATTCTGCATATCATAGCAGCACAGTGCCATATAGGCATAGCCCTCTGTGTTTTGACCGTTTCCCTGCTGGTCGTAGTGGGCAAAGAATTTCTTGAAGAGGGTATAGGCTCCTTCCAGATAGCGGTTGTCGTAGAATGATACAATGACACGCAGAAGCGTCTGTTTAGGGGTTTCACTTATCTCTACTGCCTGATGGAAAAACTTCTTGGCTTCATCCATTCGGTTGGCTCCTAACAGGATATGCCCCCTGATAAGTGATAATTGAACGTGGTCGCAGTCCAACGTGTCTGTTTTGTCGAGCACTTCTAGTGCCTTATCTACTTCATGATTCTCTGCATAGGCAAAGGCCAGTTCCTGATAGATGTCGTAGAGGTATGGTGAGTCATCGGGAGCCAGTTCTAGTGCCTTTTGCAAAACGTCAATAGCCTGTTCCGATTTTTGCATGTTAATAAGACAGGTGCCTTCATAGAGCAAAGCAAACTCATCGTAGGGAACAAGTTCCTGATAGCGCTGATAGAATTTCTGGGCCTCCTCATAATTATTCAAGCGATAGAGTCCGTTGGCTTTTGCCAAAAGACTTTCTGGGTCGTCAGGGTCAATAGCAATGGCATATTCACTGCTCTGTATAGCTTCGCTATAGTCCTCGTTCATGAATTGTGCCGATGCCAGTGCATTCCAGTAGTTCTTAGAGAAAGGATTGGCGTCAATAAGCTCATTAAAAATACGTTGACTATCTTTGTATTTCCCCATACCGAAAAGCGTACGTGCCATGAGTTCCTTGAAATCTACAGAATCTTCCTGTTTGGCTTTTTCCATCCAGAGCATGGCCTTTTCAGGCTGTCCATATTCAGTGAAGATATTGGCTACATCGACCACAAAGTCCTGTTGCTCTTCAGGGGGGATGGTAAGGTAGTGTTCTTTCAGATAGTGGTCTGCTTCTTCTATGCGACCCTCAAAAACAAGAATCTCGGCACGATCGTAAATATAGTCGGGTTGATCCTTGTCGATGATCTGCTCCAATAGTTCCCAGGCTTTCTGAGGATTGCCCTGAAACAACGCTTCATGAATACGATAGGTGAGGGGAGCACAGTCGCCAGGTGCCAGACTTAAAGCTAAGGTGATGGCTTTTTCGGCTTCGTCCTTACGGTCAGTGTATTGGTAGTAATCAGCGATATCTACCAGTTCGTCGGCATCCATGAACACAGGTTCCCCTGCGTTCACGGCTGCTTCGTAAGTGTCGAGGAGTTGATGAAACTCATCGCTGTCGAAATAGTCATCGCCAGTATTCTTCATGTTCTATTATTTGATGCGACGGGGAAACCGACGCACATACAAATCCTTATTTTTTCCAGGTATCCTTGAGGCCTACAGTCTTGTTGAAGACGGGAGCTTCTGGGGTGGAATCAGGATCGACGTTGAAATAGCCGATGCGCTGGAACTGCAGATAACTCAGTGCAGGCAGTTTTGCTGCGAAAGGCTCAATATAGCAATCCCTGAGGATATGCAGGTTGTCGGGGTTCATCATCTGGCGCAGAGCGTCGGCACCCTTGATGCCTTCCTCTTCCTCCAGACGCTTCAGTTCGTCGCGTGGGTTCTCCATCTTCCACAGGCGCTCGTAGAGGCGTACCTCGGCCTTCACGGCATTGTGACAACTTACCCAGTGCAGTGTCTTACCCTTAATCTTACGATTAGCACCAGGTAGTCCGCTACGTGTCTCGGGATCGTAGGTGCAGTAGATAGTAGTCACCTTTCCGTCGGCATCCTTGTCGCAGGGGTGCTCCTCGTCGCACTTAATGATATAGGCGTTCTTCAGGCGTAC
>Ga0265301_10006819_pt1 | contig 10812 bp, 2 predicted proteins | sample AusTroGonzalo_MG_2_FD_193488 | JGI IMG/M metagenome (GOLD analysis project Ga0265301, IMG submission 193488) | Bovine rumen microbial communities from tropical cattle in Woodstock, Queensland, Australia - Gonzalo_04 | ecosystem: Host-associated > Mammals > Digestive system > Stomach > Rumen ...
TTTTGTCTTTATCCCTGTAAAAGTAAATCGGAGCTTCAACGCCGTTGTTTGCAAACGATTTTATTATTTCACTCACGATGTAGGTTTCAAAAAAGGCTCCTGCCATTGCTCCGTTCTGCATGACGAGCGGGCTTGTCCACTTTGTGAGATATGCGGCGAGTCCGGTATCCATGAAGTAAAGTTTCGGGGTTTTAACGACCCGTTTTTCAACTTTTGTCGAGTATGGCTTAAGGAGATAAACGAGCCCCGAAGTCGTGAGAAGCGACATCCATTTTTTTGCAGTTACTTCGCTTATCCCGCATTCCTGCGCCATGTCCGTGTAATTCAGAAGCTGGCTCGTTCTCGACGCGGCTATCGTTATGAACTGCAAAAACTGCATTTCGTCAGCGACCTGAGTCAGACTCCTGATATCGCGCTCAATGTAGGTTTTAAGGTATGATGCGTAAAAATCTTTCGGATCGACATTCCCTTTTACGACTTCGGGATAGCCGCCGGTGTAGATGTGCTCCCAGATTTTCTGAACTGAAAAAGTGCGGCTTGAAAGAGCATTGTTCCGTTCAAGAATATACTCTTTTGTCGGAATAAAGTTTTCCGAAAAGCTGTCACGGCGGATCTCCCGCGCCGAAAGCGGATAAAGCTGGACTATCCCGATCCTTCCCGAAAGGCTTTCAGTTGCCGCTTCCATCAGCTTGAACTGCTGGCTTCCTGTGAGGTAGAACATTCCGCTCCTGCGGTTTTTGTCGATCTCGATTTTGAGATAACGGAACAAATCGGGCACATACTGGACTTCGTCAAACATATACGGGCTCGGATGAAGTTCAAGAAAGGTTTTCGGATCAGTTTTTGCCGACCGCTCTTCCGCAATGTCGTCAAAAGTGGTACTCTGCACAGATTTTGCATCTGTTATTTTATTTAAAAGCGTGGTTTTTCCAGTCTGTCTCGCACCGGTCACGAGAACTGCCGGAAATGAAGATTCAAGCCGCTTTAAGGTTCTTTCCGCGTGCCGTTCAAAAAAAGCCATTTCATACCTCCGCCATCTGCAAAATTTGGGATAATCCAAAGTTGCATTCAATATTATCCCATGTTTTTGAGGTGTCAACAATACTTTTTGCATTTTAACCCGATTTGTTTTTGCTGATTCAGCTTTGCAAGGTGCAGGAAAACTCAACTGTCTAGATCTGTATCTTATTACCGACAACGAATTCTGTGACATCGAAGAAAACGGCATCGCAATAAAAATCCGGCCCGCATTTGAATTCCTAAACCGAAAGGCGGCGGCATAGTCTTCGTGAACTATCCGTTCGTGTTCAAAACCAAAATTTAGGGAAACGCGATTTTTCTGGAACTTTCCCGATATATTCCTAAAATAGCGCGTTTTTTATTAAGATCTTTAAATTTAAGGAGATTTTTTTGGAACTTATAACTTCTTTTCTGCGCAGGATAGAAAAACCGGGCCGTTACTTCGCGCCATTCATCGAGACGGTGAAAGTCAAAACCGATCCCGGCAAGCCGAAGATACTCATTCTTTTTCCAGACCTTTTCGAGATGGCGCAGAGCCACACGGGTGTCAAGATCCTCTATTCGCTTTTCCACAGGCGCGGATTCCTGGTGGATTTCGGTTTCTCTCCGCAGAAGGATATATTTGAAATCGCTGCGAAAAGCGGCGGCCTGACCTCAATGATGCACGGAGTGAACTACCGCGATTTCGATATTATCGCGGTCTCTTTCCAGTATCAGCTGCAGTACCCCGATTTCCTGAAGATCCTTGAGATCGCAGGCATTCCGATCTACTCAAAAGAGAGAATGAAATCAGAGAGTTATCCGATAATCTGGTCGGGCGGTCCGGTCATGTGCAACCCTGAACCGATGGCCGATTTCATCGATGCGGTGTCGATCGGCGAGTTCGAGCCATATGCCGAAGAATTTATGGATATTCTTGAAAATATTAAAGAAAAACGTGCGCGGATCGAGGCTTTTTCCAAAATCCCGGCGATCTACATCCCGTCGAGACACGACGAAAACGCCGTTAAAATCAACCCCGACGGCTCGCTTTCCGGATTCGAGGCGAGAAGGGCGGTCCTGAAGGATCTCAACTACGATCCGGAGTCGCTTTTCGACGCTCCGATCTTTGCGATGCGGACGATCCACGACCGCTTCACGATAGAGATTATGCGCGGCTGCACACGCGGCTGCCGCTTCTGCATGGCGGGGATGTTCTACCGGCCGCACAGAGAGAAAAGTGCTGAAAATGTTTGCGAAATCCTTGATAAAGTCGTCAGGACCTCTGGGTATGACGAGGCTGGGTTCCTCTCGCTTTCGGCTGCCGACCACAGCGAGATCGAGGATATCCTGGTACGCTCATATAGCCGTTACAGCCGCAGGATCTCGGTCTCTCTGCCGAGCCTCAGGACAGAGACGATAACTCCGAAAATCGCCCAGGCGATAAAAAAGGGGCGTAAAGTCGGCTTCACGCTTGCGCCCGAATCGGGGAGCGAAAGGCTCCGCCGCGTGATAAACAAAGGCAACAGCGAAGAGGATCTTATCAATGCGATCCATACGATATTTTCAAACGGCTGGCAGGCTGTGAAACTCTACTTCATGCTTGGGCTCCCGCTTGAAGAGGAGTGCGACATCATCGAGACGGTCCAGCTCGTCAAAAGAATGAGCAACTATATAAAAAGATTCGGGAAAAAAGCGATGATAAGTGCGAGTTTCTCGACCTTCGTGCCGCAGCCCTTCACGCCGTTCCAGTGGGAAAAGATGGCAAGCCCCGAGGAGATAAAGGCGAAGCAGAAAATAATAATCGACAGCCTCCGGGGCATAAAAAACATAAAGCTCGCATGGCACGATCAGGAGGTCAGCACGGTCGAAGGATACCTCAGCCGTGCGGGGCGTGAATACGGCAAAGTCATTGAATTCGTTGCTAAAAATATGAAGGGCCTGCAGACTGAAGACGAAAGTTTCGATCCCGTTCTCTGGGATAAGGCGATGGCGGCTGCCGGGATCGACCCGGAAAGCACCTATCTGCCGAAGCCTCTCGACAAACCGCTTCCTTACGAGCATATCGACCTCAGGATCGACCGTAAGTTCCTTCTGAAAGAGCGCGAAAATGCGTATAACTTCGAGGTCACTCCCGACTGCGCGAAGACGGGGAGGTGCAACAACTGCGGTGCGTGCGACTTCAAAGAGATAAAGCCGATGATCAGAACCGGCGAGCCGCTTGACGAGAACGAAACTTTCGAAATTCCGGAAAAGAGCAATAAAACCAACTCTTTCCCCTATATTTTTTCGCTTTCCAAGCACGGGATCTCGATAAGCGTAGGTCATCTGGATCTTGTCTCTTTTCTCTTCAAGGCGCTCTCTCTGGCTGACTTGAAGATCCTCTACTCAGACGGTTTCCATCCCATGCCGCGTTTCAATCTGGCGTTCCCCGCGCCGGTCGGAGTCGAAGTCGACGAGGAGTTCGGCACGGTATGGCTCACCGAAGAGGTAGACGAGGCGGAAACTCTTGGGAAACTCAACTCGATCCTGGAAAATTCAGGAATAAAATTCCTTACTTTCGCAAAATGCGACCGCGAAAATATCAAAAAGGCCGAAAAGATCCTCAGAACTCTTCCGACAAGCACCTACCGTGTGAAATTTTATGACAAACCGGACTACGATTCGGCAAAAGAAATTCTGGAAGTCATTGATTTTAATGATGAAACTCTTGAAATAACGATCCGGCACATGACCGAACTCGGAGGAGTCATGAAAAAATTCGACTCCTTCACAGGCGAATACCACGTCATCAAAAATGCCTACCGAAGGGAGCTTGCCGAATACGACACAGAAAACCTGCTGAAAAAGGAAAAAATTCTTTAAACTTCTCTCTTTTCACAGCCGGTTTCCAACACTTCAGACGACCTTGATACCGCCAGTTCCCCGATAGAGACGCACCTGGTCAAGTTTTTATGAAAATTGGAGAGTGATCGGAGGATGTTCAGGTTTTCCGTTGTTTTTGGTTTGGATAGGGATTTGAGATGAGATCTTTCTACCCGTTTATGCAGGCTTGCGTTACACCCATGCAGTTGGCATTGAAGCAATCGTCGTAAGCCTGCTGATCATAAGGTTCGGGAACACAATTTTCATTACAGTTCATAAAATCCCAGAATAGATATTGAGCTTCAGAAGTACCTTTATCGACACATTCGGTCCAGCTGCTGCCGCATACATTTATGCATTCAATGATCTGATAGCAGCCGATATCGGTGCCGCTGTATGAACAGGTCGCGCCGCCAGGATTATGGCAGGTGTTGTATTCTGTCTGGCAGGCATAATAAAGGCAGTTTGTCGGATTTTCATCATCTTTGCAGAAATCATTGTTGCTTGCAAAGCACTCCTGTAAATCGTTGTATCGAGTCAGACCTTCTGATGTCGTATTGTCATAGCAAGTCTGTCTGCAGCTGTCGCTACTACAGTTGCCAAGACAATTGGCGAGTTCGGTGCAGCTCATATTCGTGCCGGGAACTTCTCCCTCATAACAGGCATCGTGTTCAGTCTGGCAGGAGGCATTGAGACACTCTTTGAGATTTTCTTCGTTACTGCAGAAATCATAATAGTCATCGTAGCAGCTCAGTAACTCGTTATATTTAAATTCTCCTTCTAAAAGAGCGTTGTCATAACAAGTCTGCTTACAAGCCTCATCTTCACCGCAACGGCTGATACACAAGTCGAGTTCTCCGCAATTCATGTATTTCGAACCGGAAGCATAACATCTCGTCACTTCGATCCCGCAATTGTCAAAGAGACATTGGGTATAGGCTTTAGGATTTTCTGCGTCGTATGTGCAATTATTTCCATGTATGCACTGCAGCAAAGTTTCAAACCGTGCTTCGCCTAAGGAAGTAGCGTTGGAATGGCATTCCTGTTCGCAGGCGCTCTTGTCAGGAGCATCGGCACAGCTATCCAGACATTCGGCAAGTATTCCGCAGCTCTTGTCCGCCTCGCCGTAACATTTTTCATAATTAGCTGCAGGATAAAAAATCATACATCCTTCAAAATCTGCTGCTCCATAGCATTCATTGTCACGGTAACGACTCATCCATTCGTAGTCATCTTTAGCTTCTGAAGTGCTGTATAATTTGCAAGCCAGCTGACAACTGTAATTTTCTCCGCAGGAATCGATGCACTGAGTCAGCTCAATGCAGTTTTTGTTTGTGTCAACACTTTCAGCACTGTAGCACATACCGTAGTCGATGAGGCAGTGAGGACCTTCACCTGCATTTGCGAAACAAGTTGCAAATTCTGTTGCACAAGCGGAAAGAAGACAAGTATGAAGATCATTTTCATCATACTGGTAGCATTGTCCAGTGCTATAATATGCATTATTTGCAATGCAGTCATTGAGGTCTTCGTACTGATATTTCGCTTCTTTTGCGGTGTTATTGCCGCATTCCTCCCTACAATCCGACCACTCCTCCGAGCCCCAGTCGAAACTGTCGCAATTATTCATGCAGTTGACCATTTCACTGCATGAGGTATTGATCTGCTCTTCAATCGTGAAATCTTTCGGCACGTTTCCGCTTCTTACGCAGATACTTCTGTCAGTCAGCCAGTTACTCTCGAAAGTGTAAGGACCAGTCCAGTATGTGTTGTGGAAATCATTAGGTATCGGTGTCGAAGTTCCGTTATAACTGTCGTTAATTTCGAGCTTCATATAAAGATCCTCAAAAGCACGGATCTCGTTGACGTTTGCAAGTCTCCAGTCTGTGTATCCCGCATAATCGGAATCTTCACAGTGGCGGAGTGCACTTTCCCATGAGTCATTGTTTTTCCAGTTAGGATCAAACATAAGACCGCTTTCAGTATCAACCTTAAGTTTATTGCCGTTTTCAGTCCATGTAATCAAAGTGTTTTTCATAACGTCGCCTCTGACACAGCGGACATAGGTTTTATCTGTTTTATCCATATGTCTGAGGACAGGATAGCTATGATAGCCATAATCATCCCAATCGTACCAATAGCCTAACTCCATATAATACGCCCTAGATGAGTTGTCAGAGGACAATGAAGACCACATTCCTATAGAATAATTAAAATCAGTAAGAGGATAATAGAAATAAGGAACTTCCAAAGGTGCTTTCTCTCCGAACTCTATAATTGATTGAAGCTCTATCGGGTTCGGAAGTCTCCAGTCTGTGTATCCTGCATATTCGAGATCGGAGCAGTAGCCTACCGCCTGATTGAATGTGTATACATTGCTGGAAATCTCTTTCTGCCACATAAGTCCTGTGTTGTTGTCTATTACGACTTCTTCGTTAGTACTACTAGACGCAGATGTTAAGCTCTTCTCAACACATGCGCCTTTTGCGGCGTAGTTTGCATCCTGACCGTAGAAGGCTTCTCCTTCTGAGGGGCAGTCAATTGTGCCGGAATCGCCGATGCAGACACTGGCTCCTGTGCAGATGCTTCCCAAAGCAGCTTTCTTTCTGCATGAAGAGATGCTCCAGAAATATCCTTCGTTGCAGCCGCATTCGAATTTGCCGTCTTCTTTAGCGATGCATTCTCCATCGGAACCGCGCATTGCAGCACACTTGTTGTCAAAACACGGATCTGCAACACAGTCTGAACTGTTCCAGCGGAATCCTTCAACGCAGCCGCATTCGAATTCGTGCGAGTTCTTGGGAGTACATATACCGTTGGAGTGTTCCATCGTGCAGGAATCTGTAGCGCATGGGCTTACGGCACAGTTTTTGCCGTCCCAGAATGTTCCTGCGTCGCACAGATCTGATCTGACGCAGTGGAGAATTCCACCTTTCCAAGTCTGTTCTACTCTACCGGATGCAAAATTAACCTTATAGAACATACCGATTTCATCGAGATATGTAGTCGAAGAGAATCCTCTTATTTCATTCCACTGATCTGAATAGTTAAATTCAGGCATATCGAAGAGAGGATCAACAGTCGGAATGCTCTGTGTGTAATTCACGGTGTAATCAACAATGGAGACAAGCTCGTTGATGTTCGGCACTCTCCAGTCGTCATATCCGCCGTAGACCAGATTTTCGCAGTATGCAAGACCTTGTCTCCAACCATAGTCTACATAATTTTTCTGCCAGTAGAGATTGGTAGTTAAATCTTTGATGACCGGCTCTCCGTCTACGTTTTTGATTTCCTCAAAGTCATTTTCAGGCAGTTCTTCGCCTCTGACGCAGAGGAAACCAAAATGACTGTAATCATTTATATTGATATTATATGACATTCCGTCATCGAGACCTAAATACCATGCTTGTGCCGGATCTCCAGCATCTTCATTGGCTGACCAAAGAGGAGCTGAATAATAATCAAAATATCCTGCCATATAAGTGGGAGGATTGTTGTAAGTCATATAACTTGAAATGGTCCGCAACTCTTTGATCGAAGGAATTCTCCAGTCGGTGTGACCTGCGTAATCCAAATTGTCACAGGAATCCCAACTGCCATATACAACTTCCCACAACCATTCAAGTTCAGTATTTTTGTCAAGAACGGTTTTGTGGGTTTCGGCACCGACCGTTGTTTCTTTGACTTCCAATTTCTTCGGTGCGCAGTAGCCCATGTCTGCATACTGGGCATCCTGACCGTAGAACAAGTCACCTTCTGACGGGCATGGTATCTCAGTTGTTTCGTCATAGCATCTATCCTGACCCGTGCATACATTTCCGAGAGAGACTGCTTTTGCACGGCAGCCGGTCTTGCCCCACCAGTGGTATCCAGGCTGACATTCGCAGGAGTAAGGAAGAAGCGGAGTATCAATCTGTTCGCAGACGCCGGTCGAATGTTCGACATCACTGCAAGGGTTGACTCCGTCAGCATTGCAGGGATCTGCAACGCATTTGCCGTTTACGTGATAGAATCCCTCATCACAGGTGTATCTGCATTCGGTGGTGCTTGGAGCAAAAGAGTATTCAGGCTCAAGTTTGGGCATCCATTCTTTGCCGTTCCAGTCTGTGTTATGTATGCAACTTCATTCCAGACAGAGTGTTCAGGACGATCTTCGCAATCCCTGACTCTCATGCCCGCTCTGCATAACGAACCGTCCCAAGTGTAGTTTTCCCTGCATTTGAAGCGGCATTCTGTCTTGCTCGGCTCTTCGCTGTATTCTCCCCTGTCGCTGACATCCCAAGCGGAACCCTGCCATTCGCGGACGATCGAAGCGACTTCATTCCACATTGCGTTTGCAGGAAGTCCTTTGCAGAGAGCGGTTTCCTTTTTAGCAACGCAGAGATTGCCTTTCCACTCGTAGTTTTCAAGACACTTGAAAATACATTTGTCGGGGTTGGAAGTCGTGCCGTAAGTTCCCGTAAGAACAGGGCTCCATTCGCTGCCGTTCCATCTCTGCGTGATCTGACCTGACAAGTCGCCGGTATTCCACTCAGCGTTTGCCGGAAGTCCTGTACAGTCTCTCAGTCTTGTTGCAGCTTCACATGTTGTTCCGTCACTTGAAAGATTGTAGTTCGCAAGACATTTGAAGCAGCAGTTTTCAGTTGACGGAGCGTCACAGTATTCAGCTGTCGCGGGAGGCGTGAAAGTGAATCCGGTATATGTCTGCGTGATGCTTGAAACTATGTTCCAGACTGCATTTTTCGGAAGTCCTTCGCACTGTGCCGGTTTCGATTCGCCGACACAAGCCGAACCGTTCCATTCGTAGTAGTCATCACATACGAAATAGCATCTCGTTTCATCTGCCGTTGCGCCGTAAGTACCCTCTGTTGACGGGAACCATTCAGAGCCGTTCCAAGTCTGCGAAACAGCACTGTACTGATTCCAATGAGCGTTATCCTTCAGACCGGTGCACGGCTGACCTGTTTTCGTATTTGCGACACATGCTTTTCCGTTGTCGCTCCATACATACTGTTCGCCGTCTTCGACACAGTGGAAACGGCACTGGTTAGCAACAGCGCCGAGACTGTATGAACCTGCTGCCGACGGACTCCAGTCTGTTCCGTTCCAAGTCTGTTCTATTGTTGAAGCGTGCCACTGTGCGTTTGCCGGAAGTCCCTGGCAGGCAACAGTCTGTTTCTTTGCGGTACATTCACCGTTTTCAAACTCGTAATTTTCCTTGCATTTGAAGCGGCATTCAGTCTCGCTCGAAGTTTCGCTGTATACCAGATTTACCGCGGGTGAATAGTCTGTTCCGTCATATGTCTGTCTGATCTGTGAAACCGTGTTCCAGACTGCGTTCGACGGAAGCGTCCCGCATGATGTGAATCTGGTTTTCGGTTCGCAGACCAAGCCGTTCCAGGTGTAGTTGCTGTTTTTGCATTTGAACCTGCACTGGTTTGCAACTGCGGTTTCGCTGTAAACTCCGTTGAGATCGGGGGTCCATGTTTCACCGTTCCAGCTCTGCTCTATTGTGCTGCTGCCGTTCCATACAGCATTTGTCGGAAGATTCTGACAGGTTCCGGTCTGTTTCGCTCCGTCGCAGGTTTTCGTGTTTGCGTTCCATGCATAGTTGGTGTTGCATTCAAAGCTGCAGCCCGTCGCAGCTTTGTGCTGTCCTACAGCAGCCGGGAGCCAGCCCTGAGCGCCTGTCCAGGTCTGTTCTACTGTCGAGTGGTTTGTCTGCCACTGTGCGTTTGCCGGAAGTCCTACACACTCCGCCGTCTGTGTCTTCGCGTCACATGTTTTCGTCTGATCGTTCCAAGAGTAGTTCTCCTTGCAGATGAAGTGACATTCGGTCGTGGTCTCGTTGCCGTAGCTTCCGACATTCGACGGCGACCAGTCGAAGGAGTTTTCTCCGGTCTGCATGTATGTCTGCGTTATGCTCGATACGGTGTTCCACTGCGCGTTTGCCGGAAGTCCGGTGCAGTTTGCAAGCTGTGTCGCGGCGACGCACGCCGAACCGTTCCAGTTGTAGTTGTCTTTGCATTTGAAGCGGCAGTAAGCCGAATTCGACTCGGTGTTGTAGGTTCCGATTTCACTCGGATACCATTCAGAGCCGTTCCAAGTCTGCGTTATCTTTGAGTGACCGCCTGTCCATTCGGAGTTATCGGTCGTGGTAACACAGGACATTTCTCTTGTTTCTGCGACACACGATGTATTGTTCCATTCGTAGTTTTCGTCGCATGCAAAGAAGCATCTGTTCTCTTCCGCATCGGTGCTGTGTGCGCCTGTTGCAGAGGGTGTCCAGCCGCCGTTCGTCCATTTCTGGGTGATCGTTGCAGATTCGTTCCACCAGTGTGCGTTTGCAGGAAGTCCTATACAGGTCGCAGGCTGCGTTTCGCCGTCACAGATATTGTTTTCGCTGTCCCAGTTGTAGTGTTCCTTGCAGACAAAGCGGCATTCCTCTTCACTCGGGGTCTCGTTGTAAACAGAGGTCGCCGACGGGATCCAGTTTTCTCCGTCCCAGGTCTGCGAGATCTTCGAAACTACGTTCCAGTCGGAATAAGGTTTCTTCTCCGAGCAGCTGGTCATTCTCGAAACCGGAAGGCACTTTTCTTCGTCTGCATCCCACTTGTAGTTGGTCGCGCAGATGAATCTGCATTCGGTGCTGCTTGCGATCTTGTTGAATGTTCCTACTTCACTCGGATACCACTTGTCGCCGTCATAAGTCTGGCTGATGCCGAATACGGTGTTCCATACCGCGTTCTCGGGAAGGCCTTCGCAGGCGATGTATCTCGTCGTGTCAAGCAGGCACTTGCCGTGGCTCCAGTTGAAGCCCGACTTGCAGCCGCAGGTGAAGCTGTAGTCGCTGGCGGTGCAGAGACCTGTCGAATTCGCCGTGTTCACGCACGGGTCGAAGCCGCACGGATCCGGACATTCGCCGCCGAAGCACTGTTCGTCGTTCCT
>Ga0265301_10006821_pt1 | contig 10809 bp, 12 predicted proteins | sample AusTroGonzalo_MG_2_FD_193488 | JGI IMG/M metagenome (GOLD analysis project Ga0265301, IMG submission 193488) | Bovine rumen microbial communities from tropical cattle in Woodstock, Queensland, Australia - Gonzalo_04 | ecosystem: Host-associated > Mammals > Digestive system > Stomach > Rumen ...
ACACGATACAAATTGAACGGTTTGACGAGGACGAGATTCAGAGCAGGGAAAGCAATGAGCATGTTCAGGTCTGGGATCACAGGATCACCCTGAAAGACCTGGGTATACAGACGGAATACACCGATGCGGTGGAGATCCGGGCGGGATGGAAGACGTTCTTCGTCTGGCTGTGGGCAAAAGCATTTTACGCGCACAGGCAACGGAAATGGATCAGATTGCTGAAGGAGGAAACCAAATGAACTGGCCAAGAATCATTGCGGACGGTCTGGCGATGTCCCTGCTGTTCAATGCTGTGGTGGGCGTGGGCTTTCTTTTGTGGCCCCAGGCGTACAGCACTATGTTTCCCAGGGAAATCAAGAAAGCCGCCGCGCCTTATGTGGACAGGCGTGACGTCAGGAAAATGTACCTGATTCTTTATCCGCTGTATCTTGTGATCTTCATCTGGTGGGGCGTCAGCGCGGGATTAGCTGGTATCAACGGCTTCTGGCCGCTGTTCTGGACGGGCTATGCGGAAATGACCATGGTCAGCGTCAGCGATTTCCTGATCCTGGATTGCTGGCTGCCCGGAAAAGTACGCCACATGATCAAAGGCGCGGAGCAGTGCAAAGCTTGGGAACGTAAAGAATGGCTGAAGACCCTGGCGATCCCGGAGCATGCCCTGGGCTGGACGCTGCTGGTGTGCCCTATCGCGGCGCTGATCGTGGCAGGCGTCGGAAGCCTGTTCTGACGGAGGAAAGCATGATCGTTTTGCAGTTGGTTCTTTTCTGCTCGCTGTTCACCCTGATGGTCAGGCTCGCTGTACGCAATAACGCCCTGAACGCCCTGTACTTCTATCCCAAGCCTGTGCAGGAGCGGGTGTATCAGCTGGGCCTGACTGACAGAGAGACCGTCGCCCGGAAGCGGAAGCGCTTCATGATCCCGTTTCTTCTGGTGATGCTGGCCGCACTGCTGCTGATCATCGGCCAGTGGAACGGCATCCATGACTTCCGGCCTGCATACTTCCAGGCGCTGCTGTTCCTGGAGGTTATGAACTGGTTTGACGGCATCGTGATCGACCGGCTCTGGGTGGGGCATTCAAGGCTTTGGATCATTCCCGGCACGGAAGATATTCCTTTCGTGCAGACCTGGCCGGAGATACTCAAAAAGCGCGGCATCCTGACTCTGATCTGGATCGTCGGCGCAGCGATCGTTGCCGGGCTTGTCGTGATGATTTTCTGAGGAGGAAGCGCAATGCAATTTGATGAAATGGGCCTCATGACAGGCAAAGTGCTGTTTCTGCTGCCGGGAACGGCCTGCGATTATCAGACGAATTTCCGCTCTGTACTGGACCGGCTGGCGGATAAGTATCACCTGGTCTGTGTCGATTACGATGGATTTGATGGCAGCAATCTGATCTTTCCTGATATGATCACTGTCACTGCGAAGATTGAACAGTATATTACTGATCACTTTAATGGCCGGATAGACGGAGCACTCGGTTCTTCTTTGGGAGGCAGCTTTGTAGGACAACTGATCCAGCGACAGAATGTTCATCTGGATCATGGTATCTTCGGCAGTTCCGACCTCGATCAAAGCGGCAGGTTCAGTGCCTGGCTCCAGTCGAAACTGGTAGTGCCATTGCTGACCAGTTTTACTCGAGGCGAAAAAAAGAAAGCCAAAGCACGGGAAAAACTGAAAAGCCTGTTTGAAATGAACGATGAAGCGGCTGATGAATTCATGGCCTGCTTTGAAAAATTCTCGCCGGAGTCCATCAAAAACGAATACTATACTGATTTGCTGACATGGCTTCAGGACGACATCCATGTGGAGCATACAAAAGTGCATTTCATTTATGCAAACAAGATGGGCGAAAAATATCTGAAACGATATAGAAAGTATTTCCGTGACCCGGAGATCCGGGAATTCGATATGCAGCACGAGCAATGGCTGCTGGGGGAAGAAAAATACACGCTCCCGGTGCTGAAAGCCATTGATGAGTTCATGCAAACACCCGTGTAAGTTTATCAGATTGCTATTCGGAGGATGACCCCATGTTGCTGACCATATTCCTCGCCATCGTTTTCTGTGCGGCAATCACGTTGATGCTGCTGTCCGCGATTGCTTTTATCCAGAAAAAGGAATTCTTTGCTTCGGCTCCAAAGGAGGCACAGGCTGTGATCCAGCCAAGGGAAAAGGAATTGTTCTATGGCGCAAGGATCATCGGCTGGACGCTCATAGCCTTTGCTATTCTCATGATTCTGGGCGTCGGTGTGATTTCGATCTGGGACGGTTTCAGAAGCGGGTTCACTTTCTGGCAGTTTTTCCTACGGTTTGTGATTATTTTCACCATTTACAAGGTCTATGACATGATCTGCTTTGACTACTTTCTGCTGATGAAGTTCAAATTCTTCCAGCATTACTATCCCGAAACGGAAAGTGCGTTGAAGGGTAGGAAGTATGGATTCAACCTCAAGAGCCAGTTGTTGAAGCTGCTTGTCATTTTCCCAGCAGCTTCCGCGCTGGCGGCATGGATCTGTACGCTGTTTTAAGGAGGCCAGCCATGATTCTGTTTCTTGAATGTTCCCATATTCGGGCATTGAGGAGGGCTAAACCATGGGATTGACGCTTCTGCTTTCCCTGGCAGGCTGCGCACTGCTGTTTTTCGCCATCTGGGGCGTGACGGTCACCATGCCCACCAAACTGTTGGCAAAGAATTTCCCGGAGGATGTGCAGGAACGTCTGCGGCCAAGGCTGGAGCAATGGGATCATCAGCCGATGACATTTCGCCGCGTGCTCGGCTGGATCATTCTGATTCTTTTCTGCCTCGCATATGTCGGGCTATTTGTAATCGGCGGTATAGATGGACTGCGGCACGGGTTTGCCTTCTGGCAGTTCTTCCTGCGGTTTCTCATCATCGGCGCTGTAATCAAGGCGTTTGACATCATTTGCCTGGATTATATCCTGCTGACAAAAACACGCTTCTTTCAGCACTATTTCCCTGAAACAGAGGGCTGTGCCGGCTGGCAGGATTTCGGATATAACCGCAGGCAGCAAGCCAGGCAGTGCGTCATGATTCTGATCGGCAGCGCGCTGACAGCAGGCATATTTACCCTGATTAAACCATAAAGGTCACAGAGGAGCATGAATCGTGAAAGTGTACGAATTCGGGGAGACGCATGAGAAAACCTTTGTGATGTTCCAATGCGCCGCGGAACCCTGGTGGGTGTTCAAAGCATCCGCAGAAGCCATGGCAAAGGACTATCATGTTTACCTTTTTATCGCGGACGGCCATGACGAGCTGGGAACAGAGTTTATCTCCATTGAAAAGAATGTTAGAGACGCCGCTGGTTTTCTGCGAAAGAAAGGAATCTCGCATGTAGAAGCCATGTACGGCGTTTCCATGGGCGGAGCCGGCGTGATCCGCTTCCTGGCAACAGAGGATATCCCTGTTGAGAAGGCGATCATCGACGCCGGGATCACACCTTATCCCTATCCGAAGCTGATCTGCCGCCTGATTGCCGTAAAGGATTGGATCACGGTCATGCTGGGGACAAAATCCATGACATTTATGAAACTGGCATATCCCCCGGAACGCTGGACGCCAAAAGGAGAAGACCCGGAGGAACATTACATAAAGATTTTTGATTTTGAGAAGCATCATTTTTCATCCCGAACGATCTATAACACCTTCTGGTCAACCAACAATTATTCCATGCCTGATCCCGTTCCTTCCGTGCCGACCAGGATCGAGTATTGGTACGGGGAGGAAGAAAAGAAAGCGCGGAAAAACGATCTGGCATACACCCAAAGGGCGTACCCACAGACCGTCGCACGGGAGTTCAAGGGGCTTGCCCATGCGGAATTGGTGCTGAAGTTCCCCGACAGGTTTTACAGCGAAGTCACCCGGTTTTTGACGGAATGACAGGCGAAGGAGGCGTAATGAGCATGAAAACCGCAAAGCAAATGCTGAAAGCAAAACAGGCCGTCAAGGAGGAAATGGACAGGCGGTTTCCGCGATCCCTCAGCGATGACCTGTGGAATAAGGCGGAAATCCGGCTTGATGGCATTTTGCAAAAATACAGTACGCTGTCCGGTGGTGTGCGCACCCATACGGATCATTATATTTTCCCCTCCGCCGCGATTTACCTGACGCTCTGCGAGGTGACCAGTCCGGAGAACGCTTACGCCGTGGTCGAGAATACGGCCATTGAGCATTCAAACGAAGTGGGCAGGAAGCTGGCGAGTTTGATGAAGTTACCGGGCATGAAAAGTTTCTTTGTCTGGTTCTGGCATCCGATGGTGAAAAAGCTATTCGGCCCAGACAGCGGCTTTCAGAACGTGTTTTACCCGAAGAAAAAAGGCGAGTACCGCATGGATGTCACCGCCTGCCCCTATTGTCGGTATTTCTCTGAATTGGGCTGCTCGGAGCTGACCAAAATCTTCTGTGCGAACGACGAGCGCTGCTACGGAAATCTCCCCGGGCTTGAATTCAAACGAAACGGAACGCTTGGCACCGGCGCGGACCGCTGCGATTTCTATCTGGGGAGGCTATAGGAAAGGGCGTGATGATAGATGGGCACAATGTATGAATCAAAACTGTCCGCGCGGCGTTGGATCGCCTATGACCTGCCCGGCAATGTCGGCTGGATCGTATGGATCGTCTGCCTGATCCTTCTGCTGACACAAGGCGTCACCTGGTTTACGTTGCTTGCCATGATTCCCGCTGTTTTCATGCTGATCGGTGTGATCGAGCTTGTGAGCGAGCGGATACAGAAGCTTGATTGGGTTTTATCTAAAGCGCGTTTGTACCGTGGGTTCGGCTCCCTGACGCTGGGCGGTATCCTGGGAATTCCGATCGCTGCAGCGGGTCTGTTCACGGCACAGGGGCCTCTGTGCTGGTGGATGCTGGCGGGAGCTTGCCTGTGCGCGCTTTTCGCGTGGTTGATCTTCCGGGAATACCATCCGCAGGGACAGGAAGGCAGCAGAATATGAAAGTGCTGGTATTCGGTGCCGGAGTCATCGGCTGTTATCTGACCCATGTGCTTTGTGAGGCGAGTCACGATGTGACGCTGCTGGCGCGCGGCGCGTGGAAGGACACATTGGAATCGCACGGACTGGAGCTTCACCATCATTTGCAGCGAAAGACCACCATGGATCACCCGTCTGTCACCGACCATATTGATCCTGCTGCTCGGTGGGACGCTGTGTTCGCCGCAATGCCCTACCACCAAATGCAGAAGATCCTGCCGCAACTTACGCGGGCGAATACCGATCTGGTCGTCATGATTGGCAATAACATGCGAGCCGCAGCCATGCAGGAAGAGCTTCTTCAGCTCTCGTCCTCTCCGAAAGAAATCCTGTTTGCCTTTCAGGTGACGGGCGGCGAACGTCTTAAGGACTTTGCCATTGTGGAACGCTTTGGAAAAGCGGGGCTGGACATCGGCGCGCTGCACAGCTTCCCTTCGGAACCGGCGCAGAAGAAGCTAACAGCTATGTTCAAAGGCACCGGCTATAGAATGCGCTGGCAACCGGACATGGAGGCTTATCTGTTCTGCCATCCGGCTGCGGTCCTTCCGATTGCCTATCTGGCCTATGCCTGCGGCGGGGATTTGCGGCGCTCCACCCGGAAGCAGCGCAAGCAGATGCTGGATGCGCCTGCCGAAGCGTATGACAGATTGATCCGGCTTGGTATTCCAATTCTGCCGGAAAAGGACGATCTGTTCTATCGGCCCGGCTTTCGTCGATTTGTGATGCGCATCCTGTATTTCATCATGGCGAAAACCTCCATCGGCGACCTGATTGCCTGCAATCACTGCCGCAACGCGGTCGCCGAGATGGAAATGTTGGATCGGGACTTTACAGCACTGCTGAAGCGAGACGGAACACCTTCCATGCCTGTCTGGGACGCGCTGAAAGCGCAGATGCCATCCTGGGAAGAGATCCATCAACTGTACGACAAATCGTAAACGCAGGGACATGGGCTGCGAGGAAGCAGAACTGATCGATAACACAAACAGAAAGTTCATGGAACAACCAGAAGTGCGCTGGATGGCGCTGCCAGGATCGGTACTGCTGATCGGAAAAAATAAGATCCTGAGAGGAGAAAGGATATCCTGATTAAACAGCGTCGGCGCCCATATAGCGCCGACGCTGCTTTGGCTGAATCAGTATTTTCAGTTGAGATTAAGTTTAAGCTGCATCATCTTCAGCGGTTTCCTCCTCCTGATCCTCGCTCTCATATGGGACAAATGTATCGCCGACCTGTACAGTCAGAGTCTCTCCGTCCAGGGTTATGTCCGTATCGCAGCTTTCGATGACACTGTTTACAGCACGTCCGGCCACAGCGCCAGGGGTTACGGCCCCAGAGATCGACCCCTTCGCAGAACAGTTTCTGATCTGATAGGCAGACTCTTCACCGAAGAAAAAGAGGCCGGTACCCACCAGGCCGCCGACATGAGTCGCGCCTGGGATGTCCATCCTGATTGTCACGTGGCAGTTGTCAATGATCCCGGGATACCTGGTCGTGATGACGCCTTCCTTTTCTGCAATGATGTTTCCATTGGAATGAGTACCGGCATAGCCGCAAAGTCCGCCGATCGCATGTCCTCCCTTTGCGCTGACGATTTCCACATCAGCTGTGCAGTTGGTAACCGTGTCCATCATCTGCAGGCAGCCGGCAATACCGCCCAAGCCGACAGGTTCATTACCGTCCGCGACAACCTTTCCCTGCGCCGTGCAGTTATCGATTGATCCGCCGAGGCTTCCGCCAATAACCAGACCGCCGCACTCCGCCATGTCAACCTGGACAATCCGTCCGGAGGAAAAATCATTGTTGCCCAGGACGCGGACCGTTGTCCCTTCTACAGCGCAGTTTACAACGATACCGGAAGAATTGCCGCCGGCTATACCGCCGATGCAGTTAACGCCCGAAACACTGTTTTTGCCGGTCAGCGTGACATCGTGAATGCTGCCTCCCATATTGAAGCCCACCACGCAGCCGATGGCCATGGAAAAGTTATTCGTACAGTTGATGCTGATATTCTTCGCATTCAGGTTTTTCACTTCACCCAGGTTCATGCCGATGATGCCCGCTCCGCAGATGGGATCGTCGGAACTGAAGGTAATATTTGAGATGGTGTGGCCCCGACCGTCAAAGCTCCCCATGAACATTACGCTCATATTGTTCTGATCGATGAGATCCAGGTGACCGATGGGCTGCCAGGCAACTCCGCTCAAGTCAATATCATCGGTCAGCACAAAAAACTGACCGGGATACCCATTGGCACTGCCGTCATTCACGGTTGCGGAGAGCGCGAGTAGCTGATCCGCCGTCGCAATCTGATACGGATCGTCTTCCGTACCGGAACCGCCGGCAAAGATTGGTTCGTCTGCGGATGCGAATGCGCACAGGCCGATTGCCAGACAAAGGGAAAGGAACAGGAAAAGGAACTTCTTCATGGTAAATCCTCCTTGATAATTCCTGTATGTCAACGCTTTTGCAATGACACCGGCAAATTGTTTTCCGGAATCGCTCCGGATAATGGTGGGGAAACCTGTCAGACAGCCGGCTGGCTTCCGGTGGAGTATCCGCCCGTCTTTCTTTCCTTGCCAGGCTGATACCCCTCTTCCTTTCTGATTGTTCCGAAAGCCCTGATCAGCAGGACGATTCCGATCAGCAGCACAGCAAGGTCCGTGAACATCTGGGCATAGAAGACTCCCTGAACCGGAACCGTAAATACGTTGGGCAGCAGTACCACCAGGGGCAGGAACAGCAGCACCTGCCGCAGCAATGCCATGGCGGAAGCCGCGGCGGCCTTGCCGATTGCCTGGAAGAAGGTGATGGCCAGGATCAGCACACCGTAGCAGATATAGGTGGTAAAGAGCACCCGCAGCATCGGTGCGCCCTGTTCACAGATTGCGGTATCGGTGATAAACATGCTCAGCATACTCTGCGGCGCCAACATGACCGGCAGATAAAACACCAGCGCCAGTACGGTTGCTGCAACCATAAATACTTTTGTGAAGGAGCGGACTCTGTCATACTGCTTTGCGCCGTAATTGGTGCCGATCGCCGGCTGGAAGCCCTGGCTGATTCCCCACAGCGGGATAAAGGAGAAGGCCTGAAGACTCAGGCATGCACCCAGAATCGTCTGCCAGGTGCCGCCGCCCCATCTTTCCACTGTGTTGTACATAACAGTTTGCTGCACCATGGTCATCACCTGCATCAGCATGGCAGAAAGACCTACACTCAGTACCTGTCCGACCAGGTTGCCATGAATTCTAATTCTGTGGATCCTTACATTCTCGCTCTTCTTTCTGAAATACCAGAGTGTAAAGACTGCCTGAAGCACCTGGGAAATCACTGTGGCCCAGGCCGCGCCGAGGACACCGTTTTCCCTGCCCATCAGGGAGATAAGCAGCGGATCGAGTGCAATGTTCAGCAGTGCGCCTGCAGCCATGATTCCCATGGCAATCTTCAGCTTACCCTCGCCGCGCATAACCATGTTGGCAGACTGCGCAAAGTTCACGAACAGGGATCCGATAAAAACGACCCTCAGGTATCTTTCCGCCTGTGTCAGGATTTCCCCCTTCGCACCGGACAAAGAGAGAAGACCGGTGGTGAAGATCTCGCCCACAGCCGTGATTATCAGGGACAGCAATACGATCAACGCAATCAGGTTTCCCATGATCTGGTTGATCGTTCCCTGATCTTTCCTGCCCACAGCACGGGACAGGACAGACGCTGATCCGGTACCGATCAGCGTGGCGATACCGCTGTTCAGAAGTGTAAAGGGATAGGAGACCTTGACGGCTGTCATGGCCTCCGGGCCTACCATCCTGCCCACAAAGACAGCGTCCATAAAGTTGTAAAGACCGATGACCACCATGCCAAGGATTGCCGGAACGCTTAATGACAGCATAGTTCTGAATACGTTCCCGTTCAGAAGTTTATCCCTTGTATCCTGCTTCTCATTCATACTCTGATTCCTCCTTTCGATACTTCTATGTTTTGCTTCGTGTCTGTGTCCATCTGATAAACAACCTCCTTTAGGTTAGTTATGACTAACATAATGGCGTAAAAATACGCCCTTATATTACGGAAAAAGGGCTCAGTAGCCGAAGAAAACCTGCCAGGCAGGTTCTACCAGGGCAGCAAACATTCCTTCCCTGGAAGGAAAATGCTTATACAGTCCAGCCGCGCTCATTCCGGCAGCGTCAGCAATACGCTGCATGGAGGCGTCCGAAAAGCCGTAAGCCAGGATTTCATCCCATGCTGCTGCAATGATCTTTCACGATGGCTAAGTTTATCGCGGATCACAGGCTGGTCCTCCTTCCAAAGTGAACGGCGTTAGCTAACGTACACAAGAATACACTGTTCGCTATCGTTTGTCAACAGTATTGTTGATTTTGTCATCAAAAGTACAACAGATATTAAATTGATCCGCATTCAACGGATCCGGATTATGGATGAATAAGTAGTTCTTGAAAGGTTGATTCTTACAGGCTGAAAAAAACTCTGAAGGAATGGTATTGACATTTATTAGCGAACAGTATATTCTATCTTTCGCAAGCAAACAGCGTTCGCTTTGCTGCAGAAAGGAGTCCTTCCATGGTTCGCGATAAGACCGGTCATCATGAGCTGATCATTACTGCTGCCCGGAATGAGTTCATGACCTATGGCTTTGCCGACGCTTCCATGAGGCGGATCGCTTCCGCGGCTGGAATGAGCGCTGCCGGTCTGTATAAACATTTTCCCAGCAAGGAAGATATGTTTGCTGCTTTAGTGGAGCCCGCGTGCCAGGGACTCATGGCTCTGTACCGGCAAGAGGAGACTGCTGAACGGTCCGCCCTGCAGAACGGTACGCTGACAGAGAAATGGGAAAACGGCGGCGAAGCAAAACTGGCTATGACCTACATTTATGATCACCTGGACGCTTTCCGACTGCTGATCTGCAAGTCCCGGGGAACCCGGTATGAATCGTTTCTGCACGATCTCGCCGTGGAGGAAGAAAAGACCACGGTCACCATGATGAACCTGTTGAAAGCGCAGGGGATGAAAATCAACAGCGTTCGTGAAGAAGAACTGCATCTCCTGGTCACGGCGAATGTGAACGCCGTCTTCCAGGCAGTGGAACACGGGTTCAGCCGGGAGGAAGCCATGCATTATGCCGATACCCTGGATGGCTTCTTTTCCAGTGGCTGGCAGGCTCTGTTCGGGTATTGAGCCCTTTATTCCAAGCAATATAAGGGCGTTTTTTACGCCGTTATGTTAGTCACAACTAACCATAGGAGGTCGATCATTCCATGGACAAACAGACACAGAGGCGAGGCCAGGGCACCCTGGGCTGGATCGTCAGATTCGCCGGAAGGCGCAAAGGAAGTTATATTGCAAGCGTTATCCTGGCAATCCTGAACGTGGTATGCGGATTTATCCCTTTCATCTATCTGGCACATATCACCAAAGGGCTGCTGGAAAAAACAGTGGATTTCCGTTACTGCCTGACGCAGTGTATATGGATGACTGTATTCTTTATCCTGAGCCGGCTCTTTCATGCTTTTTCGACAACCTTGTCACACCGGGCAACTTTTGAGGTCCTGGCTAATGTGCGGCGAATGCTGACAAGGAAGCTGGCCCGTATGCCGCTGGGCGATGTGCTGGATGAATCCTCCGGTACTTATAAAAACATCATCGTGGAACGGGTAGATTCCATCGAGACGACTCTTGCCCACATGATCCCGGAGCTTACCTCCAATATTATTATTCCGTTTATCATCTTTGGCTATATGCTGAGCATTGACTGGCGCCTGTCACTGCTGTCGCTGATCACG
>Ga0265301_10006822_pt1 | contig 10809 bp, 14 predicted proteins | sample AusTroGonzalo_MG_2_FD_193488 | JGI IMG/M metagenome (GOLD analysis project Ga0265301, IMG submission 193488) | Bovine rumen microbial communities from tropical cattle in Woodstock, Queensland, Australia - Gonzalo_04 | ecosystem: Host-associated > Mammals > Digestive system > Stomach > Rumen ...
GGTGATATCACTCATTCGAATCGTCTTCATCAAGAGGTTTTAACTCTAGCGCACCGTCTTTTCCGGCTTCAATTTTTTCAATTTTAAGCTCAGCTTCTTTCAAGCGTTCTTCGCAAAATTTTTTAAGTTTCACCGCCTTTTCATAAGCTTCAACGGCGTCATCAAGTTTAATCTGTCCCGTTTCCAAATCGCGCACAATCGCTTCAAGCTTTTGCAAAGCCTCTTCAAATGTCAATTCTTTTGTCATTAAACAACCTCTTTGTTTTCTTTTCCTGTTCTTTTCTACCTCTCTTTTTGGCTTTAATCAACTTTATTTCTTTTTTTTATAACAATTTGCCACATTTAAAACAGCAACCTCAGACCTATTTTGTCTTTAAGGAGAAAAAAATGAATTTACAAAAAAGCGCCACACTTTTAAAAGCCGTTGCCAACATCAAAAGGCTTGAAATTTTGATTTATTTAAGCCATGATGAATTGTCTGTCGGTGATTTACAACAAAAGCTTGATTTAACGCAATCAGCGCTCTCGCAGCATTTAGCCGTTTTACGCGAAGCTCAAATTGTTCAAACGCGCCGCAACAAACAACAAATTTTTTATCGTTTGGAAAACGGTTTAATCAAAAAAATTTTAAAACTTTTAACAAAGGACTGAAAAATGGCAAAAATCACTTGGCGCGCCGGCACATTGCTCGCCCCTATCCCTCCGGCTCTCATCTCTTGTGGCACCTTAAAAAAACCAAATGTCATGACAGCGGCATGGACCGGCATCATTGCCTCCGATCCTGTTTTAACTTATGTTTCCATCCGCCCCTCGCGTCTTTCGCATGAAATCATCTCTCAAACCAAAGAGTTTGTGATTAATTTGCCAAATCTTCCGCTTTCGCACGCAACCGATTTTTGCGGCGTTAAATCCGGCCGTGATATTGATAAGTTTAAGGCTTGCAACTTAACCCCTGCCAAATGCCAAAACATTAAAGCACCTCAAATTTTAGAAGCACCGATTTCTCTTGAATGCCAGGTCATAGACATCAAAACTTTCGGCACACATGATATGTTTTTAGCCGAAGTCAAAGCCGTTCATGTTGATGATCAATACATCAATAAAGCCGGCGCTTTAGATATTCAAAAAGCAGGTCTTATCGCCTATGCACACGGCTTTTATTACACGTTGGGACGCAAACTCGGCAAATTCGGTTTTTCGGTTGAAAAGAAAAAAACAATCAGGAAACGCAGGGCCCGCTCATTTAAAAAAACAGCTTGACTTTTTGACAAAAACCCATAGACTTGATTCAGATTTAAAACTATTGGGTCATGGAAAAAATTGTAACAGTAATTGTGGCGGTGATATTCGTTTTCGCCGTTTTCGTCATGGTTGTCGCAGGTTTTATAAAAACAAATAAAAATCAAAAGCAATGACATCACTCAAAATTATCCTAACGATGATTATCATTATTTTAATCGTCGTTGTTGTCTTTTTTGCTTTAAGCAGACAGCCAAAAGACGAGCGCTACACCGGCAAAGCCAAGCTTCTCTACAAGCTTAACGACGGATCTTTCTTCTGCGAGTTCACAAAAGGTGACAACTCTTTTTATGCGGTCTACACAGACGGCCCCTCTTATTTGAAGGTGGGAGACACTGTCGATGCAGTGTCTTGCGGGAGATATTATAAAATTACCCGCGTTATAGACACTGCTTCTTTTAGGGAAGATCAGGCTATAGATGAGATTTTTGGTCAAAAGCCTTATGTTTAGAAAAAAAGGTCGAACAAATGTTCGGCCTTTTTTTTAATGAAGAAGCGTTTGCGTTTGTTCTTTCATTTGCTTAATGCGAATCGCCTCTGCTCTTTTTCCGATTTTTTGATAAATTTTTAAAAGACGATCACATAAAGTGAGCGTATGCCTGCATTTTTGCAAAAATGAAATGTTTTCCTTATCAACAAACAACAATGCCTGTTCTAAAAAATAAGCTTCCGCTTCTTTTGTGTTTGCCTCTTCTGCCAAACTCATAAACATCTCAGCCTTTAAGGTTTCGTCAACCAAACGGGCCATCTGTGATGACGTTTGAAAATAGCCTTCTTTATCTTCTAAAACCAGATAAATATCGCGCATTTTTTTTAAGACATCTGTTTGATTTTCTCTGTCTTTTGAAAGCTCAAGAGCGTTTTGATAGGCAAAAAGCGCATGGTTTAAATTATCAAAATCAAAAGAATCCAAATTTTTTTGCAAAAACAAATCGCCGATGTTGTTATATGTCCAAAATAAAATTTGGTCGCGTTTTTTGCTTTGCGTGTCTGAACATTTTTTAGATTTTGCGCAATAGTCAATCACCTTTGAATAACCCCAAAGCTTATCATCCGTATCTGAAAAGTACTTTGCGCTTTCAAAGGCTTGTCTGTAAACTTTTAGCAAATCGACATCTTTTTGATAAGGTCGCGCTTGTCTTTTCATCAAAGCTTTCCGCCCGTATGCAAACAATAGGCACCTTTTGTTAAGCTGTAGTCTTTAAAATTAGCGCACGAATCGCACATACAGCCTTTATTTAAATGGATGCAGTTGCTTTTTTCAAAAGCACAAAACATTTTTTCGTAGTGAGATTGTTTCAAAAGGTTTTGCGTTGAGCGAGTTTTATTTTGATCGGCATTTTTAATTTTGCAAATTGAAGAATAAGAAGGGCAGTTTAGGCAAAGACACCTTTTCATGTTTTCTTGAGTTTTATCTACTTTTAACATATTTTTTCTCCTTTCGGATAAAAAATAAAAGCAAAAAACGCTTAAACAAGAAGAACTTTAGGGTATAAAAAAACCACGCTCAAAGCGTGGCTTTTCATTAAAAATCCAAAATTAATCTTCATCTTTTTTAGATTTGTTTTCTTTGTTCTTTTTAACTTCATTTAATTTGGCTTCGGCCTTTTCTTTTCCTTTTTTGGCTGCCTCTAAACCTTTATCGGCAAGTTCTTTTAAGTCACTTTTTAAAGCCGGAAGTTTATCGGCTGAAAAAATAAGAATAACACAGATGATAATCAGTAACCAAGTTAACATTTAACATACTCCTTTTTTTAATTTAAATAAAACCTCTGTTGCGTCGTAATTAACGCTTTTTTCTTTTACATCTTTGATTTTAGAATAATAGACTTGTTTTAAAAAATCAAGATTTGTTTGCATGTTATTCTTTTTTAAAACAGCTTGAATTTTACCAAAGCGTTCAAGAGAACAATCTGTTAAAAAACGCCTTGTTTGAACAACTTCCCAAAGCCCCTTTATGTCGCCCAAACAATAACAAACCGCGTCAAGCCCCGCATCAAGAGAAGCGTTTACACGTTCGCTGACACTGCCCCTCAGCGCGTGCATTTCAAGTGCGTCTGAAATTAAAAACCCTTTATAGTCTATAACACCTCGAATAATTTCCTTAACCGCTTTTTTTGACATTGTTACGGGATTTTTCTTGTCAATTTCGGGAATCAAAATATGCGCCGTCATCGCCGCCGGACAATCTTTATTTAAAATAAACGGCTCAAAATCACGGCTCAAATCTTTTAAGGAAAAATCTAAGACCGGAAGTCCTAAATGGGGGTCTGTTGAAGCTCTTCCATGCCCCGGTAAATGTTTTATACACGGGCAAATACCGTTTTTCTGATATGTTTGCCACAAAATCCGGCCGTGTTTTGAAATTTTTTGAACACCTCTTGCCAAACAGCGCGATTTTAAAGCGTTTGTCGTTTCTTTGTAATCCATATCCAAACAAGGTGCAAAGTTAAAATTTGCCCCAACGCTTTTCATATCCTCAGAAATCAGTTCGGCATGCGCTTTTGTGATGTTAACACGATCAATTTTTCCCAAAACTTTTTGCGAGGCATAATCGGCAAAACCGGCATTTTTCAAACGATTAACGCGTCCGCCTTCCTCGTCTAAAGCAATTAAAACATCATCTCTGCCAATCACTTCTTTAATGTTTTTCGTTAATGCTTTAATTTGTTTTTTTGTTTGTAAATTCCGTCCGAATAATGAAACCCCAAGCGGATTTGCTTTTTCCAAAAGACGCTTTTCCTCATCCGTCAAAACGGTCGAAGAAACAGATAAAATCGCGGCAAGAATCGGCTTTGTCATTTTTCTTTAACCATACACGTACCGCCGGTCGCTTTAATTTTTTGACACAACGCATCTGCATCTTCTCTTGAAGCGTAAGCACCAACTTTAAGACGTGTTAAGCCGTCTGTTTCAGCCTCAATTCTGTGGGCAATATTTTCAATAAACGGATATTTTTCTTTCAGTTGAACGTACCCTTTTTCAACAGAATCTTTTGAAGATGACGCCATCAATTGAACACACCACGTTCCGGCTTTCACAGAAGGTTCCGGCTTTGTTTCTTGCTGAACTTGTTCTGTAGGTTTTATTTCTGCTTCTGTTTTTGTTTCCTCTTTTACCTTCAACGGTTCGTTTGTTTTTAAAACCTGAACATCAATAACAGGTAATTTTTCCGGAACATTTATACTATCCGTTGCCGTTGTTTGGACAGCGCTGATCAGCTCATCCATCTTTTCTTCGTTTTCTTGTTCCAGAGCCACATCCTTTGCTTCTTCTTCGGGCACTATCACGGGCATTTGCGGGGTTTCCGGAGGCGGAAGAAGGCTTTCAACGTTTGTATCAATGTTTTCATTTTTTTCAACCAAAGCATAAACCGTTTTGTCTTGATTTTGAATTTCCATACCACCCGGTTCACTCGGTCGAATTTTAACGGGAACAACAGATCTGCGGATAATCGGAATTTCTTTTTGCTGATTAAAACCAAAATGCGGGAGAAGCAAAAACCAGCTCACCAAACCCGCCAAAACAACCCCGGCAATCGCACCGATAAAACCGTTGCGCGAACGCTCCAAATCGTGTCGACGCTCTAAGATATCCGCTTCCATTTCCTGAGCAATTTTTTGCTTAAATTCGTTTAAATATTCTTCTTCTTTCGGATTGTTAAACAGTTCTCTCATGGTAAACCTCTTTTCTTTAAGGCGGATTGTATCGTCAAAAACTTTATAATCATTTAATATCAAGCTTGAATTTATCAAAAAATTCTTTAAAATGAGGAGTTATGAAAATTGCAACCTTAAACATCAATTCCATCAATGCACGGCTTCCTCTTTTTTTAAGTTGGCTTGAAAAACAGAAGCCTGATGTTGTTTTGTTGCAAGAAATCAAAACAGAATATAACGGCTTTCCTTTTTTTGAAATTAATGCGGCAGGCTATGAAGCTCAAGTTTTAGGGCAAAAGGGCTATAACGGTGTTGCCGTTCTTTCAAAGGAGAAAACCCAAATCAGTGCTGAAAATTTACCCTGCTTTGCTGATAATCAAGCGCGTTATTTAGAGGTTTGCCTTAATGATCTTATTATCTCTTCGGTTTATATGCCGAACGGCAACCCTTTAGGCTCTGATAAGTTCACCTATAAACTTGATTTTATGAAGGCTTTTTACGAACACGCCTCAAAGCTTTTGAAACAAAATGATAAGGTTGTTTTAGGCGGTGATTTTAATGTGATTTTAAGCGCGCGTGATGTTTATGATGAAGCGCCGTTTAAAAATAATGCGCTTTGCGCCGAACAAGCCCGCCAAGAATTAACGGCTTTGAAATATTTGGGGTTTTATGATGCTTATGAAACGCTTCACAAAAACGAAACCGGATACACTTATTGGGATTACGGGCCGGTCGCTTTTGTAAACGATTTCGGAATGCGTATCGATTATTTGCTCCTTTCCGCTTTCATGGCTCAAAAACTCAAATCGTGCGAAGTTGATAAAGAGCTCAGAAAAAACGAAAAACCATCTGATCATACGGCGCTTATTGCTGAATTTGAATTGTAGGTTAAAATGCTAAAAAGAAGTCTTTGTTTTTTGTTTTGTTTGTTTTTCAGTTTTTCTTTAAGAGCTGAAACCGACGTTGTTTATCAGGTTTTTGATGTTCTAGAGCAAGATTATATCATTCAAACAAACCCCAAAGAAATTGCCCTAAACGGCTTACAAGCGCTTCATGATGTTGATAAAAATGTTTTTATCAAACAAATTGAAAACAATCAAATCGGTTTGTATCAAAAAGATACCCTCATCAAAGCCTTTGATTTACCAAATGAAAATGCGTCCAAAGAAGTTTGGAGCGATTTTTGCAAAGAAATCTTAAAAGAAAGCTCCAAAATTTCCGAAAAGCTTGATGTGCTTGATTTTGAATTGCCCGACCGATTTGCTTTTCATGTTTTTAAAAAACTTGACGGTTATTCCAATTATTTCAGCACTTTTGGTGAAAGCGAGGAAAAACCATTTAAAATCAAACGTCAATTTGCCTCACGCGTGGTTGACAACATTCTTCTTATCCGTGCACTCAGCTTTCAAAAAAACATTTCCGAGCGCATCAAAAATGTTGTTGAAGAATGTTCGAAATGTGAGGGGATTATTTTAGATTTACGCGGTAATCACGGCGGCTTTTTTGATGAAAGCATTAAAGTTGCCGATTTGTTTTTAGATGAAGGCATTATCGGCTATACATTATCTTTAGAAAACAATATTCCTGAATATTACAGCGCCTCAAACTCAGATATTGCAGAAGGCAAACCGATGGTCGTTTTAACAGACGGCTTAACCGCTTCGGCCGCAGAAGTGTTGGCCGCAGCCCTTTCAGAACAAAACAGAGCCGTTCTTATCGGCACAAAAACTTACGGCAAGGGCACGCTTCAAGATGTTAAAAAAATGAGTGCCGATCGCACCATGACTGTTACCACCTCGTTTCTTTACACCCCTTCCGGGTTAAAAATCGACAAAGAGGGTTTGTCGCCGTTTATTTGCACCGGAAGCTCCGAAACCTGCGAAAAAGAAGATCGTGTCAATCAAGAATCTGATATCGCGCGCGCTGTTCAATTTATAAAAACCGGAATGTGAAAAAAATTTATTGACAAGACCTTAAAAATATGTATATTACGCCCTAAATGTTTTATCAACTTAACAGTAAGAGTATAAGAAAATGGCAAAAGCAGTAAAAGTAAAAGTTAAATTAGAGAGCAGTGCCGGAACGGGCACATTTTATCTTGCGGAAAAGAATCCGAGAACTCATCCTGAAAAATTGGTTTTGAAAAAGTATGACAAGAAATCAAAGAAACACGAAGAGTTCGTTGAAAAGAAATTAAAGTAATTTCTTTTAAGCTAAGATAAAAAGAGGTCTCTAAGAGACCTCTTTTTTGTTCTCAGTTGTCTCGCCTGAGTACGCCTTATCATATTCTGTTTTTAATTTGTTAAGAGAAACATTTGTATAGCGTTCTGTCGTTGACAGCGAAGCATGCCCCAAAAGCTCCTGAATGGAACGTAAGTCACATCCCTCACTTAAAAGTTGTGTTGCAAAGGAGTGACGGAGCGCGTGAGGCGTCACGCTGTCAGGCAGACCCATATAGGTCCGTATTTTTTGCATTTGGCGCTGAATAATGCGGGCAGATAAACGTTCTCCCCTGGCGCCAACAAAAAGGGCTTCGTTTTCTTTGAACGAATACGGCGCAGCGTTTACATATGCCTCTATTGCTTCAAAAACAATCGGTAAAAGCGGAACCAGACGTTCTTTGTTGCCCTTTCCTTTTACAACAAATGCTTTTTGGTCTTTTTTAATATCACCAAAGTTCAGCGCAAGAGCTTCCGAAATACGCAACCCCGAACCGTAAAGCAACATCATAACCGCCTTATCGCGCAAACCCTGCCAATCAGATTTGGCAAAAAGAGCAACCTGATCTAATAGCTCAAATGCCTCAGGCGCATCAATTGCTTTTGGGAGTGTTTTAGCTGTTTTCGGGTTTGAAACAAGAAAAACGGCTTCGTTTTTAATGCGGTGTTTTTTAAAGAGCCAGTTAAAAAAGTTTTTGATGGCGGAAATTTCACGCGAAAGAGATGTTTTTTCAAGGTCCATTGCCGCTCTGTGAGATATAAAACGTCTGAAATCCCGAAGCTCAAGATTTTGTAAAAAAACAACACTGACATTTTCAAAGAAATTGATAAAAAAAGACAAATCGCGTGCATACGCATCAACCGTGTGGTCAGAAAAGCGTTTTTCTTTTGAAAGCCAAATCTGCCATTCTTCAATTAAGTTCTGAACTTCAGAATCGGCGTGAAATGAGATTTTATTTTTCATAAGAAAGAGCTTAGTTCTTATAAGTTAATTTTTGTTTGAATTTTAGAAATTTACAAAATCATATTGACAAAGCTTCTAAAATATGAAAAAAGAGATTTACTTTATCAAATGCGCTCTTAGCTCAGCTGGATAGAGCAACAGCCTTCTAAGCTGTGGGTCGGGCGTTCGAATCGCCCAGAGCGCGCCAACACAGAAAAGCACCTTTTATGGTGCTTTTTTGTGTTGATGGGTTCTTGGTGCGAGAAGAACGCTATTCGGAATCGAAATCTTTGCCGGTGAAATCGGCAAAGGTTGAGATTATGAGAAAACTGAAAGTTTTCGAATAATCGCCCAGAGCGCGCCAATAAAAAAGCCTCCCTTAAAGGAGGCTTTCTTTTAATCTTTATTTGCGGGCTCAATGCGCATCGCATAAAACGATCGCCAAACAAAAACAAGACCTATTGCAAAAAACACCGAACCGAGTGTTAAAGAAACACATGCCGGCGCAGAAGCTGCCATTTCAACAGCAAGCAATCCGAACAATGTTGTAAATTTAATAATCGGGTTTAGGGCAACAGATGATGTGTCTTTATACGGATCACCAACCGTATCACCCACAACGGAAGCTGCGTGCAACGGTGTGCCTTTTTCATTTAAGTCCACTTCAACCACCTTTTTGGCATTATCCCATGCGCCGCCGGCGTTTGCCATATAGAGCGCTTGGAAAAGCCCGAACACGGCAATTGAAATCAAATAACTTGCAAACAAGTTGGCATTAAAGCAGGCAAAAGCAATTGTAAAAGAAAAGATCACAACAAAAATGTTAAACATACCTTTTTGCGCATAAAGCGTGCAGATGCGCACCACATTTTTCGAATCTTCGATTGAAGCTGCTTTTTTACCATCAAGCTTAATATGCTTTTTAATGTAGTTAACGGCTTTGTAAGCACCGGCAGAAACGGCTTGCATTGAAGCACCCGAGAACCAATAAATCACGGCACCGCCCAAGATAATTCCGAACAAAACATTCGGATCAAGCAAATTCAAAGAAAGGTTAAGCAATAAAATGATTGAGAAAATCATCGTTGTCGCACCAATCACTGCTGTTCCGATTAACACAGGTTTTGCTGTTGCCTTAAAGGTGTTGCCGGCCGAATCGTTTTCTTCCAAAAGATGTTTTCCAAGCTCAAAGTTTGGTTTAAAACCATAGTCTTTTTCAATATCTTTTGAAATACCTTTGATTTGTTCAATTTGTGAAAGTTCAAAAACAGATTGAGCGTTGTCCGTGACAGGACCATAGCTGTCAACCGCAATTGTTACAGGACCCATACCGAGCATACCGAACGCCACCAAACCAAACGCAAACACGGTTGGAAAAACCATGTAAGAGCCCAGGCCTGTTTTTGCCGTCACATAAGCCACAGCCATCAAACCGACCATCACCAAGCCCTGCCAAAAAGCAGAGAAATTGCCCGATACAATACCTGAGATAATGTTTAAGGAAGCCCCTGCTTCACGGCTTGCGTTCACCACCTCTTCAACGTGTTTTGATTTTGAAGACGTAAATATCTTTGTAAATTCCGGAATAACGGCAGCGGCAACTGTTCCGCAGCTGATAATCACCGAAAGTTTCCACCATAAGTTTTCATCAAAACTTTGAGCATCTAATAACACATAAGAAACACCGAATGTCATTAAAATAGAAATGATGGAAGAAAACCAAACAAGCGTTGTTAAAGGTGTTTCAAAGTTAAATTTTTCTTTTGCGCCGAAACGCCATTTTGAAAACCAATTGTTTAAGGTATATGAAATCACGGATGTTAAAATCATTAACACGCGCATCGTGAAAATCCAAGTAATCAAACGGGCTTGCAAATTAATACCGTTTTTAGTCACAACAAGGTTTCCGTCTGCGTTCCAGACCATACCCACGGCCAAAACAATGAAACTGATTAATGCCACGCCAGTCACACCATATGTTTCAAAACCGTCTGCCGTCGGCCCAACCGAATCACCTGCATTATCTCCGGTGCAGTCGGCAATCACGCCTGGGTTTCTGGCATCATCTTCATCAATTTTGAAAATAATCTTCATCAAATCTGCACCGATATCTGCAATTTTTGTGAAGATACCGCCACAAATACGCAAGGCCGATGCTCCTAAAGATTCACCAATTGCAAACCCCACAAAGCAAGCGCCGGCATAATCTCTCGGCACAAAGAGCAAAATTGCAATCATCATCAAGAGCTCAACGCAAATCAGCAAAACGCCGATTGACATACCCGAATGAAGCGGCAGGCTCATCACGTCAAAAGCTTTTCCTTTCAGGGAAGCAAAAGAGGTTCTTGCGTTGGCGTATGTGTTGATGCGCATGCCAAACCATGCCACCGTGTAAGAACCTAAAATACCTAAAACAGACCAAAGCAAAATATTCAAAACCTTATTTAAGGGTGTATTGTTTAAATAAAAGAAATAGTAAAAAATACACACACCGATAAAACATTCCAACACAAAAAGCAATTTTGCCTGTTGCTTCATATATGTTTTACATGTTTCATAAATTGTTTCCGAAACTTTGAGCATCGCCTCGTGTGCCGGCAATTTTTTAATCTTAAAAAATTCCCATAAACCAAACAACAAACCGAAAGCACACACAATAAAACCGAGTGATAAAATTTCACTTCCCGTT
>Ga0265301_10006826_pt1 | contig 10807 bp, 14 predicted proteins | sample AusTroGonzalo_MG_2_FD_193488 | JGI IMG/M metagenome (GOLD analysis project Ga0265301, IMG submission 193488) | Bovine rumen microbial communities from tropical cattle in Woodstock, Queensland, Australia - Gonzalo_04 | ecosystem: Host-associated > Mammals > Digestive system > Stomach > Rumen ...
TGCGAATCCATGTCTAGAACGGCCTACTTGCTTAGCTCCATAAAGATACTTCCTTTTTTCATATTCTGCTGTACTTTCTGTTATTTTTCTATTCTTTCCGGTGTTCGCTGGTTCGGTACTCTAAACTCTCAACTTCCTAACCCTCTCCTTCACATTCTCCCAGTTCCAGAAATGCGGCTGAGGCGCGGCTTTGCTCATCCAATCATTGAACTTTTCCGCAAGTTGTTTTGTCTTCTCTTTGTCCATATCGTTGTTGTCTGATTGACTAATACGAAACACATCTTTTCCGTTCTCTTTCAAGGCTTGTTGCGCGTCTTGGTTCTGCATGATATGGTTTCCATATTCCTGAAAATCAAACAGGTTAGGGCTGCGGAACCAGTTGTCAATGACCATGATCAAATTGAGTTGGTTTTCGGCGTTTGCGGCCACGGTGAAGTTGATAGGCAGCTCCATGGTGAAATAGTTCTGGTAAAACTCGGTGTTTTCCTCGTTCTGCCCAATGCCGAGATGGATGGCCAGCGGCGAAAGTTGACCTTCCTCGTTGAGGTATTTGCCGTTGAGTTTCATGTAGTGGTAGCCGCCGCCAAGCAGTTCGGGCCAAAACATGTTGGCCTCAGGTGGGTCGCTGAAGAGGCCTGACCGGTTGTATTCTTCGTCCAAGCCAAAAGTGAAGCGCAGGACTTTGTAGGTTCCAACTGGGATGGGGGCCATTTCAAGGGTCTGGCTTTCAGGGATGTTGGTGTCGATGTAAAAGATTTGGTCGGTGGGAGAAGAAAACAGGTTGTCGGCTTCGCGATGCTCCAAGTCCATCCATTCCCCCTGTTCATTCTTAAGTTCCAGCTTCGAAATGAACCATTGCACCTCAGTAATAAGGTAGGTGTTTCCCGCTTCGTTGATATAGCCCAGGCTATCGATTACCAATGCCTCGCCGTTGACGGAATAGCCGACTTTGACGCTTATGTCACCATAACTCACAGGCTTGGTGCAGGAAACAGCCATGAATGCGGCCAAAACCAAGGCAAAAAGAATCCTTTTTTTCATTGTCGTGTGCGTTTCGGCTGCAATGATACAAAAATTCTGCCAAAATTGTGTATTTTTGCTGCTCAAAACATAAAAACAATGGCAGAATTTAAAGTTGGCGACAAAGTGAACTTCCTCAGCACCGTTGGTGGAGGCAAGATCACGAAAATCATAGACTCCCGAATGGTGATGGTCGAGGTGGAGGACGGCTTCGAAATCCCCACCCTGATTACGGACATCGTGCTCGACTACCGTTCCATGCCCGCCCCGAGCAAGCAGCAACAGGTAGTGGAAAAGGTGCAGAAAGAGGTGCAGGGACAGGAACTTCTGAAGCAACAGCAGGCCGAGGAAGCCCGAAAAAGCGGCTTGCGCCGTTTCGCAAAGGAGGCGGAGAAGGAAGGTGTCTACATGGCCTTTGTGCCGCACGAGCAGCAATGGCTCCTTACGGGGCCGCTCGATGTGGTGCTGGTCAACCACACGCCATACGAGATGCTATATACCTTCACCATCAAGGAAGAGGACAAGTTCGCCAATGTGGATTACGGCCAAGTCGATAAATACGAGAAAATTGTCATCGAGACCATTTCGCGTGACGACCTTGAGTATTGGCTCAACGGCGTGGTGCAAGCCATCCTTACAGCTGAGACTTCGGATTGCGTGCTGCTGCCGCTGAATGTGCCCTTCTCGCTGCGTCCGGGTCGTTTCTACAAGGAAGGCAGTTATCTGCCTTCGGGCATCCTGGGTGAGAAGTCGGTGATGATTTGCCTCTCCGAGCTCATCGCCTTGAAGCACGGCGACGGCGACTTCACCAAAATTATGAAGGAAGGCGTCGGCGCTCAAGCTCCTGCCAAGACCTTGGTGAAGCAGGAAGCACCTATCGACAAGCATAAAGTGGCTCCTGGCGAGGCCATCGTGGACCTTCATATTGGCGAGTTGGTCGACAATATCCTTGGCATGTCGAGCCATGATATGTTCAAGATCCAAATCGATTATTTCAAGAAGATGCTTGAGAGCGCCATCGCCGCCGAATACACCAAGGTGACCTTCATCCATGGAGTGGGCAATGGCGTGCTGAAGAATGCTATCATCGAGGAACTGAAAAACTATCACAACACAGAAAACCGCATGGCTAGCATCGCCAAGTTCGGCGTGGGCGCCATCGATGTGATGATTACCGACAAGAAATGAGATACGGATTTTTCATAGGGCTGGCGTTACTGTTGCTCGCTGCTTGCACGCACAAGGAAGACCCTTTCTTCGGGCGTTGGACGGTCGACAAAGTGAATGTGGACTTTAATGCTGAAGGAGCCACACCCGAGATGGTGCGGCAGTACGGTGCGATGGAGAAAGACAATGTCGTTGTCATTACGCCTGACTCATTGCTGACGCTCGTCATGGACGGCGACACGGTGCGGTGCCGTTGCTCCTTGCGGGACGGCCAGATTCTATGCGACGGCGAGCCTTGGGGCAGGTTTGAGGATGGCGTTATAAAAACCGAGACCTCCACGCCGATAGGGCAGGTGAAGGTCTCGTATAAGAAGTCGAATCAGTGAACCCGCAGGGAATCGAACCCTGAGCTAAGGAACCGGAATCCTTTATTTTATCCATTAAACTACGGGTCCTAATTTGGCTTGCAAAGATAGAAAGAATTTGGAAATTTCGTACCTTTGCGGCTTCAAAATGGATGCTTTTTAAGACAATCAACTGATTCTTAATTATTTGAGATATGAAAAACGAGAAACTGAAGCAACAAATCCTGTCCTATGCCTTATTGGTCTTAGGCTCGGCTCTGTTCGCCATTGGCGACGTGATGTTCGTGAATCCTTACCACCTGGCGCCTGGCGGCGTATATGGTCTCGCCAACGTGTTCAACGCCTTGTGGGGATGGAAGATCTCTCTGGCGGGCATCTGCATGGACATCCCGCTGCTGATTATCGGCACCATCATACTCGGCCCCAAGTTCGGTGTCAAGACGGTGATTTCGGTCATCTTGATTCCTGTGTTCACCTATATCGTTGAAACATGGTGGGGTTATGCGCCCCTCATCCACGACGGCACCTTCTTCGACACCGAGATGCAGTCGTCGCTGTTCTTCATGGACGGCGAGGTGCAGCGTTTCTTCATGCCCGACTTCTTCCTGAACACGGTCGTTTCGGGTCTCATCTACGGTGTGGCCATCGGTGTCATCTTCCGTTCGGGTGCCACTTCGGGCGGCTCCGACATCATCGCCATGATTGCCCACAAATACACCAAAATCAGCCTCGGAACGCTGGTGCTCATCGTCGACAGCATCATCTCGCTGACCACCCTCGTGGCCTTTGAGGACATCCGCCTGCCCATCTATTCCATCATCCTCATTTTCATCGAGAGCAAGATCATCGACCTCGTGGTGGAAGGTGTGAAGAGCTATAAGACGGCCTTCATCGTCACGGATAAGATTGACGAGGTGCGCGACTTTATCATCAAGGATTTGGACCGTAGCGGTACCGTTTTCGCAGGCAGCGGCCTCTACCAAGGTGCCGAGCGTAAGATGATTTATGTCACCTTGAACCGCAGTGATTTGGTGAAACTGAAAGCCAACCTCCGTTTCCTCGACCCGAACGCTTTTGTCAATGTGATTGAAAGTTCGGAGATTATGGGTAATGGGTTTAAGGCTTTGCCTACTGAATAAAATTGGTGGAATTCAAAATTGGCATTCATCCTTTTTCTCGATAATGTGTTTGCGGGTTTGGAAATAATGTATATCTTTGCGCCATAATAACACAAAAAAACGATGACCACGTTTGTAGAAACATTGGACGAAGTCATTGCTACGGAAGCCCAAGATGAACTCACACCAGAGGATCGCGCTTATTGGAAGGCATCCATCGAACGCGATATGCATGATATTGCTGAAGGTAAGGCGAAGAAATACATCACTTTGGAACAATTTGGTCAAGAACTGATGGCGGTTGTCAAAAGCAAAATATGACTGAGAAAAAAGTCATAATAAGCGAAACCGTACGGCTTGATATAGGGAAACTAGCTGATTTTATCATTATGGTTTCACGCCCCGAACATGCGGAGCGATACACTCAAAACTTGCTTGACGAGTTGGCTACTTTAAGTTATATGGCGACCGTAAGGCCTGAATGTGAGTGGCAGTTGCCAAAGCGTTATCATCCACAGGCGAAGACTATGCCTGTCTGTAAACGCAAACTCACTGCCATTTTCCATATCGATGGTGAGTTTGTGATAGTTGACAAGATATTGCCTTCATCGATGATAAAATACTGAGTTTTTCAATACTTTCCCAGCATCTCTTCCAACAACCCCTTCATCCTCTCCCTTAGCGAAATCGGTTCCAGCACCTCAATATGCGCGTTCATGGTAAGCAGTTGCTGGATAAAGTCGTAGGAAGGCTTTAGCCGCCATGAGAAGATGGTATAATCGTCAGTCTCTTCCACAATGCGCTGACTATGGTGCAAGGGCAAACCCTTTAGGAAGTTGCTCTGGTCTTTGTCGGCCTTAACGAGGATTTCTTCAGCCTTCAGGTCTGGCTCCACATAGATGCCGAAAGCGTCTTGGAAATGCGTCTGCAAATCAAAATCTTCTGGAGCCTTGAAAGTGGCCTCTGTTAGGCTGAGCGTGTCAATGCGGTCTAACGCATGGCAACGAATCTCCTCGTTCTCATTGAGGGCTATCAGATACCACCTTTGCTTGAACAGCTTCAAGGCAAGCGGCTTGCAGTGGTATTGTTTGATGTCATCCTTGCCATAATACCGCCTGTATTGCATCTCGATTTCAAGGCTCTTCTCCAAGGCTTCCATGAGCGGCTCCAAATGCTCAATGCCGCCCGGTATGCGCTCAAACTGCACCCGCTTGCGCAGACTGAGGTCTGAAGAAAGCCTGTTGTTAAGGGCAAAGCTGTGAAGCAGCCACATCTTCAAGTCGTTACCAAGCATTTCCTCGCGTTCACCTTGAGGAATATAGTAGGCGTTGCGGCTTTTGTCGCACTCAATGTCAATGCCAAACACATCGGCAATGTATTGGCGGTAGTTGTGGAACGACCTTTCAGGGATTGGGTCGTTGTCATCATCCCTCGTCCACCTGTCATTGAGCTCTTTCAACGTGATGCCTGCATCCCGCCTGTCGGCGATGGTGTTGGCAATCCAGATGCATTTGATGAGTTTATCCATAAGGTGCTTCATATTTGCTCGCAAAAATAAAGCTTTTATGGACTAATACCCGATTCTTGGCCTGTTTTCAATGATGTTTTCTTCTTCGCAAAAGCTGATGAGCGTTTCAAGGTTCGGCATTTGGCCTGTCAGGATATGCTCGACGGTGGCTTTTCTTGTGATGTTTTCCATCTGTCCGCCGCTGAAGTCGTAGCGTTCGGCAAGGGCTGTTGCGTCGCTTTCAGAAAGCTCAGGCATCATGCTTTGCCAAATATGGAGGCGTGTGGCAAGGTCGGGCTTATGGAAATTAATTTTATAGAGGAAACGACGCTCAAAGGCCGAATCCATGTTTTGTGTCAAGTTGGTGGTGGCCATCATTACGCCGTCCAAGGTTTCCATCTCTTGCAGGATGATGTTTTGCAGCGTGTTTTCCATCTGGTCAACGGCATGGACGGCATTGGTGGAACGTTTCGCAATGATACCGTCTGCCTCATTGAAAAGCAGGATAGGCTCTTTTTCGCAATACTCCACGAAATTGCGGTAACGGTCAAACACTGCTTTTACCTTTTTCTCACTTTCGCCTACCCACATGCTGCGCAATTCCGACAGGTTGACTTGCATGATGTTTCGACCTGTGGCGCGGGCGATTTGCAGCACGGTCTCGGTCTTTCCCGTGCCTGGTGCGCCATACAGGAGGCAAGCAAAGCCGCTGCGCATCCCTTGTTGCTTCATCCTAAGCCTGATGTCGCTGAAGGATGTCGGTTGCAGCAGGCTTTTCAGCCGTTCTATTTGGGCTTGGTCATTCGTATTATAATACAACCGTTTCTCGGCAATGCTTGTGGCCAAGGTGAGTTCGTCAAGGTCAACTGGTGTCTGTTTGAGGCTTTTTTGGGGCAGTAAAGTTTCTTTGGCGTGGTCGGTCAGTCGGAAAGTGTCGCCACTAAAAAGCTCTCGGCCAGCAGGCTCCACCAACTTGTCTACAATGAGCCGGTGTTGCCCGTTGCGTAGTCGGTTGAATTCCGTTTTGGCTTGTCTGTCAGTGTCGAAAAGGTCGTCAATATCCCTGTACTCCAGACTGTCTTCTTGGTCGATAAGCGTACTTAGACAGAACTTCAGCAGCAATACAAGCTCTTTGTCGTCGAGGTTCATCCTATCGAGTTTCTTGGCAAAGTCTAACTGTGGATTTGCCTTGATGAGTTCGCGGATGTCATAGACGAAACCATCAAAGTTGCCTCCTTTCTCTTCCATTTCCTTGAAAAGCGTGTCCAAATGCAGAATGAATGCGTCGAAGTCAAGGTTGCCTATTTCTTGCCGCTCAATCTCCTTGTCATACAGCAGGCAGTTGAGTATTTCATCTGGCACAAAGTAGCTTTCATCGTTAAACCACGATTTTTCCCAGTGACACGGATGAGCCGCGCCCGTTGCAGAGCTTTCAAGTCTGGAGAAAGCCGGAGCATGTCGAGGTTTTCGCAACCAAGGTGCCGTTTGATGTCGGAGAGCGAACAATTGTCGTTGTAGGATGAGCTGGCGATGATGGCGAACAAGGTCGTCTGCGCCTTGCTGATACCCAGTTTCTTTGCCAGCCTTTCAAGCGGTTGGGCGTTTTCAGTCATGAATTGGCTGCTCATTTTGCAGTCTTCCGAGGCATTGACAATCTTTTCGATGTCAAGCAATGAGGTTGATTTTGCTTTCATGATGTTTCTGCTTTGTCGATTTCATCGGCAAAACAAAAACAAAACTCTGCCAATTTTAGGCAGAGTCAAGTGCTTTTTGAAAATATTAGGAATTCTTTGTTTCGATTATTGCTTATTTATTTTCCGAACTGTCTAAATAGTAAACTCCACAATAGAGTGTGTAAATTATGTCTTTATTAATACCAATATTGTAATCGTTTCCTTTAGGTATTATGATACTTGAATGAATGTCAATATCTTTGCAAATTCTAATTTTTGCCGAGTCAATCGTTTCTATAAGATTTCGACCATGATTAGATAATTCATCCATGACTTTTATTTTTTTACCATTAAAAAAAACGTCATAATAATCCTCCTTGAGTTTTTTGTTTTTGATTTCGCCACTATAATAATGGTCGGCCAACAAAACAACTGCTTTATTTTTGAGAGGTTTTTGTGTGGGTGGAATAGGAATTTTTGAATATCTATACTCAATCCTAGAAAAATCTTCTAAAAGTTTCTCAAAATGAGACATGTCATATAGTCTTTTCGCTTCAAGATAGATTACCAAATCCTCTTCTTTATCAATAATGATGGAATCAACATGCTGATTTTTAACTTTCTCGATGGGGATTTCTTGCCAGACAATTGCGTTGGGATGCTGTTTTAAATAGGCATGGCAAAAATTAAAAGTTAGATTTCTTTCCGTAAAGCCATTGATGACAAGAGATGCTTGTTTGGCTTTTTTTGTTGGTAGATAACGGTTTTCAATAAAAATCTTGTTGTATTCATCAACAACAGCTTTGTATGTTTTTTTAATTATTTCTGTTATGTCTTTCATACGATTGAATTTACTTGTTTTCAAATAGAGTTTTACAAAGGTCGTCAAAATCAATTATTTCGTTTCCTTTGGCTTTTTTCCTGTGTCCTTCGGATACCCATTTACGGTATTCGGGGAACTTCTTTAGATAACTGTAAGAAATTGTCCCATGGTTTTCATTTAGGGCATTCAAGCCACGTTGGGTTATTCTATGGCCTTGAGGTGTGAATTCTTCCAATCCAGCGAAGCGGAGGCGCTCCTCATTAGAGGCCACTTTTTTGTAAAACACCTTGTCGTAGGGACGTTTGTCATAGTTTTCTGTGCGTTCTTCCTCGGTCAGATGGTAATAGTTAGCCAGTTTTTCAACAATTTCCTTTTGGGTTAAAGGGCTTTCTTCTTTTAAAATGGACAACACTTGGTACTTTAGTTTTCCGTGGTCTATTTTTTCCATGTTTTGTTGTTGTTTTGGATTATCGTTGCAAATATAATGATTTTTCAAACACAAGCTCGTTGCAATGCTTTCTTATTCCAGCATAACAAGCCCTCCATCCAACCGAATACAAATCTCAAACTCAAATTCGCTCACATACACGAGGTCATAGAGGCTGAAATTTCGGTTATCATAGAGGTTGTGGAAAGGATAAACAAGGTGCATGTCTTTCGACCATTCGTAGTCCAGGCCCTCGTTCCAGTTGTCGTTTTCGTCGGCCATGCCGAGCCATGCTTCAAGGCTTTCGTGCGCCGACATGATTCCGTTTTGGTCCCATCTCAGGCTCCATGAGCAGCCGTCTGTGGAATATATGCGGTCGTAGCCGCCTTGGGTCATCACTTCCCACATCGTTTCCGCCCGCTCGGTCTGGACGGGATGCACCGTAGGGTAGGTATAACCTAACTTCAGCTTCCCTTCAACTTCAAGGTCGCCGATGCCGTCATAGAGTTTCATCATGCCCTCATGAATGGTTTTCGTCTTGTTGAAGAGGGCAGTGGCTGCTGCCTTTATCCTGTCGTTGAAATCCGACAGCAGCCTTTTGCTTTCCTCGTCATACTGCATCAGTTCGCGCAGTATCATCCAACGATGATGCAGTGCATTCTTGATGACGGCTTCCGCTTCGACTTGTTTCCCAAGCTCGTACTCATCCAAGATGATTTCTTCCAGCATCACGATGCGTGGGTCTTCAAACGCTTCTTTGGTGTTCATGACAGTTAAACCCGTTTGCTGCTGCTTCCAGCATTTTCTTGTTAATCCTCGTGTATCTGTTCACTTGCTTCGTCGTCATGCTGCCCGAAGCGTTTTCCAGCTGTTCACCCAATTCCTCTGCTTTCTCCAACAGCTTTGCATATTGCGACATTGCATCCATATCGCCACCAGCAATCCTCTTCAAACAAGCGATGTATCTGTCAACATAGTTTTCGTAAGCATCGAGCACTTTGTCCCAATCGTTTGTGGATGTTACTTGACCTCTGCCTTCTATGATTTCGCAAGCAGAGGTGATTTTGAAAGTAAGCTTGTCTTTAGCTTTATCTTCGTAGGGGTTAGTGTCCCAACGGATGATACCGATTTCGCCTGGTTGGAGTTTCATAAGGTCAAGTATGTCATTACTGCTGTATGGCCCCAGAAGCCCCGTGGCTGTCGCTGAGCGTTTGTCTACCAAGTTGCCATCCTTGTCAAAGGTCTCCAACCCGAATCCAACTTTACAGTAGGCTCTACCGTCAGTGTAAGTGTCGTTGAATTTTGCCACTGTCATACTTTCATCCCATGGGAAAGGCATGTCAGTACGCCTCAACTCCACATTCCAAAGCGACCATCTTCCTTCTGTGGCAATGATTTCTTTTTCGACCACCTCGAAATATCCGCTCAGGTCACCTGAGATTTCTGTAGTCTGTGGTGACATGGTAGGACGTTTGTTTCCACCGCAACCGAAAAAGATGAAAGTGAGAACAAAAAGAAGACAAGCGATTGCTTTCTTTCTCCTCAACCATAATAGTGGTTTCCGTGGGCAAGTGAGGTGCAAGGCTGTGTTGTCAATATCAAGCGTGTACTTGATAGTGTCTCCCGGTCTCAGTTCATAACGGTCATAAAGCTTGCTCAATCCTAAGACCCGGTTGAATTTGGTTGCACAAAGCTGATGCGTGTGAGTGCGGTCGTCAACAATGACGACTTGCTGCGGAACATGTGGGTATTGTGTCCAAAACTCAGGAGGCATAGTAAAAGTCCCGTAGTGGATTTCCCATCTGTCCAATGTCTTTTGTTTTCTGTTTCTCTGTTCCATTTCTGTAGTTTTTAATGATTGTTAGAATTATTGAAAGCACTGATACATTGCTTGTGTCTCTTTGGCTATATTATCCTCAACAAAGCCATCCCAATCAAAAGGAGTGGGCAAGACAAATTGGAAGCCGAGGTTGAGGTCGGTCATGTCGCAGAGCGTTTCGCCCTCAAAGGGTAGATGATGGCGCTCATAATAAGAGTGTTCTTTGATGAGGTTGCTGCCCATCGTCGCAAGCCGTTCATCAAGTTGATGTGGTTCATCTTTGTCTTGATACCAGATGCCATGAATCAGCCTTTTCTCCGTGCCGTTCACCCAATAGACAGCGATTTCGTTGAAAAGGTTGTCGTCGAAAACCATCTTTCCGATGTGCTTCTTTGATTTGCTACAGCCTGCGTGAAGGAAGGCTTGAAGATCAATTCGTGCCTGTTGGTCTGTGGTGTAGCAGTCGCCCAAAGCTTCATACAGTACATCTATCAGACTTTGATAATAGGCAAAGGCTGCCTGTCGTGCCTTGCTGAGGTCGGTATCCTCAAAGGTTTTGTTGATACGGCAAAGGTTGTCTTTCTTTGCTTCGAGATAGTCGATGTTGTGCATTTGTTCTTGCCAGAACAGCCCATGCACGAGGTAATGTGATTTCTTTTTGTCCATAACGGTGTTGTTTTGATGTCGGTGCAAAACAACATCCTTACTCTGCCAAATTCAGGCAAAGTGGAATTCTTTTTTCAAAAAAGCGACCGCCCGGTTTGACCTGAACCCCGAAAGTTGGACAAAAAACTTTCGGGGTTTTTATTATGCCAAAAAGACACAGTTATGAAGATCGGTTGAAGTACATGAAGATGCTGGAAGAAGGTTACAGCGTCAGATACATCC
>Ga0265301_10006828_pt1 | contig 10803 bp, 2 predicted proteins | sample AusTroGonzalo_MG_2_FD_193488 | JGI IMG/M metagenome (GOLD analysis project Ga0265301, IMG submission 193488) | Bovine rumen microbial communities from tropical cattle in Woodstock, Queensland, Australia - Gonzalo_04 | ecosystem: Host-associated > Mammals > Digestive system > Stomach > Rumen ...
TTATAAAACCCTTGATACAATAAATAATTGTATATAATTATAATTAACAGGGTTTTTAATATGAAAAAAATTGTTACTAATTCAAAAGCAGGTCAAATTGATACAGATTCTAATTCTCAAATTACATTAGATATTATTACAGACCAAAGTGATGCTACTTTATCACTTGGTGGTTATAAAATAAATTATAATAGTTTGGATAATTTACCAGTAATTAATGATGTCACTGTTGCTGGAGTTCACAATGGTAGTTATTATGGATTAGTAGATGCTGTTGAAGGAAAAGGTTTATCTACAAATGATTTTACTAATGAATTAAAAAACAAATTAAATGAAATTGAAGATGGAGCCGAAGTAAATGTCCAAGCAGATTGGAACGAAACAAATGAATTAGCAGATGATTTCATTAAAAATAAGCCAACAAAAGTAACTGATTTTTTAAATGATGCTGATTATGCAACTAAAAATGATGTTTCTACATCTGTTTCAACACATAATACAGATTCATCTGCTCACTCTGATATTAGAATATTAATTTCTAATGAAGAAACAAGAGCAAGTAATGCTGAAGAACGTTTAGATGAAAGAATTACTACATTAGACCAAGGATTAGATGAAAGAATATCTGGTTTTGTTAATACAGAAACAGAAAGAGCAACACATGTAGAAGAAGAATTACAATCATCAATTAGTAATGAAGAAACAAGAGCAAGTAGAGTTGAAGGTGATTTAAATAATTTATCAACTGCTAATAAAACTAACTTAGTATCTGCTATTAATAGCGAAGTATCAAGAGCAAAAAATGTTGAAGGTAATTTAAATGATTTATCAACTTCCGTAAAAACTAATTTAGTTGCTGCTTATAATGAAGAAGTAAGAAGAGCAAAAGATGCTGAAAACAATTTAAATACTGCTATTACTAATGAAACAAATAGAGCATCTGGTGTAGAAGGTAATTTAAGTAACTTAACAACTTCTGATAAAACAAATTTGGTTAATGCTATTAATAGTGAAAAAACAAGAGCAACAAATAAAGAAACTAATTTACAAAGCCAAATTAATTTAAATGCTTCAAATATATCTAATGAAATAAGTAATAGAGAACAAGCAATTAATAATTTAGCTAATGTTTATGTACCAAAAGAAAGAAAAATTAATGGTAAAAAATTAGAATCAGATATTACATTGACAGCATCTGATGTCAATGCTTTACCAAATTCAACCGTCATAGGTACAGCAACAATATCTATTTTAAAAAACACAGCACCTGTTGGTTCATTTAAATTAAATGATACATCTAATAAAAGTATCAATATTCCAGTTCCAGAAAAAACATCACAATTAACAAATGATATGCAATTTACAACAGAAGCAGTTGTAAAAAGAATTGCTGGTAATGTTGTTAATGAAAAAGTTGTTGAAATTTTTGGTGATTTAGATGGAAAAATAACAAATGAAGCAACTATAAGAGAATCTGCTGATAATAATTTACAAGCACAAATTGATGCTATTACCGTTTCATCTGACGTTAGAGATATTGTTGAAACATATGCTGATTTGACTTCTTATGATAAATCAAAATTAATAAATGGTGATATCATTAAAGTTTTACGTGATGAAACAGAAGATGATAAAACAACATATTACAAATATGTTAAAGCTACTGATAATTTTGATTTAATCGGTTCAGAAGGTCCATACTATACAGTATCTGATGCTAATAACACATTTGTTCCACAAACAAGAACAATTAATTCTTATGGATTAGATGAAGATGTAACATTAACATATGAAGATGTTGGTGCATTATCAGAATCAACAACAATTGAAGATTTAACAACACAAGGTCAACAAGACGCATTAAATTCTGGTATTACCTCTCAATTAGTAACACAAATTGGAACAAACGAAACAGATATTTCTAATATTAATACAACATTAGGAACATATGGTGATATTATTACACATGATGTTTCAGAATTTGCTACCGCATCTCAAGGTTCTAAAGCAGATACAGCATTACAACCAAATAGTCCAATTACAGCAGGAACACATACTAAAATAACATATGATTCAAATGGTTTAGTAACAGGTGGTACAGATTTACAAGCAAGTGATATTCCAACAATCCCAGTAACAAAAATTGATGGATTGACGGTTAATGCTTCTGAATTAAATGTATTAGATGGTGTTGATGTTTTAACATCTGAAATTAATTACTTAAAAGGCGTAACATCTGATATTCAAACCCAATTGGATAATAAAGTTATAAAAAATTCTAATATAACTGGAAGTACAAAAACAAAAATTACTTATGATAGTAAAGGATTAGTAACTGGCGGTGCTGATTTAGAAGCAAGTGATATTCCATCTTTAACACTGGGTAAAATTAGTGATATTACTGTTTCAGCTGCTTCAATAAATGCATTAGATGGTATTGATACTTCAACAACCGTTCAAACACAAATAAATGCTAAACAAGATGCACTGGTTAGTGGTGAAAATATTAAGACAATTAATGGTTCATCTGTTTTAGGTTCTGGAAACCTTAATATCGATGCTTTACCATCTCAAACAGGTCATACAGGGCAGTTTTTAACCACTGATGGTTCTGATGCTTCTTGGGCAGATGTTGATGCCTTACCATCTCAATCAGGTAATGCTGGAAAGTTATTGACTACAGATGGCACAGATGCTTCTTGGATGGCTAAAGATTATTACCGTTCCTTGTCAGAAACACAAGCAACAACTTTGCTTAATAATGGAACATATAATGGTGAGCTTGTTACAAGTGGGGAAATCTTTGTATGTGATGATGGTTCTATCAAAGAGTTCACTTATGATACTGTAATGGGTGGCGATGAAACGTTTGTTCCTGAAGATGTCGGTGCAACTGGTGTTGATAAATTTTATGGGGTTTTTAAAGATAATATATATATATTTAGACAACAAAATTATACAAACTACCTATGTATATCTTCAACCAAAGGTGCAAGTTTTACAAGCACACAATCAGACTACTATAACAGCTTCTTAAAAACAGATGACTTTGCTTTAATATTCTATGCTGGAAATGATTTAACATCTACAACATTCTTAAAGACAACAGATGGTTCAAACTTTACACAAATTACACCTGTTGTTGATGGTAGTTATTCAACAAGCGAATACAAAGGGTTCTTATCAAGCAGTTCGTATGCTTATTTAGTCGATACTAGTTATAATCAAACCGATAATAAATATGCTTGGACTTCTGATGGTGTTAATTGGAAAGTTGAAACATATCCAGACCCTGCTAACCCGTCAGCTCAAAATGTTTATTGGAAAAAAGTATTTATTTTCAAAGATAAACTTCACGTTGCTTATGGGACTATTTATGGCGAAGGTGGAATTTTTAGGCTTGATGATGTTGAAAATGGAACTTGGACAACCTTAACAAATTCACAGACAACATTTATAGTTGGTGACGTAACTGCAGCTGGAAACTATGTATATTTTTCAGATAGTTATGGCGAAACACAATATTATTCAACAGATGGTTACACACTTAATTCAACTTCTGATTGGTCTGAAAAACCACAGGGTTCTGCTTTTTACTGCAAAGATACTGGTGTATATGTTTCAGTTTATAGATGGAGCTCTAGTGTAACTTATAAGACATCAACAAATGGAACAACTTGGAGTTCTTCAAGTTCTGTGGCAGGTTCTGACAGTGGTCCGTGGGGAGACACAGGAACGGATTTTGTATTCCTCTATTGCAACGTTTATGGCACAAAAAGGTTCTTTAGAATTGATACTGGTATTTCTATTATAGACAAAACTTTAACAAAACTTGAAGGATGTTTACCTTCACAAATAGGAAACGCAGGGAAGTTCTTAACTACTAATGGAACTAATACAAGTTGGCAAAATGTTCCAGACTTACAACCAACATATAATTCAGTAACAGAAACACTTATATTTTAGGAGTATTATAAATGAGTAAAATAAAGAAAATTCAAGTTGGAAATACAAGTTATGAAATAAGGGATGCTAATACTTATCGTTCCTTGTCAAATACTCAAGCAGAAACACTCTTGAATAATGGCACATACAATGGCGAAGAAGTACAAGTTGGAGAAATCTTTAATTGTGAAGATGGTTCTGTAAAGGAATTTGATGACTACATTACTTATGGTGGCGACAAAGCTCTTAATTTTACTTTAACTGCCGCTAACAACACTATTACAGATTGGGGAAAAGGAACGGCATTTGATTTTGGCTCTGGTAAAAAAGGCTTATTAACAAGTTATAGAGATGACTACGGTTCGTATTATGAAATACACATTGATGACGATGGTCTTACTTCATCTTTTTCGCTGGGTTATGGGGGTCGTGTTGGAACTTATTTAAAAGTTGGTTCAAAGATTTATAAAGTTTCTGCAGGTAATAGTAATGTAATATGGTACTGGGAAACATCTGATGGTGATACTTGGTCTGAAAAAGCAGAATCGCCAGAAATTGAATGGGCGTACTATGACAGAGGTCAAGCTTATTATACACTTGGAAAATTCTTATTACATACAAGAAAAGGTGTCTATGGTGGGCAAAACCAACAATATGACTTTACAGATGAATTAGGTAATGCTTGGACTTATGGTACATTTCCAGAAGGTTCAGACAACTATCAAATGTTGGTGTTTTCTGATGAAGTTCGTTTAATAAATCCATCAACCAGCGCAATATTTTCAACAACCGATTTAGACAATGGTTGGACTGATTTACAAGAAACAGCTACACTTCCTGCACACGTAAGTGGAGATATGTTTGTTGTAAATGATGTAGCTTTCTGCTTGGCTGACCCAAACAACATCAGCAACATCTATACTTATTATTCACTTGATAAAGGTAAGACATGGAGTGTTACAAATCTTCCATATATAAGAATCAACTATGGTAATACAATTCAAATAGTTTATGTAGAATCGCAAGGAACTTATGTAGCAATAGACAACGAAGACCGTTCAAAGTATTATACATCTGTTAATGGGTATGAATGGACAGAAAATACACCACAAACAGGTACAACAATTAATAATGCCTTATTTGCTGGTTTAGATAGTGCTTATACCTTATCAGCATTAACATCATCAAGAATCTTTGTTGGTGCAGAACATCACAGGTCTTTAACAAAGCTTGAAGGTGCTTTACCATCTCAAGCAGGGAACAGTGGAAAATTCTTAACAACTGACGGAACAAATACTTCTTGGGCTGCTGTTGATGCTTTACCTTCTCAAACAGGTCAAGGAGGAAAGTTCTTAACTACTAATGGCTCTAATGCTTCTTGGGATAGTCCTTTTCCATCTCAAACAGGTAACGCAAATAAATTTTTAACGACTGATGGAACTAATGCAAGTTGGGCAGCTGTTCCAGAAGCCTTACCAAACCAAGTAGGGAACGCTGGTAAAGCCCTTTACACAGATGGACAAGATGCTTCTTGGAAAGTTACAAGGGACCCAAATACTTATAGAAGTTTGTCAATAGCGCAAGAAACACAGCTAATTGCTGATGGTACCTACAACGGTGAGCCTGCAACAAGTGGTGAAATTTTTACAGTTGAAGATGGAACTTTCAAAGAATTTACTGACACAGTTACCTTTGAAGGTATTACTATGCTCACCTATGACCCAAGTTCTGGTGGAAGATATAATGGTGGTTGCTTCAAGGATTGGGCTTGGATTACTATGTATAAGGATAGTAATGGTTGTTTTGCTGTGACAAAAGATAATGGTCTTACTTGGTCACAAACAACACCATCTAGCACTTTTCCAGGACCAAACAGTTATACTGGCTACGGTTTAACAGATGGCACTACTCTTTATCTTATGGCTGGTGGTTATAATGGAAACTTCGGGCAAAAAACAACAGATGGTATAAACTTCACACAATTTAATTGCCCTGCCAATACTCCTAACCAATATTACATACACTATGGTTATTGTGGCGGTAAGTTTATTGTCAACAAATATTATTATGGTAGTGATACTTATGGAACTCGTGGTTATGTATTTTCAGATGACCCTTCTGTAAGTTGGACAGTTGGTTCTTATCCAACAGGTGTAACAAATGCTTTGATGATGATTTTCTCGGATAGTGTTTATTTAATTGATGAAGATACAAAGAGAGTTTATAAAACGCTACCAGGAGAAGGCTTCTTAACAAGCTGGACCGACACTGGCTATAACTCTGATACAACAAGAAGCTTGACCTACACTCCGAACATAGATGGTTTGTATGTTGTCAATGACATAGCTTTTTGGATGGGTAATAGAAACTTAGAATACTCGTTAGACCATGGTATTACTTGGACACAGACATCGTACTCTATTAAAAGTGTTTTTTATTGTAAAGATACTCAAACATATATAGGTTTAAATTATTCAACCCCTACAGTTTATTACACTTCAACAGATGGTATAAATTGGCAACAAGAAACTGTTGAGGCTGGTAAAACTATATACACAGGTTGCTGGACATATAATGACAACTGTGTTATCACATTAGATAACTCACATTCTTCTCGTATTAACACAGAAGCTTCTCATCATTTTGCAGTAGATAGTTTAAGTTATAATAAAACAGATGTAGATACTTTAGTAGGTGGTGTTTTACCTTCTCAAACAGGGCAATCAGGTAAATTTCTAAAGACTGATGGAACAACGACAAACTGGGAAGAAATTACAACAAGTGAATCAGTAGAAGATTTAACAGATGTTGATTTAACAAGTGTTTCTAATGGTCAAGTATTGATATATGATTCATCTGATTCTAAATGGAAAAATGGAACATTAACTGGTGTATCATTTACAAAAATTACAGAAACATTATATTCAGCATCATGGAGCAATAAATCATATTCTTTAACAGTTCCTGGTGTAACAAATAATTCAATGATTTGGGTTCAACCATCATATTCAGCATCTGGAAGTAATGAATTAGAATATGCTGTTTCAAATATTAGGGGTGTTTCACAAAGTGCAGATACAATTGTGTTTGCGTGTATTGAAACACCAACTAGAGATGTAAATATAGATATTATTATAAGTTAATTTTTTAGGAGTAAAATATGATTTTTAATTCAGTTGTACCTATAGTAAAAAATGTTATAGAAAATGTAACTGATTTATTTGATTTAAATTTAAATACAATATCTGGAAGTATTGAAACAGTATCAAATCAAGGTGGTGGTTCAGAAGGTAATGGTAATATTTCTGTTATAGAAAATGATTTATCACTTGGTGAATTTGATGTAAATTTAGATTTTGATGAAGTAAAATATACAAGTGATTTTATCTTATCAGGTTTTACAGATGAAGTAACATTTTATGATTCTACTTCTGAAAGAATTACTATGGACAAAGAATTAACTCCATTACAAGTTACATTTCCAAGTGGTTATATCCAATCATTAAAATATAATTCTGTTATTAAATATGATTCTAAAACTGTTTATCTATATGATTGGACTGATGGATTTAATTTTCCATTAATTGATTATACAGATGATGGTTCATCAGCAACTTTAAAAATGTATGCTATTTATACAGAATTTGGTAAATGTGAAATGGTATTGTTAGATAGAGTTATGACAGATGCTGACTTACCTACTGATTTCACTGCGTTTTTATATATTAAAGATGTTACAATACCTTCTCATGTTCTTTTTGAAGGAATAATTTCATCTGTATTATTTGAACAACCTATATTATCTTCAAATGGAACTATTGGAGGAAATGAATTTGCTGTAAATTGTTCGAGCTATATTGATTCACGTTATGCCTGGAAAGCTTTTAATGGAACTGTTTTTTCTGATGCTTATGATTGCTGGCATTCTAATAGCGGTCATCCTTCTTGGTTAGAATGGTATAATCCAGAACCTTTAACTTTAAGTAACATTAAAGTAACAAATAGAGATAATGATGGTGCTTATATTAACAATTATACATTAAAATATAGCGATGATGGTATAACATACATAGAATATATTACAGGAACTTCTCCAAATCAAACAAGTTTAGGAGAATGGAATATCCCAGTATCTGGTCAATCGCATAAATATTGGAGATTAATAAGTAATACTTCTAGTGGTAGTAATAATAGCTATACGGCTATTGCTCAAATTAATTTAACAGGCACTATTGATAATGTAAAATGGTATTGTAAAGAAATAAAATATGATACTGCGTATACAGATAAATTACCTGTAAATATTTGGTTTAATAAAGCGTATTATACACAAGGTGGAAAATATATTGAATCAAAAAATTCATATATAATTGATTATGAATCTGATAATGAAAATGGTTGTTTAATTGATTATACAGATGATGGATTTGGTGATTTAGCTTTACACTTATATGCTATTGAATTTAATGATGATGATAATTATCGATTATTCTTATCAGATAAAACGGCAGTTCAATTAGAAAGCTATGGTGATATTTCAGATGTAGAATATATTGATGATGTTGTTTTACAATCACACTTTAATTGCGAATATTCAGCACAATCCATTACACCAAACTTTGATGTTGTAGGAAATGTAACAATATCAGATGGAGTTGCTAGTGGATTTAATTCATCAAATTATCTATCAACAACATATAAATTTACACCAAATAATGATACTTGGGAGTTACATTATAAAATTACAACACCAAATGATATAAACACAAGACAATTTTTTGCTGGTGCTTATAATGCTGTCGATTTTCAATTTCCAGCAATTGGTATATATCAAGGAAGATTTTTATTACATATTGGTTCTACTGGTTCTGGGTGGGATATTTATAATGGTTCTGGAAATAATTATATATCATCTAATACTACATATCTTGTAAAACTAGTATTTAATGGTTCTTCATACGTATTATCATATTATGATTATAATTTAGAGCAATGGATTATTGATGCAACAGCAAATACATCAACAAAATGTGTTAATTCGACTACTGCTTTGTTTGGAATTGGTCTTTTTAATTATGGTGATTCTCTTACTTGGGGCGGTTCAGTTGATTTAAATGAATGTTATATTAAAATTGATGATGAAATTACTTGGCAACCATATTCACCAGGATATATACTTAAAGACCAATTCCAATCATTTAGTTACTTAGATAAAGATGATGAACCTTCAAGATTTATTGTAGTAGAAAAAGAAGCAGACCCATCACTTAATAGTGGATTTACAGTTTCTGGAAATGTAATTATTACAGATGGAGTAGCTAGTAATTTTAGTTCAAGTAATTATTTAACAGCAAATTATAATTTTGCTCCATCTGGTTCTTGGGAATTAGGTTTCGCTTTTACACCAAATAGTACAAATAGACAATACTTTTTAGGAACAACAGGACATGATGGATTCTTAATAGGTGTTGCTGATAATAATAATATGAGTTGTTGGATATCTTCTACTGGAAGCGGATGGGATATAGGTGGATTGGGTGATTCTTATAACATTTTATCAAATTCAAAATATTATGTAAAATTAACATTTAACGGGACAAATACTTATACTTTTAGTATTTCAAAAGATGATAAGGAACACTGGACAAATTATACAGGAAATGCTTCACAAGTTTATGGCGGTGACCCACTTAGATTTGGTGTTGCATGGACTAGTGGTTATCCTTTAAATGGTTCGATTGATTTAAATGAAACATATATTAAAGAAAATGGTGTATTGATGTGGACACCATATCCAAAAGGAATTAAAACAATTGAAAATACTGAATTAGCACCTTATACAAGAGAACTTATACCTTATGATGTTGAAAATTTTAATAAAATTGGAAATCCAACTATTGAAAATGAAATAGTAACTGGATTTAATTCAGGTAATTATTTAACACTTCCTGAATTATTTTTACCAGGAAATAATACATGGGAAATGGTATTCAAAGTAAATAGCAGAACAACCAATTATAGTCAATTGATTGGTTCTGAAGATGATGGAAATGGTATTGGTATTTTTATAAATGGTGGAAGATTTTTTGTAAGTGCTGGTATTGGTGGCTGGTATTATGATACTGGATTAGATAATGGAGTTATTGCTAATACAGATTACTGGGTAAAATTTGAATTTACTGGTTCAGAATATATTTTATCATCATCAACAGATGGAATTCATTATAATGATAGTAAAGCTGTTTCAAATTCAAATACTTTAAATTCTACAAATGTTGTAAAAATAGGTTATGGTAGTAGAATGAGTGCTAGTTGGGATGGAACAATAGATTTAAGCGAATCATATATTAAAGTAGATGGCAGTTATTGGTGGAGACCATACACACAAGAATATGAATATAATTATAGAGGTTCTTTAGTAAATTATGCTGATGATGGTTCTGCTAATACAATTAAAGCATATAAAGTTGAATATAATGATGATTCTGTTTATGTTGTATTAACAAATGATACAGATTTTACAGTAACTGATATGAAATCTAAAACATATCTTGCTGATATAGTTATACCAGAACACGAAACATATCATTATGGTGAAAGAGATTTTGTTATAGATTATGAAAATCCTGATTTATCATCTGGTGGAACAATGGGTGGTACAGAAGAAGCATGTCAATCAGATTCTTATGAAAATTCTTCTTATTATCCTTGGTATGCTTTTAATAGAAATTCTGGTAATCAATGGAGGTCTCAATCGGTTGCTGGTAATCATTGGATAACATTTTATACACCAACATCAATTTTATTAGATAGAATTGATATAAAGAATTTCTCAGATGGTAATTATACTACATTCCA
>Ga0265301_10006837_pt1 | contig 10795 bp, 5 predicted proteins | sample AusTroGonzalo_MG_2_FD_193488 | JGI IMG/M metagenome (GOLD analysis project Ga0265301, IMG submission 193488) | Bovine rumen microbial communities from tropical cattle in Woodstock, Queensland, Australia - Gonzalo_04 | ecosystem: Host-associated > Mammals > Digestive system > Stomach > Rumen ...
CTCTCTGGGCGGCGATTCCATCAAGGCGTGCGTCCTGCAGAACAAGCTTGAATCATTCGGCATCAAAAAGTCAAGTGTTTTCGAGGCGCACACGCCCCGCGCACTGGCGGAGTGCATCACGGCGAACCCTGCTGGGGACGAGAGCCTTTCGGCTTATGCAAAAACCCATAACAAGGCGAAGAAAGAATATCCGCTGACCGAGAGTATGCTTTCCGTTTATTTTGACAGCAAGGATCCCGGCCGGGCAACGGTGTACAACAATGTGGTGGGACTCTTCCTTCCGAAGGAATGCAATAAAGACGACACGAAGGAAAGGCTGATCCGGGCGGTGCAGACGGTGCTGGACAGCTATCCGGTTCTGAAGTGCCATGTGTCAGAAAAGGTCGGATGGCCCATGCTTGAATATGATGAGCGTGCGGCCATTCCTGTGGAAGTGATTCCCACGGAGGAAACGGACAGGGCCGTCATTGCGAAAGAATTTATCAGGCCGTTTGACCTTGCGAGGGGACCTTTGGCCCGTGCGGCGGTCTATGAAAATCCCCTGGGCCTGTTCCTGATCATCGACGTGCATCATATCGTAAGCGACGGTACATCCGTTTCCATCATGCTGGACAACATCAGCCGGGCAGCGGAAGGAAGACCCCTGCGCAAGGAACAGGTCACGAACCTGACGCTGATGGACTATGAAAAGGAGAAGCTGGACGCGGTAAAGAAAGAGGATAACGCGTTTTACCGCGATATGCTGGACGGACTTGACGGCGATACGGAGATCTATGCGGACGACATGCCGGAATTGGCCGCGTATACAGGGAAACTCGGAGTCTATGAAGGAAACCTGTCGGAGCCGGACGGCGCCTGCATATCACGGATCGACAGTGTCACCAGGAGCCGGTCGGTGACGGAAAGCACTGTGTTTTTCGCGGCTTATTCCTATCTGCTGCGCCTGCTCAGCGGACAGAAAAAGGTGCTCGTGTTCGCGGGGGAAAACGGGAGGAACGATCCGCTCCTTTCGGATACATTCGGCATGATGGTCCACAATATTCCCGTGCTGATGAATGTGGACGAGGAAAAGTCCTGCGGGGAATTCCTTAAGACCACACAGGAACACTTTTTTCACTGTGTCTCCCATGATGCGGCAGCTTTCAGCGAACTGCTCTCCGAGTACCATATCCATCCGAAATACATCTTCGTTTACCAGGGGGAAATGCTCTCCGGCGTTCAGCTGGACGGCAGGTATATTCCGCTGGAATTCTACAAGGCTGAGGATGTGATGAACGACCTTACCCTCCATGTGTTAAAGCAGCCGGGCGGGGACTATGTGCTTCGTTTTGAATATGATGCTTCTCTTTATTGCCGGGACACCGTCGAACGTTTCGCAAGGCTTTATTCAAGGATCGTGTCCGGTCTTCTGAGTGATTCGGCGCTTTCTGAAATCCCCCTTGTCGGGGCTGAGGATATTGCAGAGCAAGAGGTACACAATGCGACCGGGAGGGATTACGAGATCGCGGATATCGTGACACTGTTCAGGAAAGCGGTTTCGGGCTATCCGGATCATGATGCGGTCTATTTCAAGGGGCAGACGCTTTCTTATGCCCAGGTGGATCAGATTTCCGACCGGATCGCAGCGTTTCTCCACTCCAGGGGAATCGGCAGGGGCAATGTCGTGTCGATCCTGATCCCGCGTTCTGTTTTTATGGTCACGGCAAGTCTTGGCGTACTCAAGACAGGGGCGGCATATCAGCCGCTGGATCCCTCCTATCCGGACGAACGGCTGGCCTTTATGATGCAGGATGCCGGCGCGGCCTATCTGATTGCGGATGAGGATCTGCTTGCGAAAGTTCCGGGATACAAAGGGCCGGTGCTTCTGACAAAGGAGATTGACAATCTTCCTGACGGGAGCCTTGCCGACGTGGAAGGACCTGATCCGGACAGCCTCTTTATCCTGCTCTATACCTCCGGCTCCACGGGGACACCGAAGGGCGTAAAACTCCTGCACAGAAATCTTGCGAATTTCTGCGGCTGGTATCGGGAGTTCTATGAGCTGGAGCCCTCATCGAGGGTTTCCGCCTACGCCAGCTACGGGTTTGATGCCGATATGATGGATCTGTATCCGGCACTGACCACGGGCGCCTGTACCTGCATTGTGGAGGAAGAGATCCGCCTGGATCTGCTGGCAGCGGAAAAGTGGTTCAATGAAAACGGCATCACTCACTGCTTCATGACCACGCAGGTTGCCAGACAGTTCTATTCCACGGCAAATGTACCGGGTCTGAAATACCTGACAGCCGGCGGAGAAAAACTGGTTCCCATTGCGCCTGCGGACAGCGGAACAGTCCTGTATAACGGATACGGTCCTACGGAGTGCACCATATTTACCACGATCAAGCGGGTGGACCGGCTTTATGACAGGATACCGATCGGGAAACCCCTGGCCAATTGCAGGCTTTATGTTTGCGATGAATACGGCAGACAGCTCCCCGCGCTTGTTCCCGGAGAGTTACTCATCTGCGGCGCAGGCGTAGGCGATGGGTATTTAAACCGGCCGGATCTGACCGAAAAGGTATTTATCAAAAATCCCTATACCGACGAACCCGGATATGAGAGGGCTTACCGCAGCGGAGACGTGGTGAGGCTGCTGGCAAACGGGGATATTGATTATATCGGCCGAAACGATGGCCAGGTAAAGATCCGCGGCTTCCGCGTCGAGCTTTCTGAGATTGAAGCGGTGATCCGCGAGTATCCTGCCGTCCGTGACGCGACGGTGCAGGCTTTCGATAATGAAAACGGCAGCGGCAAGTATGTGGCGGCATATATCGTTGTAAAGGAACATGAAAACGTGCCGCAGGGGGCATTGGAGGCCTTTATCCGTCAGAGAAAACCGCCCTATATGGTCCCGTCCGTGATCATGGAACTGGATTCCATTCCCCTGAACCAGAATCAGAAAGTCGACAAGAGAAAACTTCCGAAACCTGAGCGAAAGCAGGAGAGAGCGGAGGATCACGCGGATCATGAAATGACTGTTCTGGAGCAGGAGCTTTTTGAAATCTGCTGCAAAGTCATCGGAAACAGCAATTTCGGCGTGTATACGCCCCTGGTCGATGCAGGGCTTACATCGATCACTACCATACAGCTGATGGTAGAAATCGACAGGAAATACGGCTATAGCCCCAATGCCAATGAATTCCTCCAGGGATTTCGCATTCTGGATATCGAAAACGCGCTGGTCTCCAACTGGAGGGATCACGGTGTGAAATCCGCAGAGCCGGACAGCCCGGCGCAAGAGGACGGCATCCTGCCTGCCAAAGCACCCCTTTCTCAGACGCAGCTCGGCATATACCTTGATTGCAGGATGGATGAAGCCAGTGACAAATATAACATTCCGGTGCTGCTGAAGGTGAGCAAAGCCGCAGATGCCCATCGTCTTGCGGACGCCATTCAAAAAGCTGTGGATGCCCACCCGTCCATGAAATGCTCGATCGAACCGGATGAAAGCGGCAGCGCAAACATGATAGCCCATGCGGATCTGAAGTGCGAGGTGGTTATCGAAGAGTCGAGCCTTTCCGATGAGGAGATCGAAGAAAAGATAGCCAAAGAACCGGTACGGTTCGATCTGTCCCGGGCACCGCTGTTCCGGTTCCGGATCATCAAAAACCAGGAGTCAACCTATCTTTTCATGGTATTTCACCATATCCTTATGGACGGGACATCCCTTGCTGTGCTGATGGACGATATAGAGCGCGCTTACCAGCATGAGGATGTCGCGGCAGAGTCCTACAATCTGCTGCAGCTTGCGGAGGATGAAAAAGAAAAGCGCGGATCCGGTGCGCTTTCAAAGGCAAAGGAAGTTTATGACAGGATCTTCCAGGGAGTATCCCTGTCGTCCCTTCCTGATCCGGAAAAAGACTCCGAAGAAACTGCGGGAAAAGCCGGCGCCTTTGAATGGGCGATATCCGGGGTCAGCCCGGAAGAGGTCTGTGCGTTCTGCAAGGACAATCAGTTCACCGAAAACGCTTTTTTCACCACCGCATTTGCCTGGCTGCTTGCAAAGCTTTCCGGAAATGAAGAAGCATTGTTCGCTTCCATCTATAACGGGCGTACCAGACCCGAGACACTTCGGATCATGGGCATGCTGGTCAAGACATATCCGGTATATGTCAACTTTGAAAAAGGGGGAAATATTAAAGATTCCATAAGGGAAGTGCAAAAGCTCATTCAGGAGCTTACAGCCAACGATATCTATTCCTTCGCGGAGGCTGCCCGCGACTATGACGTCAATGCCGATATCCTGTTTGCGTATCAGGGAGACAACTTCACCGGCTTTACCGTGGCAGGAGAGCCGGCTCTTGAGATCCCGCAGCCATTTGAGGATGCCAAGGAAGCGCTCAGCGTCGATGTGTGGAAAAAGGATACCGGCTACACGGTGGTTATGGAATACCGGGTGGATCTCTATCGCAGCAAACAGATCGAATGGATGTGTGATCTGTACGGAATGATCGTTCGCGGTCTTTTGAAAGAGGAGTCTCTGACCGACATTCCGCTTTTGTCAGACGGGGCCCGGAAGTACCTTGAAACGGTCAATGACACGGATGTGAACACGGCTTTCCGCCCGGTCAGCCGTATGCTGGAGGAATGGGCTGAGAAGACCCCGGATCACCCGGCGGTGATCACTCCTTCCCGGAAAACGACCTACCGCGAGCTGAATGAAAGCGCCAACAGGATCTCACACGCGCTTTTTGACGGCGGAGCAAGGGGACATATCGTGTCCCTGATGCTGCCGCGCTCAGAACAGGTCTATATGGTCCGTCAGGGAATCTTAAAGGCGGGCGGGGCATTTCTGTCCATTACTCCTGACTATCCGGATGAGCGGGTCAGGATCATGGCAGAGGAGTCCGGATCGGTGATCCTTGTGGTGAATGAGGAGATCCTCAGGGAGCGCGGGGAGTTTCTTGGCACCATCGGCTGCAGGGTTGTTACGGTGGAATCACTTTTGAAGGATGAGCGCACGGAGAACCTGGAACTCACTGCGGAGAAGGATGATCTGGCGTATTGCATCTTTACCTCCGGTTCTACAGGCAAGCCCAAGGGCGTGATGCTCACGCAGGGAAATCTGTTCAACTTCCTTGATGCCAATCCAAAGAACCCGGAGATCCTGGGCTATGTGGAACGCACATCGGTGTCCCTTGCGCTTGCCGCCATTACCTTCGATGTTTCCATCATGGAGGAGTTTATTCCTTTGACCCATGGCATGACTGTGTGTATGACCACGGAGGAGGAGATCCATAACCCGGCAGCCCTTTCCAGGTTTATGCTGGAGCACGGTGTGGATATGGTGAGCTGCACGCCGTCGTTTCTGAGCAACTGCATCGGCCTTTCTGTTATGAAGGATGCCCTGAAGCATGTAGCGTCCTACGACTTTGGCGCGGAGGCATTTCCGGCCGCACTTTATGACAAGATCATCGCGATCAACCCGGATGCCTATATCATGAACGGCTATGGACCTACGGAGGCTACCATCAGCTGCACCATGGACCAGGTGACTGACCCCTCACTGATCACCATAGGAAGACCTGCATCAAACGTCAGGGCCTATGTGCTTGACGGAAACGGACACATCCTGCCGCCTCTTGTCCCCGGCGAGCTGATTATCAGCGGAGAAGGAGTCGGAAAGGGATATGTCGGAAGACCTGATCTGACAGAGGAAAAGTTCTTCACGCTTGAAGGCAGACCAGCCTACCGGACAGGCGATGTGGCAGCATGGACTTCGGACGCAAAGCTCAGGTTCCATGGCAGAGCGGATAATCAGGTCAAGCTCCGGGGCCTCAGGGTGGAGCTTGGAGAAATCGAAAACGCGATCAATGCAGTGGAGGGGGTATTTACCAGCATCGTCATCATGGCAGGCGAAGAAAACAACCGGTTTTTGGCGGGCTACTTTACTGCAAGTCGTGAGATCTCCCCGGATGAACTTAAGGCCGAGATCAGCAAGACCCTTACCCCGTATATGGTTCCCGGGGTGTTGATGCAGCTTCCTGAAATGCCGCTGACACAAAACGGAAAGATTGATAAAAAGAAGCTTCCGAAGGTTGAATTTGTTCCCGCGGCAGCGGAGTATTCAGCGCCTGAAAATGATGTTGAAAGGGATTTTTGCGCGTGGTTCGCTGAAGTGCTGAACATGGAAAAGGTCAGCGCGGACGGCAATTTCTTTGAACTGGGCGGAACCTCTTTATCGGCGTCGGTGATTGCCATGAAAGCCGCTGACAAGGGCTACAATATTGTTTATGCGGATGTATTCAAATCGCAGACTCCAAGGCTTCTGGCCGCACTGGTCAATAATGACGAAGCATCAGAAGAAGAAGCTCCAGAGATCACAGAGATCCGAAGCTTTGACTACAGTAAACTGCCTCTTGATGCCAATACGGAAGACAGACTGCAGGAGATCCATAAAGGAGAGACAGGCAATATTCTCCTTACAGGAGCTACAGGCTTCCTTGGGATCCATGTGCTTCATGAGTACCTTACCACGGGGACCGGAGATATCTATTGTCTCCTCAGGGGCGATGCTCCGGATCACAGATTAAAACAGCTGTATTTTTACTATTTTGATGAGGACTTGAATCCGTACTTTACGGAGGGACGCATCACTGTCATAAACGGGGACATTACAGATACGGATTCACTGGAAAAGGCGAAGGAATATCCTTTTGATACGCTGATCAATTGTGCGGCGCTGGTAAAGCACTTTGTGAAAGACGACAGTCTGGAGCGTATCAATGTGCAGGGAGTCAGGAATCTTATTGCTCTTTGCAGGGAGAAAGGAAAGCGTCTTATTCAGACATCCACGGTTTCTGTGGCAGGGGAGGGGATGGATGGAACACCGCCGAGAGATTTCAGGCTCAAAGAAAATGTCCTTTATCGCGGACAGCTGCTGGATAACGCTTATACCCTGAGTAAGTTCAAGGCGGAAAAGGCTGTGCTGGAAGCGATTTCTGAGGGACTTGACGGGAAGATCATGCGGCTTGGCAATCTTATGGGACGGCATTCAGACGGTGAATTCCAGGTTAATTACAGCAGCAATGCATTTATCCGGACTTTAGCCAGCTATAAGGCGATCGGGGCAATCCCTTACTCGATACTGAACGCGGTTACGGATTTTTCTGAAATCGATATGACTGCGAAAGCGATTCTTCTTTTGGCAGGAACCCCGAAAGAGTTTACCGTGTTCCATCCGGTGAACAACCATGTGGTTACCTATGCTGACATCGTTTATTCCATGCGGGAGTATGGCTTTACCGTTGAGAGTGTCGAGGACAGTGAATTTGCGGTTCGAATGAAGAATGCGGGCAATGCGTCAAGCGCTCTGTCAGCCTATAACACAAGAGACGGCGCGGAACGTCGATACATCATTGACCAGAACTGTGATTTTACCACCAATGCCCTTTATCGGCTGGACTTCAAATGGCCGGTTTCCGGAGAAAAATACATAATTATGATGATAAAAGCCCTGGATGAGCTTACCATGTTTGAAGAATAGGAAAACATACCGCAGTGGAGGAAGCTGAAGATGACAGATGAGATCAGAGCTTATCCGGCACAGGCGGAAGAGACGGAAAAGGATCAATCCGGCAGGTCTCTGGTGCTGCCGGCCAGGATTGATGAAATGACAGCATTAAGAAAGTTCCTGCTAGAAGAAGAAGGGATGACGGAAAGAGAGAAGAAAAAAATCTGTCTCGTGGCTGAAGAAATATTTGTAAATATATGCAGTTATGCATATAATAGTGAAGCACCCGGGAAAGTATGGATCCATACCCTTATTACTGACGATGAATTTTGCATTACCTTTGCCGATAAAGGATTGGCCTATAATCCGCTGGCGGATATCCGGGATCCTGAGAACTATAATCCGGATGAACAGATCGGCGGACTTGGAAAGATGATGTCGTTTACGATTATGGACCGGCAGTATTACGAATACAGAAATGGTTTTAATGTTTTAACACTTGTCAAAAGCCTGAGAAGGGAGCAGGGAGGAACAAAATGACTATAACAAAAACGGAAGAAAACGGAAGGATCACTTTGAAAATAGACGGATGGCTGGATGTCCAGACATCGCAGGAGTTAAATGCGTATATGGAGAAATTACCAGCTTCCAAAGAGCTTGTGTTTGATTTTACGGATTTGGAATATATTTCTTCGGCAGGCGTCAGGGAAGTGATCGCGGCCTACCGCAGGCAGAAGAATGCAGACGCAGATTTTCGCGTAATTAGTGTCAATGCCGATGTTATGGATGTTTTCAGCATGACAGGGATTGATAAAAAGATTAACATATCGAAGAATAACACATCTGCGTGATTCTGCCTGGAATCCGGGAATGATTTGAACAAAATATGAATAAACGGCCGTCAAAAAACAGATAGCTGTCTTTTCCATATTTCCTTATACTGTCCGCGAATTAATAAACGGCATAAGCCGTTAAGGGAGGATTCGCGGAATGAGTTTGTTCAACAGGAAAGAAACAATTGTTCTTAAAAGTGAGCAGCAGAAGGATGCCTATATTGAACGGCTGGAAAAAGCCCACGTTGAATATGATGTCTTTGAGGATCGGGACAACATTTACAGCAGAGATGTATCCTATATCGTTCGCGTAAAGGCTGCCGATCTGAAGAAGGTCAGTTAAACGTATTTGCTGAGAAACGACACCTCCGCCTTCGAATCAAGCTAAATGCGGAGGTGTTCGCATATTGACTTAGAGTGAACTTCAGACTTTACAATATCAGAAGCCTGATGGCATGATTCGATGAGGAGGAACTACGATGAATGAAGCATTAAAAGTCCTGACTGAGCGCCGCAGCTGCCGCAGTTATAAGCCGGATCCGATTCCGGCCGAGATCCTGGATCAGATTCTGGAAGCCGGAACTTTTGCCGCAACCGGCATGGGAAAACAGTCTCCCATTATGATCGCTGTCACAGACAGGAAGACACGGGATCAGCTGTCAAAAATGAATGCGGACGTCATGGGTGCAAGCAATGATCCATTTTACGGTGCGCCTGTCGTAATTGTCGTGCTGGCCGATCGTGCTGTTCCAACCTATCTTTATGACGGAAGCCTTGTGATGGGCAACCTGATGAACGCTGCTCATTCCCTCGGCATCGCCAGTTGCTGGATTCACCGGGCGAAAGAAGAGTTTGACAGCGCCGAAGGCAAAGCAATTCTGAAGGATCTGGGTATTGAAGGTGACTATGAGGGCATCGGCCATTGCATTCTCGGCTATGCGGCCCAGGAAACCAAGACATCAGCACCGCGGAAAGAAAACTATATCTACCGGATCTGACAGGAGGAAATCTACTGACACCTATAAGCTATTCAATGGCGTTGGAATAGTATAGGAGGAGGCGTTATGAACTTCTGTGTTTGGGACAAATCGATCGCGGATTATCCTCGCCTTGAAAACGAAATTTCTGATGATAAAAGAATTATGCGCGCGGTAGCAGACTGTGCCGGCAGTGTTTTGTTTTTCCCCAAGGGGCTGTATTTAATCGCCGATATGCTGGTTGTTGACAACTGCTGTTCCTTTCTGCTGCACAAGTCTGCGGTATTGAAGGCTGTACGGGAAATGCCGTTTGTCCTGAAGATCGATGCCGCTGCCTCTTATCCGGAATTGCAGGAATGTGACGGCCATCTGATTCCCTCAGGTGATCCGGATGCTGAAGACTGGAACCTGTTTCTGGAAGGCGGATATATTGACGGGGCCGGATTGGCAAGCTGCGTATGCCTGAACAGTTTCAAGCATTTTACTATGCGTGATGTTTCCTTGCGCAACGGTCTGAAATACGGCCTGCGTATTGAGGATGAAGGCAGTACATGGACATATGAACTGATCGCCCAGAACCTTTATCTGAAGTGCACAATGCCGGGACTGGCAGGTAATGCCGGAATCAGCTCCAACGGCGGAGACAGCCATTTTATTGACTGCATCGTGGTAGATTATACCCGCGGCATTGAATTGCTTGGAGGCGGTTCCAACCGACTGACGCGCTGCCATGTCTGGGGTGGACCGATCCCGCCGCGTGCAGACGGAGAGCTTCCGGAAATGCTGGTAAATTCTGTTAATTATGTACTCAGCTCCTATGACGCGATCCTGACAGACTGCTATGCGGATACAGGGCTGACGGGATTCCTGATCACTGAAAACGCCCGGTTGATTGGATGCAGTTATTTCAACAACTTTACCTATCAAATGGATAATGTAACAGTGATCGATCACAGGAGCGGTATGTTATCGCTTTCAGACTGTCTTTTCAGGAAAACAAGTCCGCACGCAGTGCTTTACAGAGGCGACCGGGCGCGTGTGATATCCCATCAGACAATCCTGGACGGATTTGAAAATGAAAATATCTGATTCTGAACGGAAAGAGGTAATGACAGTCTGCTTTTGAGAGGGTAATGGCTTTGGTTCGAACAAAGGATATGACAGCCGGTAATCCTGTGAAACTGATTCTGGTCTTCGCGCTTCCGATTCTTGCCGGTAATATGCTTCAGCAATTATACAGCCTGGTCGATTCGCTGATTATCGGTCGGTTGCTTGGCGTAACCGCGCTTACAGCTGTTTCAGCCTCCGGATGGCTTGACTGGGCAGTACTCTCGGTCCCAATGGGGCTGGCGCAAGGCTATTCCATTTACGTGGCGCAGTGCTACGGCGGGAAACGATTCGCGGATCTGAAAAGAAGCGTAGCTCAAAGTTATCTTATTTCCGTTGCGGCGACGATCTTCCTGGAGTTCGCCAGTCAGTTTCTGTTGCAT
>Ga0265301_10006838_pt1 | contig 10794 bp, 8 predicted proteins | sample AusTroGonzalo_MG_2_FD_193488 | JGI IMG/M metagenome (GOLD analysis project Ga0265301, IMG submission 193488) | Bovine rumen microbial communities from tropical cattle in Woodstock, Queensland, Australia - Gonzalo_04 | ecosystem: Host-associated > Mammals > Digestive system > Stomach > Rumen ...
TGCCAATCAGGTGAAGGACCGTATGCTCCCCGGTATGAGCAACGAGTTCACTGACTCTCCCGACTCTATCATTGCTGCCCTCCTCTACCGTGGCTTCACTGATGCTCTCACCAACGATAGCACTCACTTCACACAGGCTAAGGCTGAGACTTACTTCCAGGAGAAGCAGGCTGCCGACAAGTTGGCCAAGGAAGAAAAGCTCTACGGTCCCAACCGTGAGGCTGGCAAGAAGTTCCTGGAGGAGAATGCCAAAGCTGACGGTGTTATCACCACCCCCAGCGGTTTACAGTATAAAGTGCTTGTCAAGGGCGAGGGCGAGGTTCCCAGCATGACTGACAAAGTGCTCGTAAACTACGAAGGACGCCTCATTGACGGTACGGTCTTCGACGCCTCGAAGAAGCACGGCGACAAGCCCGCTTCATTCCGTGCCGATCAGGTCATTAAAGGCTGGACAGAAGCCCTGACGATGATGCCCGTTGGTTCGAAGTGGCAACTCTTCATTCCGCAGGAGCTGGCCTACGGCGAGCGCAATGCCGGACAGATTAAGCCCTACTCAACGCTTATCTTCGATGTTGAGCTTGTTGGTATCGACAAGCCACAGTCTAAAACTGAGGTGACAGAAACACCAATAACTGCCGCCAAAGCAAAGAAAAAAGGTTCAAAGAAATAACATCAACACAAAGTGTGCCACGAAAATGGCACACTTTTTTCATTTTTTTTCATTTTTTGTTGCAGGTATCAGCAAAAATGCTTACTTTTGCTGACAAATTGTAAAATAACCTTCTTGGAAATGGAAAAAATTGATAAGCTGGACAAGAAGATTCTGAGTATCTTGTCGAAGAATGCGCGTATCCCGTTCAAGGATGTCGCTGCTGAATGTAACGTGTCACGTGCTGCCATCCATCAGCGCGTACAGCACCTCATCGAGGCCGACGTCATCACGGGTAGCGGCTTCGACGTCAATCCCAAGAGCCTCGGCTACAGCACCTGTACCTATGTAGGCATCAACCTGGAGAAAGGCTCTATGTACAAGGATGTCGTAGAGGAGCTGCAGCATATTCCCGAGGTCGTGGAGTGTCACTTCACAACAGGTCCCTACACCATGCTTGTCAAGCTCTATGCTCGCGACAACGAACAGCTTATGGAGTTGCTCAATGGTCGTCTGCAGGATATCCATGGTGTTGTGGCTACTGAAACACTCATCTCGCTGGAACAGAGTATCAAGCGCGAGATTCCTGTTCACATCGAGGAATAGCTATTACCCAACAGCCAACCGCATGAAGCAGTTCAACCTTCAGGCATTTGTTGACGGTGTGTATGCCCAGTTTCCCGCTGCAGGACAACGTCCTGTCATCGGCATTACAGGCAACTACACAGACCTTTGCTGCACTTTAGGCAAGGGCTATTACCAGTCTGTCATCAATGCCGGTGGTGTCCCTGTAATCATTCCCCCATCGGCTGACCACGAGGTTCTTATGAACACCCTCGACCACATCGACGGTCTCATCCTCAGTGGTGGTGCCGATATAAACCCCTTGTGGGCTGGTGAGGAACCTGTCAGCGGACTACACGGCATCAACAGCGAGCGCGATTTGCCAGAACTACTCATTACACGTCTGGCCTATAACCGTCAGCTGCCCATGCTGGGTATCTGCCGAGGCATCCAAACATTGGCAATGGCCTTGGGTGGAAAGGTCTGTCAGGACATCACTTCTGACATCAAGCACTCGCAGGATGCCGACCGCTCTGAACCTACCCACAGTGTCAACGTCATAGAGGGTTCCACCTTATATAATATATACAAAGACTGTTTCTCACCTCTCACCTCTCACCCCTCACCTCTATTCGTCAACTCCTTCCACCATCAGGCTGTCAGCGAGGCTGGCGATAAGTTCCGCGTGGTAGCAACGTCACCCGATGGTATCATTGAGGCTATTGAGAGCACAGAGTTCAAGAGTATTCTTGGTGTTCAGTGGCACCCGGAGTGTATGGGCGACAGCGGACAGCCGCTGTTCCAATGGCTCATAAGCGAGGCTCGGGCCTATCGCAAGGCCCATGAGGTGCACAATCGTGTGCTGACGCTCGATACTCACTGCGACACACCCATGTTCTTCCCTCAGGGTATCCACTTCGAGCAGCGTGACCCACGCATCCTCGTTGACCTCCATAAGATGACAGAAGGTCGTCAGGATGCAACCATCATGGTAGCTTACCTGCCACAACCCAAGGATGGTGAGCCCTTTGCCAAGAATGTCGCCTTCGATGTCGAAGGTCCCACGCAATATGCTGACCTTATTTTCGACAAGATAGAGGACATTGTCAAGCAGAATCAGCAGTATCTCAGCATAGCACGAACTCCTGCCGACCTCTGGGAGAACAAACAGCAAGGCCGCAAGAGTATTATGCTTGGCATTGAGAATGGTCTGGCACTCAATGGTGAGATACAGAACATCAAGCACTTTGCAGACCGTGGTATCGTCTATATCACCCTTTGCCACAACGGCGACAATGATATTTGTGACTCAGCCCGCGGATCGAACACCCATGATGGCGTCAGCGTCTTCGGTCAGCAGGTTATTCAAGAGATGAACCGCTTGGGACTGATGGTCGATCTCAGTCATGCTGCCGAGAAGTCGTTCTACGATGCTCTTGATATCAGCCAGACACCCATTGTCTGCAGCCATTCGTCCTGTCGTGCCCTCTGCGACCATCCACGCAACCTCACCGATGACCAGATGCGTCGTCTGGCGGCCGCTGGAGGTGTGATGCAGGTGACGCTCTATAATGGTTTCCTTGTACGCGACGGCGAAGCCTCTATCCTTGATGCTTTTGCACACTTGGAGCATGCCATCAAGGTGATGGGCATCGACCATGTAGGTCTTGGTACTGACTTCGATGGCGACGGCGGTATCCGTGGCCTGTGCGACTCTTCCGAGCTTCTGCAGTTCACCCGTCAGCTCCTTGCTCGCCGCTACTCGGAACAAGACATCCAAAAAATCTGGGGCGGCAATTTCCTCCGCGTCATGCAACAAGTGCAGCAATCACGTTGATTGCAAGGAAATTACACCTCTACCACCTATGATACGCTACACGAAAAAAGAAGAAATATGGAATGCGTCATCCCATGGTGGCGGCATCCTGTTGGGCGTTGTCATTGGCATCATCTTCCTCGTATGGTGTTTTCAAAGCGATAATAACTGGGCTCGTATAGGCGTCATCCTCTACCTTTTTGGCATGTTGGCGAGCTATGCCGCCTCCACCATCTATCACTCCATCCGCCATCATTCCAAGTGGAAGGAACGACTTAGAAAGTGGGACCACGCTGCCATCTACTGGCACATTGCGGGCTCATACTCCCCTCTGACGTTGACGGCATTGCGCGACCAAGGCTATTGGGGGTGGAGTCTGTTTATCTTCGTCTGGTCATGTGCCATCGCAGGTACCATCGTGAGTTTTATCCGCCTGAAGGAGCACTCCAACCTTGAGACCTTCTGTTTCATTGGCATGGGACTCTCCGTACTCGTTGCCTTCAAGCCCTTATTGGACGCCGTATCTACTGCTGCCGTTGTATGGCTGATTGCCGAGGGTGTAAGTTATATCACTGGAGCCGTCTTCTACTCGCTGAACAAGCGCAAGTACATGCACTCCGTCTTCCACTTCTTCGTCCTGGCAGGCTCCGTCTGTCATATCATCGCCGTTTGGGACGTATTGATGGAATATCTATAGCTATGAATGGCAAAAAAAGTGCGAATTGTTTTGTAATACCATCGAAAAACAGTAATTTTGCAAGCAAAATTTGCAAATTTCTATAAAATTATGGCTTATACACGTATGACCGCTGCCGAGGCTGCAGCGTTGATTAAGAATGGCGACCACATCGCCATGAGTGGTTTTACTCCTGCCGGCGTGGCCAAGGCAACGACGAAGGAGCTGGCAAAGATTGCAGTGGCTGAGCACGAGGCTGGCCGCGAGTTCAAGGTGGCTATTTTTACAGGTGCTTCCACTGGCCAGTCGACTGATGGTGACCTGGCTAACGCACAGGCTATCCTCTATCGTGCTCCCTACACGACCAACCCCGACTTCCGTAAGCACGTCAACATGGGTGAGATTCCCTACAATGACCTGCACCTGAGCCACATGGCACAGGAGTTGCGCTATGGTTTCTATGGTCCGTTGGACTGGGCTATTCTTGAGGTTTGTGACATAGAGGAAGCAGGTAATGACTACCACGTCTATCTGACCGCTGCCGGTGGCATCAGTCCTACGGCTGCACGTCTGGCCAAGCACGTCATTCTGGAGTTGAACTCGTTCCATAACCCCAATGCCAAGTTCATCCACGATGTCTACGAACCCCTTGATCCGCCTTACCGTAAGGCCATCCCCATTGAGCATGTTGGCGACCGTATCGGCCAACCTTATGTGTCGATTCCCAAGGACAAGGTGGTAGGTGTCGTAGAATGCAACATCCCCGATGAGGCTCGTGCCTTCAAGGATTCCGATCCCGTGACCGATAAGATTGGCTTCCTGACGGCAGAGTTCCTGGTGGAAGAGATGCACAAGGGTCGTATCCCCAAGGAGTTCCTTCCCCTGCAGAGCGGTGTAGGCTCAACGGCAAACGCCATTCTGGGTGCCCTGGGTCAGGACAAGCACGTTCCCGACTTCAATATCTATACCGAGGTGCTGCAGGACGCAGTGGTAGGTATGATGCTCAATGGTCGTGTGAAGGATGCTTCTGCCTGTTCGCTGACTGTCTCGAACGACTGCCTGCTGCAGGTTTACGACAATATGGACTATTTCAAGCAGCACCTGACGTTGCGTCAGAGCGAGATTTCGAACTCGCCTGAGGTCATCCGCCGACTGGGTGTCATTGCTATCAATACTGCTATTGAAGCCGACCTCTATGGTAACGTGAACTCAACCCATATCAGCGGTACGAAGATGATGAATGGTATTGGCGGTTCTGGCGACTTCATCCGCAACGCCTACCTCTCAATCTTCACTTGTCCGTCAGTGGCCAAGGGTGGTGTCATCTCGTCAATCGTTCCCTTCGTGAGCCATCAGGACTCTTCGGAGCACGATGTGAACATCATCGTCACCGAGCAGGGTATTGCCGACCTGCGCGGCAAGAGCCCCATCCAGCGTGCTGAGTGCATCATTGAGAACTGTGCTCACCCCGACTACAAGCAGCTGTTGTGGGACTATCTGAAGATTGCCAAGATGGGACAGACACACCACAACCTGACAGCTGCCTTCGCTATGCACGACACGCTGGCTCGCAAGGGTGATATGAAGCTGACCGACTTCGCTGAATACGTGAAGTAAGCGTCTCCATCCCACAGAACTACTACAACAAAAATGAAACTACTAACTACTACACTGCTTCTGGCTGTGCTGTCGGCGCTTGGCGCCACAGCACAGACTCAGAATCGCTGGTACATTGTCGATGCCTCCAAGCCCGAGGTTCCCTTAGCCGTAATGGCCGAGGTGGCCTTTCTTATGACCAGCGATTGGGACGAAGGCATCACCATCGTCAACAAAGACGGCACACTCAGCAGTCCTTTGACCACTATCACCTTCCGACAGCTTGACCCTACAACCATTGCCACACCGGAACAGAACCGACCCACACTTTATAGCGGACTGGTGGGACAGACCATTGTGTTGAGCAACTGCAAGGCTGGCACTCCCGTTGCCGTTTTCAGTCTGAAGGGTGAGAAATTGTGCTCACAGACAGCCTGCGATGGCAAGACAGAAGTCAACGTTGGCGACCTCGCTGAGGGCGTCTATCTGCTGAAAGTCGGCGACATCACCATCAAGTTCAGAAAAGGAGGGATGAAGCCATGAAAAAGCACATCCTTAGAACCACACTTCTGCTGGCAGCCCTTCTGCTGACAAGGACAACAGCCACAGCACAGTATGTCATCAGCCTCAACGATGGCCAACAGTTTGAGTGGGCTGACCTGACGTTCGTACAAGACGGCGACTCGTGGCTCATCCGCAAGGCCGGCAACACAAGTGGCGGTACGGATATCAGCCGGGTTGTCTCTATCAGCACCAAGCCTCTGGCTGAGCGCTCATGGAAGGCACCTACCTATCCTGACGACTATCGTTTTTTATCCGATTGGAACAACCGTTCGAAGTGGAACCTTGCCAACATCCACGACCCGTCGGTGATGCTAGCCGACGACGGTTACTACTACATGTACTGCACCGATGCCGGCTTCGGCAATCCCCAGGCAGGTCATGGACATTTCCATTGTCGCCGTTCCAGAAATCTTGTGGACTGGAGCTATCTGGGTGCCACGATGACCAATGTACCCGCTTGGGTAAAGGACTCGCTGAACGCAGAACGCCGTCGGTTGGAACTTCCAGAGATCAGCAGTCCGCAGTACGGCTATTGGGCTCCTTGTGCCCGTAAGGTCAAAGAAGGGCTCTACCGTATGTACTACTGCATCGTTGTCGATAACTACATCAAGACGGGTAAGGCCAACACCACTGCCAACTTTGATAACTCGTGGACAGAGCGCGCTTTCATTGGCGTTATGGAGACAGCCACACCCGACAAGCCAAGTAGTTGGCAGGACAGGGGTTTTGTGCTTTGCTCTATGTCTGACAAGGGCATGAACTGGACACGTAGCGGTACCAACGACTGGAACGGATACTTCCGCTACAACGCCATCGACCCCTCTTACATCATCACGCCGAAGGGTGAGCACTGGCTCATCTACGGCTCCTGGCACTCAGGCTTTGCTGCCGTGCAGTTAGACCCCGAGACAGGCAAGACGCTGAAAAAGATGCCACCATTCTACACCTCGCTGGCAGAATTGAGCAAGGTGACGAAACGCGTTTATACCCGCAATGCCAACAGCCGTTGGCAGGCTGCCGAGGCACCTGAGGTCATCTACAATCCGGAGACGGGCTATTACTATCTTTTCATGGCCTACGATGCGTTGGAAGTGCCCTACAACACCCGCGTGGTACGCTCCAAGAACATCGACGGACCCTATCTGTCAAAAACAGGGACAGACGTTACCAACGTTGGTGGCGAGGCTTTCCCTATCATAACACATCCCTATAAGTTCGGCAACGACCACGGATGGGTAGGTGTCAGCCATTGTGCCGTCTTCAGCGACGGTCAGGGCAATTGGTACTACTGTTCACAAGGCCGTTTCCCCTCCGACTATGACTCTTGGGCGCCCAACGCCATCATGCTGGGACAGGTACGTAGCATCCGTTGGACAAGTGACGGCTGGCCTCTGGTCATGCCCGAACGCTACAGCGGTGTTCCACAGACACCCATCGCCGAGAGTGAACTTGTGGGCGACTGGCAGAACATCTCACTGTCGTATGAATTCGGAAAGCAGAAGACGTCCGTCAACTTCAAGTTGAAGGATAATCACAGAGTCAGCGGTGACTGGATGGACGGCAACAGCTGGAGCTACGATGCCGACAAACGTGTGCTTACCGTTGGCGGTTATAAACTGTACTTGCAGCGTGAGGCTGATTGGGAGGCTGGCAAGGAGAACGTCGGCAGCGGCACATCAAACAACCATACAGGCCGTGTGAAGACCATTGTCTATGCCGGACTCAGCGACAATATCACCTTCTGGGGAAAGAAACTACAATAGCCCATGAAGAAACTACTGCTCATCCTGCTGGCATGCACTCTGCTGGGACACGCAAGCGCTTTCGCTGACGAGAAACAGCTGAAAGCCGACCTCATGCAGATGTTGGCTACGTTCACCACTTATATGAAGGCCGACTTCCAGGACTGTGTAGAGCCTAACGCCGACGGTGAGCCGTGTGGCTGTTTCCGTGGCGAGAACACGATGGGTAGTGATGAGCGGGGTGTACGTCCCAATGCCGACCTCTCCATGATATGTGCCTTCCTTGTCAAGTATGGCAAGGGGAAGGTGACACTGCCTGAAGGCGTCACGTGGAATGACTTGGAGACGATGGCCCGTAAGAGTCTGGTCTTCGCCTATTCTACCCATAAGGCTAATCGTCTGAAAGTCTGTGCAGGAGGTCGTTATTGGGGCTCCGTATCGGAGGCCGACCATGCCTGGGAGAGTTCCCTTTGGGCAATGTCTGTCGCCTACAGTGCCTTCTTCCAGTGGGAGAAACTGTCCGATAAACAGCGAGGATATATTTATCAGCTGTTGAAAGCCGAGTGCAACTACGAGCTGGAGCGTACTATTCCCACTGGCTACAAGGGCGACACGAAGGCCGAGGAGAACGGCTGGGAGGCCGACGTGCTGGCTGCCACCCTGGGACTGTTCCCTAACGACGCTTTGGCACCACGTTGGTTCCAGCGCTTGCGCGAGTTCGCCATCAACAGCTATTCGCACCCTGACGATGCTAACGACAAGACCGTTGTTGATCCCCATTACGACCAGCAGACCGTCAGCGACCTCTATTGTGGACAGAACCTCTACGACGACTTGACGCTGCAGAACCACAACTACTTCCACACCAGCTATCAGAATGTTGTCATTCAGGAACTGGGTGAAGCTGCTTTGGCGCTAAAATTGTTCCAGAAGGAACTCTATGGTAAGGAACGCTGGCAGACCAACGCCTTGATGCACAACAACGACCGCGTGATGCGCGACGTGCTCTACTGGCTCGCTCTCAGCGATGGTGAGCTGGCAATGCCCAACGGTAACGACTGGAGCCTCTTTCTCTACGACCAGATAACAAGTTACACCACCAATGCCTGTTTCCTACGCGACCCTCACGCCCTGATGCTCGAAGAGCTGGCCTGTCGCCAGATAGCAGCCCGTCAGCAGACGACGAAAGACGGCTCGTGGCTGCTGCGCCCTGACGTCGGTGCCCGTCGCATGGGTGTCGAGGCCCATCGCGTCATGATGTCGTGGCTCATGCACCACGTCCTGCCCACCAAGAAGATGAAACCCACCACGTGGGATGCCTTCAGCCGCGAATATAGCGCTGCGAAGATTCTGTCTTCGCAGGACATTGTCCGTGCCGCCACCCCTTATCGCTTCACCTGCTTCTCGTGGAGCGAAGGCCTCAATAGCTACACGGGCTACATAGTTCCACACAGTCCTCTCACCTCTAATCTCATCGTGCCTTTCCGTCAGAACAATACAGGCAACTTCCTCGGATGGTACGAAGTTGAGGACCGCAAGACCAATGCCAAGCCTGTAGTCAGTGGCCAATACCAGCTCGACGGTAATGCCTACATCATGAATGGAGAACTACAGACCAACGATGGTGCCCTGAACCACCGCTTTGTCATCTATTCGACACCAGGCAATGCCGTTGTCTATATGGACTATGTAAGTGCCAACGACACCTGCACCATCACTGCCGAGAAAGGCGGTCTGATGGCCGTCAGCGTCGATGAGTTTACCAGCCTCACTCGCACCCTCTACACCAAGGACGGAGCACAGCAACTTGATGGCAATGGTCTTACCATCATGAACGGCTCCTGGGTGAACATCGACAACACCTTTGGCATCACCACCCATTCTCTCCCCTCTCACCCTCTCACCTCTAAAATAGCCTTTGGCGAGCGCACAAATAACAACTCCGTAATGACCGCCAAACTCTACGCCCTTTACAACGATAAACGGCGGACGGTCAATGCTGGCGATGTGGTAGATTGCCGCGCTGTTGTCTATTACTCCAACATCGATGCCGCCACTACAGCTCGTCTGGCTGCGCAGAACACGATTTTTACCACCGCTGACGGCTCATTGGGGATTACAGCTTACGACCCTGACGGCACGGCCTATGAGTTGCGCATAAAAAAGTAACAAACTACTTTGCGTGTTCGGAAATAATTCGTACCTTTGCAAGCAAATCAGATGACTATGACAATCAACGAAACGCAAGACGAGATTATCGAAGAGTTCAGTGCGCTGGACGACTGGATGGACAAGTACCAGCTGCTCATCGACCTGGGCAGTGAGCAGGAGCCGTTGGATGAGAAATACAAGACGGATCAGAACCTCATTGACGGCTGTCAGAGCCGCGTGTGGCTGCAGGCCGACTATGAGGACGGTAAGATTCGTTTCACGGCCGAGAGCGATGCCTTGATAGTGAAGGGCATTGTGACACTGCTCATCCGTGTACTCTCTGATCACACGCCACAGGAAATCCTTGATGCCGACCTCTATTTCATTGAGCAGATAGGACTGAAGGAGCACCTGTCACCCACACGCAGCAACGGTCTGCTGGCGATGGTGAAGCAGATACGCATGTACGCACTGGCGTTTAGTAATAAGTAGTAAGGAGAGAAGTAGTAAGGAGAGAAGTAGTATGGCAAAGAATGCAACATGGCAAGATGATTACTGGCTGTTGCTGATGCAGATTTACCTGCGGAAGCCCGTGGGAATGAAACCACAGTATAGCCGTGAGATGGTGGACTTGAGCCTGGAGCTGCACATTCCGCCTCAGGTGCTCTTTGCAAAGATGTGTGAGATTGCCAACCTGGAGACGCCCCGCGTTGAACATATCTGGGAGACATACGGCAACAACCCCAAGAAGCTGGCACGGGCAGCGAAACTGTTGCGCGAGATGAAGGGCTTCGGACTGGCGGACACGTTCTACGATGGTGTTGAAATCAACGAGACCTTTGAGCGCGACTGGCAGCCGCTAGACGAGAACGAGCAACTGACACCCGTCATGCTGATACTGATACTCGACCTCTACTTCCACCTGACACCCATCACCATGGTTGCCGAGACACCTGAGGTGCAGGAACTGGCACGACTTCTGAAACTGAAAGCCGCAGACGTGACAGAGGTGCTTGATGTCTTCCAGCACTGCGAC